>Ga0315280_10006252_pt1 | contig 16535 bp, 10 predicted proteins | sample YL17G06_40_MG_FD_203697 | JGI IMG/M metagenome (GOLD analysis project Ga0315280, IMG submission 203697) | Sediment microbial communities from Yellowstone Lake, YNP, Wyoming, USA - YL17G06_40 | ecosystem: Environmental > Aquatic > Freshwater > Lake > Sediment | place: USA: Wyoming | collected...
CTCGACCAGCGGGTTCTCGGGCTTGTTGCCACGGGACTCAAACTCGCCGGGCCGTGCGCCGGGGATGGGGACCGCGTTGGGGAGATACTTGACCAGCTCGACCGAGGTCTTGCCGTCGCCGAGCGGTATCTTCTTGCCGATACTCTTGCCGACGTCCACCCGATACACTTGCCCCTGGTGATGGATGGAGACGACGCCGCCCTGGTCGGCACCGCCGGCCGGCGGCTTGAGGAAATCGTCGAGCATGGAGCCGAGCGATGCCCGCTGCAACGTCAGTCTCACCGGGCCCAAAAACACTTCCGAGCGGGAGGGATCGGCCGTCAGCCACGCTTCCTGGAGGATCCGCCCGTCGGGCCCGGCCACGGTGAACTTGAGGGCTGGGCCGCCGGAGCGCCGCTGGTCGGCAATCCAGTCTTCCTCGATGAGGGCCTGGCGGTAGAACTTCAGCACTCTCAGACCCAGGCCGCCGAACTCACCGAAATCCAAGGTCTTTCCCTCGGGCCAGTCGCCCGGTCCGGGCGTGAAGCCGAACGCGACCGGCGGCTGCGCGCCGGGGCTGCGCTGCCCGCGCCATTGGACCCGGAACTCGCAGCGATCGTCCAGCCGGATGGAATTGGCGGTCTCCCCCTCAGCGAGCGAAAGCTGCCCGCTCAGCCCGGAGACAAGCGTCCGGACGGAGCCCGCCAAAAGGACCAAGAGGCCCGCGTGGGTGATGAGAAACCCGATGCGGCGTTTCCCCCATGGGAAACGGATCAAGGTCGAGGCAAGGACGTTCGCCGCCACGAGACCGATGATCAGCAGGAACCACCAACTATGGTAGAAGTACCACTGGGCATAGTCGGCTCCCTTGGCGGCGTCGAAGAAGGTGGCACAGGCAAGCACCGCGGCCAGAAGGACGATCAACAGCACCGCCAGACGCAGCGAGGCCAGCACGCGAAACAGCCGGACCGCGATTCCTCCCGGTATCCGGGGAGGCGGGTTGGTGGTTGCACGGGATGTCATTGGGATTGCCTCATCACGGCCAAGGACGTGGATGCTCATGAGGTGGGGAAGTGACAGGGCATCCGGCGGCGAAGAGTTTTGGTTTGAAAGGACAAACCAGGGGGCCGGATCATACCCAACCTCTCCCCCGGCTGTAAACGGTGATTCAGTCATTCCCACGAGAAACCGCCCGCAATCAAGGGGGAGCGGCCAGGGCTCTCGACGGGCGCAACCCCGCGGAAAGGTCACAGAACCAGGAGACTTAGAGCCTTTGATAGTTCTTATGAGGGGGCGACGTCCTGGGGTCCGCCCCGGCGTTGCGCCAGTGGGCTCGTGATCGAGTCCTCAGGCTGAGATTACGGGGCTTAGTCTGATTCGTCGTTAGCCCGTCTATTGGGCGGTCAGCATGCCCGACCGAGGCCGGTTGGTGTGAAAAGCTCCGGAAAGTCTCAATATCGGACTTCGGAGTGGGCGAAACAAACCAACGAAGCCATCAAAGGTTCATAAGAGACACTGTGCTTCCAAACGATACACGCTGCATTTTGGTCAAACTGCGTTATCTACGGCGGGGGCAACCAAAAAACCATACGGCAAATGATGTATCGCCCTTGGAGCCGTCTGGTCAGGGGCAACTGAGGCGGGTGCAGTGTTCTGGGCCGATCGGATCGTCCACGGCAATGACTTTGCCCAAAGGTGCAAGGAGGCAAGACCGTGCGTCCCTTTACGCATATCAAGAGCCCGAGGCGAGTCTCGACCGTTGGGCTCCTTCTCGTAGGATTTCTCACGCTCGGGATGCCCTCGTGCAGGTCGCCCCATGAGCCCACGCGGCGCATGGACCCGAACCTGGATCCCGGCTGGCCGCAGGGGAACCGGTATTTCCACCAGGTTTCCTACGAGGCCGTCAGCGCCAAGGTTCCGACGGTGGAAGGGGCCGAACTGGTCAACGATGACGAAGTCTGCGCCACCTGCCACGAGACCTACACGAAGACGTTCGAAAACAACGTCCACCGCGGGGACAACTGCGAATCGTGCCACGGCCCGGCAAGCCGCCACGTGGAGACCCGAGGCAAGGAGCCGGGGCTGATCTTCAGCTTCAAGAAAGGGGACCCCACGGTGCGGGCGGAGGCCTGCTTGAAGTGCCACGAGGAGAACCAGTGCACCGCGGGGGCGCAATGGCGAACCTCCCGACACGCCTATTGCGGGACGACGTGCGTGGACTGCCACCGGGCCCATTACAACGTGCCCCCGGGAAGTCCCGCGACGACCGAGCCTGGGGCCACGACCGGCGTGGACGGTGACTCGTCCGCCCGGCTGACGGACTATCAGGAGCCCGCCAAGAAGCCTGCCTATGAGCGGAAAGACGCCACGCGGGGCGGCAAGCTTCCGTCGCTGAAGGGGACCACCGACAACTTGGGAGCGGTCTCTCCGGGAATCTGCTATCGTTGCCACGGCGACATGCGCGAGTACCAGGAGATCGCGGGGCCGCACCAGATCTGTGGTCCGAACGGCTTCAACTGCACGACGTGTCACGATCCGCACGGTCAGATCAAGCAGGAGACGAGGAAAGACCTCTGCCTGGAATGCCACGACGGCGCGCCGACGATGGCCTACCACTCTTCGACTCACGACCATAACGGCGTGGCCTGCACGGATTGCCACAACCCGCACCCGAGAACCCGGGTGCCGCAGGTTGTGGACATTTACCACACCAGCGTCGTGCGTCCGAGGCGGCTGCAAATGTCGGTGCAGGAGCCGCAGGCCTGCTACAAGTGCCACCCGAAGATTTACGGGCTGACGCTGCTGCCGTCGCGGCACCCGATCAACGAGGGGAAGATGGTCTGCTCGGACTGCCACGACGGGCACGGCCAGGAGACGGGCAACCTGAAGGAGGCCAGCGTCAACTTGCTGTGCTACAAGTGCCACGCGGAGAAGCAGGGCCCGTTCGCCTTCGAACACCCGCCGGTCCGGGAGAACTGCGCGATTTGTCATAATCCGCACGGGGCGGTGGCCAACAACCTGTTGACGCAGCCGACGACGTTCCTCTGCCTGCGGTGCCACCCCGGCCACTATGCGCAACACCCGCCGGGAGGCATCAGCCTGCGGATTGACACCGATGCGACGCTCCGCAGGCCGTTCTACACCGATTGCAGCCAGTGCCACCAGCAGATTCACGGCACGGACCGGATCTCGCAGCGCGGAGACGCGTTCTTTACTCGATGAAAACGAGGCTCTCGGGCGTTGCCAGGGAGTCTGCTAAACATAAGAGACGTTTGAATATCACAGAGGGGGGACTAATGATACGCCGGCCACCCGTCTTCGCCGTTGTGCCGCTGCTCTTGCTTCCCGCGTGGAGTTGGGCAGCCGACGAGCAGGGAGCCCAGTCCGGAAGTCCGTCGCGCGACCCATCGCTGTTCGGCGACCTCATGGCGCGCACCAACGGTGACCCGGTGCTCCTGAGGGAAGGGGAGGGCTATTCGGAGTGGGATGCCCGTCTCGGCTGGTGGGCCTTCTGGCACAGCGGCTCGCCCGCCAAGGTCGCCGAGTACCAGGACCTACGGCCCTCGCCGTTTTTCGACGTGGATGGGCTCTCCAGCGACGGGACGAGAACGCTGGGGGCGACGGTCACCGGCACGGACCGCGAGGCCACGCTGGGGAGTCTCTACTTCTTCCAGCCGGGGTGGACGGCCCGGGTCGATTACCAGCGTTTCCTGCACCGCCTCGACCACGACCCGCTTAACAATATGCCCGGCCCCGACGGGGCCCAGAGCTCCCCCCCCCAAGACCCGAAGGTCATCAAGGACGATCTCAACGTCGGCCAGGACTACGCGATCCGCGTCCAGGAACTCAAGGCTTCGATCAAATGGTTCGCGACCGACAACTTCAAGGCCCGGGTGGACGTTTGGGGCCTGCGGAAAGAGGGGACGCGGCAGGTCAACGCGGTGGCCATGTGCTACGTCAACGAGTCCGGCTATGGCGTGGCCGACAACCTGTTGCCGCCGGACCATCCTCCGGTGGCGCTGTTTGCGGGCCAAAGGTGCCACGTCCTGAGCCAGGCGCAGCACATCGACTGGCTGACCCAGGAAATCAAGCCCGTGTTCGAGGCGCACCTGGGCGATTCCCTCGTCGTGGAATACTCCCGGCCCATGCGGGGCTTTACGGCCGATGACCAGACGGCATCGCGGTTCTACGACCGGACCGGACGACTGTCGTTCGATCCCGACGTGAATCCGAATCCGTATGCGTACGGCGTGGTCCCCAACAGCTATACGGAGATGGATCAGCTCAAGATCAGCGGCCTGCTCACGGAAAACACCAGGGCCTACGCCTTTCTGATGGCCGGCCACACGGTCAACCAAGAGATCGACATGACCCGCTGGTTCAACGACGTGGACGTGCGAGTGACGAACACCTCGATCAACAACCTGACGCTGACCAGCTACGGCAAGATCTTCAACGAAGCCGAGCAGATGCCGGACGCGGCGACGGTGAGGGCCGTGAACCAGGGCCCCGAGGTCAACGGAAACACGAACACCCTGCCGACCCTCGCCCGCGTGGAGAGTGTGCTCAGCCATCCGATCGATTATCATAAGAGCACGGCCGGTTTGAAAGGCGTGTGGCGGCCCAGGGGCGGCGGCTTCGACTTGGGCGGGCTGGCGATCATCGGCGGCTATGAGTACAACGACTTGGAGCGGCGCTTCGCCATCTTCGACCTGGAGACGGGCGGGGTCATCGACCAGTCCCGCACCATCACCCACGGCTTCCAGATCGGTCCCGACTATCGCTGGTCGTCCAGGCTGGACACGTACCTCCGCTACAAATTCCAGAACGCCGACCAGCCGCTGTTGGGCGTGCAAGAGCCGAACGGCCTGAGCAACACCCTGCTGCCGCAGCACGACAGCATCGTGGAAACGGGCTTTAACTGGGTCCCCGCCGACTGGTTCATCCTGAACGCGTGCGTGGGGATCGAGCGGGGCGACACCCACGGCCAGTTCGGTGATTCCACCATGCCCATCGATTTCCACGAGCAAAACTACCCCTGGTCGGTCAACGCGTGGTACGCGGTCAGCAACCGGCTGTCGATGTCGGCGGGGTACGCCATGTACTCCAACTTCGTGGCGCAGAACATCACCGTGGCCGACCAGCTCGGCTTCGGAGTGGAATCAGGGGCCATCGCGCCGGTCACCTCGCGATGGAACTACGGCGGCAGGGCCCAGGTCTTGAGCCTCGGCTCCCGCTACGCTGCCACGGAGCGGGTGTCGCTCACCGGACAAGTCAACTGGATCCGGGGCCGCGATCTCATCACCAACTCCGCGACGTTCTTCCCGCTGAGCCAGGTCACGGTCACCGACCTTGGCAGCTTCTCGCAAGTGGTCAACGAGACCACCCGCGTCAGCCTCGGGGCGGACTGGATGCTCCGCCCGCGGTTCGTCACCTACGTCCGCTACGAGCTCTACAACTTCCGCGACATCGCCCCGGGCTACCAGACCGGCCTGGCGCAGGGGATTCTGGGCGGGTTCTCGGCGTTGTTCTAGTGGGGTCCCACTCGGGGAGTGTCAAGAAGCGATCGACGGCCCCGGTTGTCCAGCGCCGGGGCCGGCGTCATTTCTTGGCGGCCGGTTTGGGTTTCTGGCCGTCGACCGGCGCCGGCAACTTCACTTTGGGCTCGGCGATCTTCAGCTCGCGGCAGAGCGCCGTGAGGCGGTCCAGGACGGTGCTGGTAAGCGTGGTGGCGAAGTGGATGTTGTGGACCGGGTTGGCTGCCTGGAGGAAGCTGAGATCGTGTTGGAAGGCGTCGAGCTGGCCGGCGATCGCCGCTTTCCGGTCCGGCTGAAGCTGCGCGGATTTCAACGCTTCCCGGGCTTGAGCGGCGGCGGACTCCATGTCGTCCAGCGCCTTCTTCGTCTCGGGTTCATAGGATTGGAGCCTCTCGGCGGTCTCGCGGTCGTGGCACATGGTACACACCTCGGCCGAGGCCTTCCAGAGCACGGCCCCCTTGCGGGTGACTTCCCGCTTCTGATGGCAGGTACGGCACTCCAGCCGAACCGAGAGCATCTCATTGGGCTGAGCGGGGATGGTCGCTGCGCCGGTGCCGCCCAGCATGTTCACCTGCTCGCGGTGGTGGTCGGGGTGGCAGGACTGGCAGTCGGAGACGGCATGCTCGATCTTGTGGCGGTCGAGCGAGTGATCGACACGCAGGTGACATGCCAGGCAGTCCACCTTGTGATCGGTCACGTGGGTCTTGTGCATGAACACGTGGTCGTCGATCCGCTTCAGGTCATCCTCGCGGTTGTGGCAGACCAGGCAGCGCTCGCGCGGCACCTCTCCCTTGCCGCGGATCAAGTCCCCGTGGCAGTTGGCGCAGTCCACCCCTTGTTTGACCGCCAGGTCGTGGGTGAACATCATGCCGCCGCCGAGGTCGAACTTCTGGTCGGGGATCTCGTGGCAGCGGGTACACGTGCCGAGCCCCTCGTTGAATCCCTCCCCCTTGAAGTGGCAGAGAAAGCAAGTCGAAGTCGTGACCGCCATGTGGGTGCCTTGCACGATTTGGCTGTGACAACTCGTACAGCGCAGTTGCCTCCCGCGCCGCAGACCCTGTGTGCGTGGATCCGCCAGGTGGTCTGCATGGCTGAATGGGGTCCCGTGGAATAGCACTTTGCCGGAGGAGAGCAGCCGGGTCTCGTGGCACCCCGAGCGGAGGCAGCTTTCGTCGGGGATCTCGGCCGCTGGGCGCGGGCCCTCGGAGGAGGTCACGTACTTGGCCAACTGCACCAGTCCGAGCATCTTGCCGCGGAGTTTCCCTCCAAAGCCCGGCGCGAAATGGCACTCGATGCAGGGGACGTCCTTATGGGTCGATTCCTGCCAGGATTTGTAGTACGGCTTCATGATGTGGCAACTGCTGCAGAATTCCGGGCGCGAGGTGTACCACCCGGCTGCGCCAGCCGTCAGCAGCAGGAGGAAAATCAGCCCGCCCACGACTGCGAGAATGCGGAGAGCGAGTGCGCGCACGGCCTTGAAGACCAATCTCGCCCGGGCGCGGCGGGAGGGGTTTTCCCGGCAGGGGACCGCTGCGGCGCTGGGCGGAGGAGTCTGGGGCGGGACCGAACGGTCGTCCAACATAACGCATGCCTCATTCCGCCAGGCTGGCGACGATGATCGAGAGGAGCAGCCCCAACCCCGCCGCCAGCGCCAGGAAGCCGCCGAGCCGCGTCAGCCAGAGATGTCTGTGGGCGGGAACGACGGCTTGTAGCCCCTCCAGCTTGCCTTCGCGGCGCAAGCGCTTGAGGTATTCGGGGCGTTCCTCCTCCATCTCTTCCTCGCTCACCAGGCCGACCAGCACCGAGAGGTCCGCGGGGAATTTCTCGGCACGGAAGTGCGTGCTGAAGAAGTGGACGGCAAACACAAAACCCGTGGCCAAAAGCGCCAGCGTGGAATGGATCACTTTGGCGAGGTTCAGGGTCAGCCCGGGGAAAAAACTGCAGAAGAGATTCGGGAACCAGAGGATCAGGCCCGTCGATCCGATGATGATGATGTCCGAGCAGGCCCCCCAGAAATCGAACTTTTCCCAATAGGCCCAGCGCTCGAAGGTCGGCTTGGGCCGCAAGCCGAGGAACCAGCCGAGCATCCTGGCGAAGTCCTTGAAATCGCGGGGCCTCGGCAGCAGCGAATCCGGCCCGAACAGTACCCTTCCCAGCGGGGTCTTCGCTCGGCGTCCGGCGCGGTACGTGCGGGCCAGGCGGACGATGTAGGCCACGAAGCAACCGAAGGTGCCCAGCGCAAACACCCGGTGCCAAAAGCCCGTCGATTCAAATCCGCCCAACCAATACGCCAAGGTCTTCGCCCAGCCGTACTGACTGTACTTCAGGGGCAGTCCCGTCAACGCCAGGCCGAGGAAGGAAAGGAGCAGAAAGAGATGGGCCACCCGGTGATACGGCGTGAAGCGCACGAAGGCGGTTTCGCCGGGCACCAATCCCCGCGGACGCCCGCGGCCCAGCACGTCGATCAGCCCGCGCACGAACCACAAGAAGCTGTGCGCGCCGAAAATGCAGAACGTCGTGATCAGCAGGGTGACCAGGGCCGTGTAGACCCAGTACAGACCGGGATTCCGCTGGGGGTCCGTGGGGTCCGCGTGGGGGTCAAACTTCACGAAGTTGGCCGTCAGGTGCTGGTGACACTTTCCGCAGGTCTGGGGCCGGTTCTCCTCGGAGAGAGTCGAAGCGGGATTGGCGACGGCCAGGATTTCGTGGGCGCCGTGGCAGTCGGAGCACTTGGCGGCTGGGCCGTAGCCGAGCGCGGTGAGCTCGCCGTGCATGCTCATCGCGTAGTAGTGCGACATGCTCGGGTGGCAGTTCCCACAACGGTTGGGCAACTGCTGGCGGAAGATGGCGGACTCGGGATCGGCCAGGTCGTGGCCCTCGTGGCAGGAGGTGCAGTTGGGCCTTTCGTGCGTTTTCCCGCCGGGGGCCGCCCGGTCGGCCATGGTTCCCGGTCCGCCTCCGCCCCCGTGGATGCTGCGCTGCAGCCGCTCGGCAATAAAGCGGTGGCATTTGCCGCAGGTGGCGGCGATCCGGGTGGGATTCAAGCTGGATTGCTTCTGGACCGCGTAGTAGATGCCGTGCGAGCCATGGCAATCCGCACAGGCGGCAGTGACCGCAAGCCCGGACTTGTGCAGGCCCTTCCCGTGGACGCTGTCGTTGTACGTGGCCAGATGGTCTTCGTGGCAGCCGCCGCAGGTCCTCACCTGGTTGTCCAGGAAGACCGGGGAAGCGTTGTCGCGGGCGGGAAGCAGGTGGTGGGAGACCGGACCGTGACATCCATCGCAGGCCAGCGGCGTGCCGGCCCCGCGCTCGTTCTTCGGCCCGGCCTTTCCGTGGACCCCCATCGATAGCTCGAAGCCCTCCGACGCATGGCAGTGGGTGCAGAGTTTGCCGATCTCCTCCGGCTTGGAACGGAAACCATCCACCAGGGCGTGGGCCACGCCCGGCTGCGGGTTATCGTAGTTGCCGCCGTGGCAATCCGTGCAACTGACGCCCTTCTGGAAGTGGACGTCCTGTTTGAGCTTCTCCGGGGAGACGTAGAGCCGGGCCAGCTTCGGGTCCTTGGGGTCCATCTGGTCCGTATTCGTGTGGCACTGGAAGCAGAAGTTGTCGTCGGGCTTGACGTGCGAGCCCTTGGGCGGTGGGAGTTTGGCCTGAGCGGCCGGGGGCTGAGTCGCGGCCGCCCCGCCGGCCGGGGACTTCGTCGCCGGCGCGACGGCGTCGGGTCCCGGCGTGACCGTCTTGGGCGCAGCACCATCCTTGGCGGGAACTGCTGGGGACCCCCCCAGCAAGAGAATCATGAGAAGCAGTTTCATACTTCCGGTTCCCAGCAGGTCTTCACGGACAAAGGTGGCGCCGCAACGGCCGTCCGGAGGAAGGCCTACGGGATTCCAGAAAGGCGAGCCCCGGCCGATCCCAGCCTGGAGGCGGATCGGGGCAACTTAGCGCGGGCCACAACGGGCACCAGGGGTGGTGCTACTCTTTGTCGTACTTGGGGTGCTCCTTGTGACCTTGGGACGTGTGGCACCGTTGGCATACGTTGCCGGGGAGGACCTTGTAGATCGAATCGCGGGCGATCTTGTCCTGTTCGGGGCTGAGCTTCTTGACGTTCAGGAACGGCTTGCAGACCTTATCGTGCTCGCTTCCCGGGCCGTGGCACGCCTCGCAGGTGGTGCCCTTCAGATTGGGGGTTGAAGCCTCGTCCTTGAAGCCGGTCGCCTGGCCATAGCCGGTGGCGTGGCAGTTGATGCAGTTGGCGTCCGTTCTGTATTTCGCAGGAACGCTGTCCCAGGCTTCCTTGGCGTGCTTGGTTTTCTTCCACGACGTGTACTGCTTGAAATGGCAAGCAGAGCACTGCTTCACGCCGGTGTACGTCTGGCCCGCCAGCGGCGCCACTTCAGGGGTTGCGGCCTCTTCCGGCGGTTGCGAGTTCACGTTGCTTACGACCAGGGCGGATGCCGCGCAGATCACGACAGCGATGGTCCCCACAACAACTGCTCGCGACAACTTCATGACGTCTCTCCTTTCCCGTGCTACGAACGAAGCGGAACAGGGTACAAACCTCGCGCATCAGGGCAGACCCCACCTCTCCGAATCACGGCATCCCGGCGACCGATGGGGTTGCCGGGCTGCGAGTCGGCCAGCACCATCGCTCGGGGTCGCACCGGCTCTATTTTAGCGTGCTAATCTAGTTCGACCTCCTTGCCACGTCAACAACCAGTCTATACTGTATAGTTCGTTTATCACAAGGGCCTTGCGAGAACTTCCCGGAATCGGTGTTGGCGTGGAGGGCGGGAACGGGCCGCATCGCCTATTTGGCAAAATCGCAATGTCCAGTTTCTCGATGCTCCCCGCCGCCGAATCCGACATCGCCCAAGTTTGACATCACGGGTCCGATCTGGTATAGGGATTTTCCCGGCACGTTCCTGATGAAACTCCTGGTTCAATCGTGGCGGCCGATCATGCTATGAAGCGGTGATCGTCGGGCGCGTGCGGTGAAACCTCCTGTGGAGCGGCGACTACCGATTATGGCCAAGTCCTCCGAATCCCTACCCCGGCGGCGGTGGCTCTTGCACGGCCTCCAGGCGAGCATTGTGGCGACCCTCGCAGCCCTGTTCTATCCGGTGGTGCGATTTCTGCGGCCCCGGCGGGCTACGACCTCTGGTGCCCTGGAGGTGGTCGCTCCTTACAAGCCAGGCCACCTCAGGCCGGATGCCGAAGGCCGCTGGCCCCCTCCTTTCAATTTTGGCGGCAAGCCGTGCCTCCTGATTCTCACGCCGGACGGCGAAAAACGGCTCGCTGCAGGCCAGCCGCCTGAAGAGGGCGACGTCAAGGCGTTCAACGCGGTCTGCACCCATCTGGATTGCACCGTCGAATACCGCCCAGACAAAGCCGATATCTTCTGCAATTGCCACAACGGCGTGTACAACCTGAACGGCACCAACGTCTCGGGCCCTCCACCGCGGCCGCTGGAGGCATACAGAGTAACCTTGCGAGCACCGGAAAGGGCCGGACAGGCAAAGACCCCCGGGCAGGAGGAGATCGTTGTCTCCCGCATCACCTAACGAACCGCCCGGTCCCTCCGGACCGTGGGCGCGTTGCACGGCCTTCTTCTTCGAGCGGCTTGGCCTGGACGACCTCCACGCGCTGGCCGCAAAGAAGCGCGTCCCTATCCATCGGACCGCCCTCTTCTATTTCCTGGGCGGCATGGCCCTGTTCCTGTTCGCCATCCAAGTGATCACCGGGACGCTGCTTTCCCTCTATTACAAGCCGTCGCCCGACCAGGCCTTTGAAAGCGTCCGGGCCATCATGACCGAGGTGGATTTCGGCTGGCTGATCCGCTCGATCCACTCCTGGAGCGCCAATCTGCTGATCGGGGTGCTCTTCCTCCACCTCCTGACCACCTACCTCATGCGTGCCTACCGCCGCCCGCGGGAGATCACCTGGATCACCGGGATCGTGTTGCTGGTGGTCTTTTTCGCTTTCGGGTTCAGCGGATACCTGCTTCCCTGGAACAAGCTGGCGTTTTCGGCGACGCGGGTCGGGACGGCGATCGTGGGGGCCGTGCCGCTGGTGGGCGAACAGTTGCTGCTGTTGGCGCGGGGCGGCGACGAGGTCACCGGCGACACCCTCGCGCGGTTCTACGCGCTCCACGTGGTGATTCTGCCGATAGCGGCGTTCGCCATCCTGGCAGTACACCTGTTCCTGGTGCAGAAACACGGCATGAGTATCCCGGAGCGGGTGGCCGAGCGCCGCGGCGGCGAGGACAAGGTGCCGTCCATGCCTTTCGTCCCCCATTTCCTCCTTCGGGACATGGTGGGATGGTATCTGGCCCTCGGCATTCTGGCGGTCCTGGCAGCGCTCTATCCCTGGGAGTTGGGGGTGAAGGCCGACCCGTTCGGCTCAACGCCGGAAGGCACCAAGCCGGAATGGTACTTCCTATTCATGTTTCAGACCCTCAAAGCGGTCCCTGAAGAGGTCTGGGGCATCCGGAATGCCGTTTTCGTGGTGCTCTTCTTCGCTTTCGTCGGCCTGGTGGTTCTCGCGGTGCCATTTCTGGACCGGGGTGTTCCGCGAGGGCGGACCCGCCTGGTCCTGAACGTTCTGGTCGCGGCGGCGGTGGTCTTTTTCATTGTGATGACGGTCTGGGGGTTGCTGCCGGAGGTGCCGGAGGTGCCGGAATGAGACGATTCTCGACTAGTGTTCTGCCGACCCTGCTGGTCGCCGTCTCGGCCGCGGCCACCGCGGCGCTCGCGGCCGAGAAAAAGGCCCCCGGCAAGCCGACCGAGCCGGAGAATCAGTGCATCGTCTGTCACGGCGACTCCGACCTCTGGGACGGCGATCGCCGGCGGCTATACGTGACCATCAAGGACCTCGCCGGCGACATCCATTGGCAAAAGGGCCTCCGCTGCCAGGACTGCCACGGGGGCAACGCCCGTGCCGCAGACATCAAGGAAGCTCCCCACGCCGAGGAAGACAAGTTCCAGAGCCTCAGGTCGCAACCCAAGGATTACGCCAAGCCGCCCGAGCCGGCCAAGGTTGTGGAACTCTGCGGGAACTGCCACGCGAACATCGACTTCATGCGGCGCTACAGCCCCTCGCCGCGCGTCGATCAGCTCCGCGAATACTGGACCAGCGGGCACGGCCAGCGGCTGAAAGCCACCGGGGACCCAAATGTGGCCACCTGTGTCTCGTGCCACGACAGACCGCACGGAAGCGGACTGGATCGGGGCAAGCACGCGATTCGGGCGGTGGCCGATCTGGAGTCGCCGGTCTACCGCACGCACGTGGCCGAGACGTGTGCCAGTGCCAAGTGCCATGCGGACGCGAAGCTGATGGCCAACCCCGCCTATGCTTATCATGGCCGCCCTCTGGGCCACAGCCAGTACGACCAATGGCGAAAGAGCGTCCACGCGCAAGCCCTGTTGAAGAAAGGTGACCTGAGCGCCGCGACGTGCAACAACTGCCATGGCAACCACGGCGCATTGCCCCCGCAGGTGGGGTCCGTCGCCAACGCCTGCGGCGTCTGCCACGGCAAGGTGGCCGATCTCTTCGCCAACACGATCATGAAACATCGTTTCGAGAAACTGCAGCTTCCCGGATGCGCGCAATGCCACGGAGAGCACGAGATCGTGAAGCCAACGGTCGAAATGTTGGGCATGAGTGGGGGGGCTTTCTGCGCTGAGTGCCACCCAAAAGGAGAGGGTGAAAAAGGGGAATTCGGCGCGACCATCGCAGGCACCAAGGCCGCCCGATCACTGCGGGCCGATTTGGACCATCTCACGGATGCGATCCAAAGCGCAAAGGAGAAGGTCGCCGAAGCAGAGCGACTCGGAATGCCGCTCCCGGGTCCGCCCTCGGACGAGAAACTCGACCTGGGCATTTACCTGAGAAGGGCCTCCGACTCGTTGAAAAATGCCCGAGTCTTGATCCACAGTTTCAAGTTGCCGCCGGTCGAGGCGAGCCTTGCGGAGGGGCTGGAGGTCACCAAGCAAGTGGAGGAACGGGCCGAGGAGGCCCTCCAAGAATACCACGCACGGAGGGTATGGCTGGCGGCTTCCCTTGCACCGATCCTCTTGGTCATTGTCGTGCTGCTGCTTTACATCCGCAGTTTACCCCCTTTAAGATAGACCGGCGGACCACTCTATCGGGCCAAAAAGCCGGGCCCGGGCGCTTTCACGCGCCCAATACTCCCACCTCTTTCCCCTTCCCCTCCAACTCACTTTGACACGTCCAGCATGAGTTGTTAGAGTCCCCCGCCCGGACCAGCCCGGGTCATTCGTGGATGTGTGCCACGGCTTGGAGGAACGACAAGCCGTGCTTGAGGTGCCAGCGGGCACGGCTTCTGCGAAGCAGTGGCACACACGGGAGTCCCGTTACGGCAGACAGGCATGTCTGCCCTCGTGGCGGATTGAGAATGTCCGCCCTGCTGACGCACTGAGAGGAGCGCGCGTGTCCACAGGATGGAAACTGGCGATCGGTTTCGTTCTCATTGCGGGGGCGACGGCGTACATGGCCTATCTGGGGGCGTCCGCCAGTTGGCAGTACTACTTGACCGTCGATGAGTGTACGGCCAGTGCGTCGTCCTTGCCGGGACAGCGGATTCGGGTCAGCGGCAAGCTCTCTCCCGGGACCCTCCGGATCGCGCCGGACCGGAGGGAGGCCGATTTCTCGCTCCAAGGAACTTCGGCATCGCTGCGGGTGGTGTGTTCCGGGGCCCTGCCCGGCAATCTCGCCGAGAACATCGACGTGGTCGTGGAGGGGCGCTTGGACGATTCGGGCACGCTGCGCGGAGACAAGCTCCTGACCCGTTGTGCGAGCAAGTACGTGGCGAAGATGCCGACGGCCGCCTCCGGAACCCCTCCACCGGCAGCAGGGCGAGGAGACTCGTGACCGAGCTCGGCCAAATCGCTCTTCTGGTCGCCTTCGTCGCTGCCGGCTTCTCGGCCTTTTGCTGCCTCGCCGGATGGCGGTGGGACCATCGCCCGTTGCGTCGCTGCGGAGTCGTCTGCGCCGCGGTGAGCGTGATCGCGCTCACCGCCGCAGCGGCATTGCTCGCCTGGGCACTCTGCTCGAACGATTTCCGCTTCGCTTACGTCGCGCAGAACTCCAGTCGCGGACTGCCTTGGTACTACTCCCTTTCGGCGCTCTGGGTTGGCCAGGCGGGCTCGCTGTTGGTCTGGGCGTGGCTCTTGGGGCTTGTGGCCCTCGCTCACCGTTTCCTGGCCCGACGAGACGCCGGCCCGCTTGCCGAGCCTGCTTTCGCGGTGGAGATTGCCTACCTGTGTTTCCTGGTGGCGGTGATGGTCTTCGGCGCGGACCCGATGGAGCCGAGCATCGGGAATCCTCGGGAAGGGGCGGGGCTCTCGCCGCTGCTCCAGCACCCGGCGATGCTGATCCATCCGCCGCTGGTCTTCTTCGGATACGCGTGCTGGACGATCCCCTTCGCCTTGGCGACGGCGACCCTGGTGACCGGGCAGCTCGACGCCGCCTGGGCACGGCAGGCGCGGCCTTGGTCGCTGCTGGCTTGGATCGTGCTCGGCATCGGAATCCTCTGGGGCGCCGAGTGGGCCTACGAGGAACTCGGCTGGGGCGGATACTGGAGTTGGGACCCGGTGGAAAACGGCTCGCTGATCCCGTGGTTGACGGGCACCGCCCTGGTACACACCTCGCTGGCCTGGCGGCGCCGCGGCGTGCTCAAGAAAACCTCCCTTCTGCTGGCCGTGGCCACCTTCGGCCTGTGCAACTTCGCCACCTTCCTGACGCGGAGCGGGATCTTCGGCAGCCTCCACGCGTTCAGCCGCTCGCCGATCGGCTGGATGTTTTTGGGACTCCTGCTCGTTCTGGTCTCGGGGAGCGTTCTCCTCTTGGTGTGGCGCCGGGCCAAGCTCCGGCCCGAGAAGCCGCTCGCCGGGGTCTGGACGCGGGAGGCGTTGGTGGCGATCTCGACGGTGGCCCTGCTTCTGCTGGCCGGAGTCGCCCTGGCCGGCACCCTGGCCGTCCCGCTCTCGGACGTCTTCCTCGGCCGCAAGATGATCGTGGGCGCGGCCTTCTACAACAACGTGCTCATCCCCATCGGCCTGGTGCTCCTGGCGACAACCGCAATGGCGCCCCTGGCGCGCTGGGGCGAGGGCGTCACGGCGGTCGAGAGAAGACTTCTGCTGGCGTCTCTGGCCCTTGGCGGGGTTGCCGCGGCGACGGCTTTCGTCTCGGGGGTCCGGCACCCGATCGCCGTGGCCGTGATCGGGCTGGCCGTCTTGGCCGCTGCGGCGGTCACCGTGGTGCTGCTTCGCGATGCCAAGCAGGCAAGCCCAGTGTCGGGCCGGGCGAGTCTGCTTCGCGCTTTCACGAACAACCGCCGGCAGTACGCCGGCTTTCTGATTCACTTGGGCTTTGTGTGCCTGGCGGTGGGCGTGGCCGGGTCGGCCCTGGGCACGCAAAAGCAAGAAGCGGTGGTGCACGAAGGCGAGATTATCCAGTGGGCCGGGCGGTCGATCCACTTCGCGCACTTGACCCAGCGCGACCTGCCCGACCGGCTCATCGTGGAGGCCCAACTCGACGTATCCCAGGGCGGCAGCGCCTCGTATGCCCTGTCGCCGGCGCAGCACCTGTACCGCCTGCAAGGCGAGTGGAGGAGCCACGTGGCGATCCATTCCACTTGGGGCGGCGACTTCTACACGATCCTCCACGGCGGCGAGGGGCCGTCCCGGGTCAGTTTCACCTTCGCGGAGAATCCCATGATGCGGTGGCTCTGGCTGTCGGGCTGGGTGGCCGGCGCCGGCGCGCTGGTCGGGCTGTGGCCGACAGTCGGCCGAAACCCGAAATCCGAAACACGAAATCCGAAACAAATCCAAATCCCCAAGGCATCAATGACGGAGGCTCGCACAGGCGGCCGCCGAGACAAAGTGACGCCCGTTTTGTATTTTGTGCTTCCGTCATTCGGATTTGTTTCGGATTTCGTGTTTCGGATTTCGGATTTGGCCGCGCCTTTTGGGCCGCGTTAGGGGTACTGTCCGATGG
>Ga0315280_10006253_pt1 | contig 16534 bp, 15 predicted proteins | sample YL17G06_40_MG_FD_203697 | JGI IMG/M metagenome (GOLD analysis project Ga0315280, IMG submission 203697) | Sediment microbial communities from Yellowstone Lake, YNP, Wyoming, USA - YL17G06_40 | ecosystem: Environmental > Aquatic > Freshwater > Lake > Sediment | place: USA: Wyoming | collected...
TCGCCCATCTCAAAACACAACTCCCCAACATAGATGACAACATCCGCTTCGTTGTGCCTATAATGCTAGACAACGTCTCCATTCAACTCGGACCCTGGTCTGGATACCATCTCTTGGCGCAGCACCGTCCACGGGGAACGGTCATGTTGCACAGGATGACCCTAGTATGGCAGGCCAGTGCGTTGTCTTGGCACAAGTCTGACCAAGAGAATTGCCGTCGGTGAGAAATGCGACTAGTGTTCCGGCAGCCTCCGGATTCCGGCTCCGGTGCAATCACGTGTGCAGTTACCTTGAACTCACGTTCCGTACAACGAGCGTGTGTGCAGCCGAACGAGATGGCCTGTCGAATCGTGCTGCCCCGAAACTCGAAGCGCAGCATGTGTAGGGCTTTGCCCGTCGGTTAATGAGCACTCGCCGCACTTGCGTCAAGCAGAGCTTGAAAACGGAAGTGTCACGCGCTTGCCAGAGGATATCTGCTTGTTGGGCTGCCGCCAACCGCGCCCTGACGTGCGCATCCGGCACGGGACCGCGGGGGCCTCAACCGGAGGAGTCCAGGGTGGGTTAGAGACTACGGGGTGTTGGTATCAATGCTCTCGATGAGGGCGGCTTCTATCGCCTTGGCATCGAACATGCCTTCGAAGCGGTATCGAACGACGTATGTGCTGAGGCTCTCTCCCGTTATGATCATGAGAGTGGCTGGTCCCTCTGCGGGGAACCTTCTATCTAATACAGGATCACTGCCGAGCGAGTGTCGCACTACGACCACATCGTGGCTGTAGAGGACCTCCAGATTGGCCACAATTGTCCGCTGTTCCATCGATTGTTCTGCATCTCCCTGGTATATAAGGAGCAGGACAACCTTACCTTCCTTCAGCCCTTGGTCGATTTCCATCTCCTTCAACGTTGGCTGGACACCAATAAAAGCTATGGAAACAACCATGGCAAGCGCTACAAGACCGATCTTCAATACGATGCTGGCGCCCTTCTCCAAGTTGAAGCTCTTCCTACCGAGTAAGGCCGCAAGCCCCAGTCTCTCGGCCTTACTAGAATGGACCAACAGAATGGCGGCTACCATCATCATGGCAACGTCGATTGCCAGAGACGCCGAATGGCTCAGGTTCACGAGATCTCCGAGGCAACCGCAGTGGAATTCGCCTACGTGGCGGACAATGGCATAGAGATTAGCTATGGTGAAGCTGAGCACCAGTGGGATGCTCAGGGCGGATGTGAATCGAATGAACACGCCGAGCAACAAGCAGCAACCCAAGAAGAGCTCCACAAAGGGCAGTACCCCAGCAAACGGTCGCGCAACTATCTCGGGCAGCATGTTGTAGCTCAGCACTTTCTGTGTAAACTCAGCCTGGGCCTGGAGCTTGGTGGCGCTTGACACGACGAAGGTCCCGCCAAGCCCCAACCTCAGCACCAGCAGCACCCATGAGTTCGCTAGAACTGACTTGAACATGCTTCTGACGGTTGCCATCCTCTCTTTGGCCTCCTGGTTTCGCCGGCAGGCTGCTTCGACGGTCCCGCCCGCTGAGATCGACTTTATGTCCTCTTTCGGTTACCTCAGGAATTATAGTGACGATTACATGTGACTGCAAACCGTTATCCACCCACACAGAAACAGCTTGTGTTGTGGTTACTGAAGTGGTATATTGTGCCTGCGATTTTGGGAATTGGCATCCGGAGCCGGGTTTGTCATATGCTCACTTCGCAAGCTTCTGGACAGGGGGGTGTTGATATGCCGATGGGAAAGTTTCGCGGTATTGCCTTGGTCTGGATTCTCTTGGTGTCACTGCTATTGTCTCTATTACCAGTGTTAATGCTCGGCCCTGTTCCAGTACAGGCCCAGGCGCCCTGCTCGGTCGCCGGGACCATTGAGCTTGCATATGACGATGGCATTCCCATGGACCGGGCACTACCGGCCGGTGTCGGCAACTGCCCCCCGTGCACCAACTTTCAGGGTGTGAGATTCGAGCTTCCCGAGGGCATACCGACAGCCACTCTGACCATGACCAGGATATATGCCGGAGCCTCCAGCGCACGCCTGACGGTGCACGTAACTGATGACCAGATGGAGAACCTCATGGAGCCCGTCGTTTTCAGCGTCAAGGGATCGAAGTGGTACGAGGTTCCCCTCCCGAATGTCGTTGTTCCGCATCACTTCTATATATGGGTTGACCGAGGAGGAAGTAGTTACTTCAACATCGGGCAATATGTGGAACCGTTCTTCGATGGTCGTCGGACTGGCCCCTCATGGTATGGTGAGACACCGACGTATCCAATCTTGCAGCAACCCCCCGGCGACTTCATGATTCGAGCTGAAGTTAACCCGATTGTGGACGTAGGAAAAGGGGCGAACTACGAATACCATGACATCCAGGCGGCAGTCGATAACGTCAGCATAGAAGGGATGAACATCAAAGTCCACGAGGGCGTGTACAATGAGAACGTGACCGTCGACAAGAGTTTTAACATCACGGCTGTGGATGGGCCAGCCAAGACGATTGTACAGACCCCCTATACAGACAAGGATGTCTTCAAAGTGACTGCGAATTGCGTGGGTCTGTCTGGCTTCACCATCCGGGGTGCTACTGACACAGGCGCGGCTGGGGTTCGCGTCGAAGGCGCCAGCAATTGTGTGGTGTCCGGCAATGTCATTCTGGATAATAGCTATGGTATCTATGTCTCGGAGAATAGCACCCGCAACATCTTTCTGGAGAACGAGTGCAAGTTCAACACGAACGGGATATACGTCGATGGATCAGGGAACTACATCAGTGGGAACAAGCTGCACGGTAACACGGCGCCAGCCGGTTCTGCGGTTCTTTTGTCTGCCAGCGCATCGGGGAATGATCTCCGTTTCAATAGCATATGGGTTGATCCCGGAACCGATCCCGCTGTGGCTGCTGGTGCCCAGGTATCCAACCAGAATAGCAATCAGGAAGTAAGTGCCGTCGAGAACTGGTGGGGCACTGACAGTGGCCCGTCCAATGCGGGTGGTCAAGGACCTGTTGTGGGAGAAATGGTGGTGTTTGATCCCTGGCTGACGAAGCAACCCTTGCGCGTGAAGACAGTGGCTGCCAGCGACGGCGACTTCACCATGGATGCCAGGGCAGAGACGTCTACTATTGTTCTCAAGCAGGGCACAGGGACACCCTTTGTGTCGACGGCGAGTTTTGGAGAGAACCCTTTCGGCACGTTTCCCGGAAAACCGATGGGTAAATGGATTGATGTTCTGTTCAGTAGCACCGATGGCATTGACCAGGTCGAGATCAGGCAGTATTACACTACCGATGATTTGGCGGGCCTGAAGGAGGGGTCGCTGCGACTCTTCTGGTGGAATGGCAAGACGTGGAAGGTCTGCTCCAAGAGCAGCGTCGACAAGAAAAATGACTTTGTTTGGGCCAGGCTGAATGCAAAGAGCAAACCGAACCTCGACAATCTGAATGGCACTATGTTTGCCGTGGGTGTGCCCAAGGCAGGTTTTGCCTGGTGGCTCATACCGCTCGTAATCGTAATTGTGATCATTGCGCTGATTGCCTTCCGCTTGTTCTGGGTGTTGGTGGTCAAACGCGAGAGCTATCCCTTAGACTGAGATTCATAAATAGCGGTCACACCGAGCAATGGTCGGGTACGGGTATATGAGGGGGAGTAGAGGGGTTTGGCTATTCTGCGTGGCAACCGCTCTAGCGGGAATCGCAGCCCTCATGGTGTCGTTGGCGATAGCGCCAACGGCCGTACAAGCCTGACGGTGTGAGTTGCTGACGGTCGTCAGCAATCCCGCCTCCGCCGGTGAGGTAGTCCCGACTCCGGACTATCGGAATGACCAATTTCCCAATCTGTACAACCTTAATGATGTCGTAACGCTGGTGGCTCAGCCGTCCGCAGGGTACGTCTTCGACCGATGGACGGGCAATGTAGATGGCGTAGCAGACGTGACACAGAGCACTGTGTCGGTGGTGATGACCGACTCCAAGTCAATCACCGCCAACTTTGCCACATCATTAGAGCGTTACGCAGTCACAGTGGCCTCTGACCCCATCGGCGGCGGTTCGATAGTGCTGAGCCCCAACGAGGAGAGCTACGCCGTCAATCAGATCGTGTCAGTTAGCGCCAATTCGAACCACGGATACGCTTTCAGCCACTGGGCAGGAGATCTGACCGGCACGAGTTCCGCCGCCAGCCTTCGGGTCGATGAGGACAAGTCCATCGCAGCCATCTTCAACCTCACCCTATCCGTTCAAGCGGTGGCGGTTGACGGTGGCACCGTGGAAGCCACTCCATCTTCGCCTTCCGATGGCTACCCTATTGGCACAGTTGTCAGGCTGACGGCCCGGCCTTCCCTGGGATACCTGTTCGATGGCTGGACCGGAGATGTATCTGGCATATTGGACGTCAGAAAAGCCACAGTGACCGTAGTCATGGATACGGGGCGGACTCTCACTGCCAACTTCGTCTTGTCTCCACCGCTGAAGGTCACAGCAGTAGTGGAGCATGAAGGAAGTGGTTCGGTCACGCTTGAGCCTCGTCAGCCTTCTGAGGGATATCTGGCCAATCAGGAAATCAAAGCGTGCGCGGTGGCAGAGGTAGGCTACGCTTTCAGTTACTGGACAGGTGACGCGCGTGGAACCAGCCCGACTGTGGCACTTACTGTGGATAGCGAGAAGAGGATAGTCGTTGTCTTCGACCCCAAGGTCACCGTCCAGTGCAATCCTGTTGAAGGCGGTAGTGTGGAGGTCACTTCACCTCGATCGTCCGGGGGGTACGCGACCGGGACAGAGATAGCTGTAGAAGCCATAGCCAGCAAGGGGTACAAGTTCAGGTCCTGGAGCGACGACTTGTCCGGCACCGACAATCCCACCAGCATTAGCGTGGACTCGCCCAAGGTGCTGACGGCGCTCTTTGTGAAGGAGTCTGTGTTTGCGTGGTGGCTCATACCGCTCATGATCGTGATTGTGATTATTGCGCTGATTGCTTTCCGTTTGTTGTGGGTATTGGTGATCAAACGTGAGAGCTATGCCTTAGAATGAGATTTATCTATGGCGCTCACACTGAGCAATGGTCGAGTATATGAGGGAGAGTAGAGGGGTTTGGCTATTCTGCGTGGCAACCGCTCTAGCGGGAATCGCAGCCCTCGTAATGTCGTTGGCGATAGCGCCAAAGGCCGTACAAGCCTGACGGTGTAAGTTGCTGACGGTCGTCAGCAATCCCGCCTCCGCCGGTGAGGTAGTCCCGACTCCGGACTATCGGAATGATCCATACCTCCAGAACCTCTACGCAAGTCAGGATGTGGTCACACTGCAGGCGATAGCCAAACCAGGATTTGCATTCGACTACTGGGCCGGCGACGTCGGTGACATAGCGGACACCACTCAGAGCACAATCAGTTTCACAATGGGAGATGCTCGAACGGTGACGGCCAATTTCGTCGCTCTCTACACCGTGACCGTCAACTCAGGCTCGGGATCGAGAGGCTTCACAACCATCGAGACCCCTTCCGGCTCCATCACCAGCAGCGCTGACCAGCCATCGATTTCGCTCGAGTGTCGAGCCGGGACAGAGGTGACCATAATAGCAAAAGCGGCCGAGGGTTACCGCTTTGTGTCCTGGCGTGGAGATGTATCTGGCTCTGACAGTCCAAAAACAGTATTCGTTGATGGGCCAAAGACTATGACAGCGAAGTTCGTGGGACCTGCTCCCTCCCGTTGGTGGTTGTGGGTGACACTCGGCTTGGTTGGCGTGTTCGGCGCACTAGTACTCTCGCGGTTGGTGTATTGGAGGATGAACCGGGGAGTGCCAGATCATCCGCGGCTGCCCGGCGAGTAAACATGCCCGCGGCTTGACGTCGCCATTGGACGTTGGGTTGGCCGTCGGTCTTCGCTGCTCGGGCAAGTTGGGGCGGTAGACAATGGGGCCGCTTTACGGTGCAATCAATTCCTGGCGAAGGATGACGAGCGCATGCGTAACGGCCCTGCGCTTCACATCAATGCGGCGTGGAGGATAACGGCCTTCGACAGACTGGACCTTCTCTCTATCAGCTATGCCGATGTAGACCAGTCCGGGAGACTTCCCTTCCAGCGCATCCGGGCCGGCTACACCGGTGATAGCTAGTCCGATATCTGCCTCGATCTGCCGCCGCGCGGCTTGCGCCATGGCCTCGGCTGCCTCGCGACTCACAGCGCCATGCTTTTCGATGAGTCTGGCATCGACGCCTAGAGAAGTCTTCATTTCATTGGTGTAAGCTACAAAACCTCCCTTGAAGTAGGCGGAGCTCCCCGGAACGTCGGTTATAGTACTGGCCAGCAGCCCGCCGGTGCACGATTCCATGATCGCCAGAGTCAGGTGTTTGGTGGACAGAACCATGCCCACCAAGCCCTCTAGCGTGTCAGAATCCGTGCCCCAGATCTGATCAGTGAGAGCGCCACGGAGCTTGTGCTCGGCCTCAGCAATCAGAGCCGCGGCCTTCTCGTGTCCAGAAGCCGTGGCGATCAGCCTAAGGTGAATGCCATCGGGCTTGGCATATACGCCAAGGGATGGATTTCCCATACTGAACACTGGGGCTGCTTTCTCTCCCACCTCCGCTTCAGACAAGCCAAAGCACTTGAGTGTCCGCAGAAGCATCACCTCATGCTTGACCTTCGCCCGCAGACGAGGCATTACCTCGATCTCCCACATGCGGTGCATCTCAACAGGTGGTCCCGGCATGGCGATCATGATCTTGCCGTTCTTCTCCACCCACCATCCGGGTGCGGTCCCCCTTGGATTGGGGATAGACTGTGCCGAAGCTATGAGCATCGCCTGCTTGATATTGGTTGATGGCATGTCTCGCCCCATGGCGGCAAAGATGGCCCGCAGGTCTTTCTCCAGCTCGGGCGAGACAGTCATCTGCTCTCCCAGTACTTGGGCAATGGCTTCGCGGGTGAGGTCGTCCTGAGTGGGCCCAAGGCCGCCGGTGGCGAGTACGATATCGAATCGTTGCCAAGCCTGTTCGAATGCTTCCACCAGGCTTTGGATGCGGTCGGAAACAACGATAACTGCCTGAAGGTCGAGTCCCAGCAGGGGCAACTGGGAGGCAATGTAAGAGGCATTGGTGTCTACTACCTCTCCCAGCAGTAGCTCAGTGCCAACGGAGACAATCCCGGCTTTCATGATTGACGCGATCCATTGAGGCTGTCTCGGGACTCGCTTTCAACCCCCTTAATCCGCCACACTCGGGGGACTCGTGGAAGGGCGCGAAGCATCGTGCACGTTTTCTGAGATACATATCGTGACTAGCTAGGACACTTCTCCAGGGATATGCCGAGGTACTTCTCCACCAAGGCCATGGCACAGTACGGACCACACATGCTGCAGGTGCCACCCTCACCGGCAAAACGATTGTGGAGCCGCCGCGCCTTCGGCGGATCCATGCTGAGCCCGATCTGCTCTTCCCAGTCGAGATTGCGACGGGCCAGGGACATTCTCCGGTCCCAATCGGCCGCTCCCTTGACGCCCTTGACAATGTCTGCTGCATGAGCTGCTATCCTGGCGGCGATCAGTCCCTCCTTGACCTCGTCGGGGTTGGGTAGCGAAAGGTGTTCCGACGGCGTGACGTAGCAAAGAAAATCAGCTCCAGCGGCGGCGGCGACAGCACCACCGATGGCGGCGGAGATGTGGTCGTAGCCGGCGCCCACATCGGTCACTAGTGGCCCGAGGACATAGAACGGCGCGCCGCGACAGATCCGCTTCTGGAGTTGCACATTGGCCACTACTTGATCCAGCGGAACGTGTCCTGGCCCTTCCACCATGACCTGAACACCGGCCTTCCAGGCGCGCTCCACGAGTTCTCCCAGAGTCAAGAGTTCCTGAATCTGGCAACGGTCCGTGGCATCAGAGAGGCTGCCCGGACGCATGCCGTCACCCAGGCTGAGCGTTATGTCATGTTTTAAGGCGATATCGAGGAGACGATCATACTGGTCGTAGAGCGGGTTCTCGCGCCCATTCTGGAGAATCCAACCCAGCAGGAAAGCTCCTCCTCTGGACACCACGTTGGTGAGTCTGCCCTGCTGCCTGAGATGATCGATTGACCTTTGAGTGACGCCACAGTGCACTGTCATGAAGTCCACGCCGTCCTGGGCATGCTCTTCAATGACATCGAAAATGTCATCAGCAGTCATGTTGACTATAGCCCCACGCTTCTCGACCGCCTGGATAGCTGCCTGGTAGATGGGTACAGTGCCCAGCGGCAGGGGGCAAGAGTCAATGATGGCCCGTCTGATGGCTGTGATATTACCGCCGGTGCTGAGGTCCATCACCGAGTCTGACTTGTATTCCATGACTACGCGTACCTTCTCCAGCTCGGTCTCCAGCGAGGTGTGATCTGAGGAGGTGCCTACGTTGGCGTTGACCTTGGTGGAAAGCCCCTTGCCGATGCCGCATGGCTGCAGGTTACGGTGTCTCGGATTAGCCGGGATCACAATGGTGCCGTCAGCAACGCCCTGGCGGACGGCCTCAACGTCAATACCCTCCTTGTCAGCCGCCAGCTTCATCTGCTGGGACGCTATTCCTTGTCTAGCCATCTGCAATTGCGTCATTACACACTCCGAAAAACAAAAGACCAAGAGCCTCAGTCAACGGTTCTTGGTCACTGGAACTGCCTCCCTACGCTCGCATTACCGAGGTCAGGTTCAAAGGGTTGCCCGCCACATCGCAGGCTCTCAGCCTCTGAGCTCCCCTGCGGCTAACATAATTCTACATCAGAATGCACTCAAGTCAACTCGTGCCGCTAGGCAATTGAATCATGCGCCTCACTTCTCTCGGCCCCACACGAACGGCATCCGGCATGGTCATCAGGAGTCTGCTTGGGAGTGGCGTTTCACCCGGTATCATGCGTTGGCACTCTTGCGCAGCTTGAAGAAAACCAAACCCCCACAATCAATTCCGATTGCCGCTTGGATGTCCTGTCTGTCTATCAGCAGTATGACGGCGCTGTCTCAAACCACGGGGGCTAATGACAGAAGACCCGAATGAACCCCGAGCGAAACGGTCTGGATGGCTGAAAAACAACAATCTACCTGGGAACCTCAGTAAAGCTCCGAGGTGTGGGGCGAAGACCAGAAAGGGCGCACCCCGCAGGCGCCGGGCGATGAGGGATGGAAGATGCCAGATGCACGGCGGAATAAGCACTGGCCCTCGAACCTCCGAAGGGCTAGAACACTCAAGGAGGGCCAACTGGAAGCACGGCAACTAGTCAGCCGAGTCAATAGCCTTGCAGCAATACATCGGCTCCCTACTGCGGGAGAGCCGGAGCGTTCTCGAACACACCTCATCCAGCCCTTTCTCAAGAGCTCATAGTATTCGCGTTATCTCCCTTACCCGCACCATAATTCCACTCATGCGCCTACCGTCACAGGACTAGAATGCCCTCATAGAGCGTCTTTCTTTGGACGGATTTTCAAGCGCGATTCCTGTATACCAAAAAAATCAGAAGACGGCCTTCCCACCTCATAATCTCCGGCAAAAAATCGCCAAGATCGCCGAAAAATCCATGAAAATCTCCCAAGGGTTTATGCACCCAAGGCAGGGGTATGCTGAACCTATTACACTCCTTCCTGAAGCCTCTGCGTCTCCAAGCTGAGATTGGCGCAATCTACTTTCCGCATGGTAATATCATCGGCAGTATCCCGAATGACTGTTGAATATGATGCCAACCATTGTGGATTGTCTCGAAGAAACATGCGTCCCAAAAGCATAATCTCCTACTTTGGCCGCAGGAGAACGACACTAGGCAAGTTCCTAATCGTCAGTGGGTCTGCTGTTGGGATCAATCTCCTCCTGCTTTTCTTCATGGTAAGGTACTTGGGCTTCGATACCTCCTTTCTGGAGAACGTGGCTAATGCAGTGAGTATGGAGTTGAGCATCGTATACAACTTCTTCATGAGCCGCTCAGTCACCTGGAGCGACAGAGTCAAAGAAAAGGGCGGCAGGCTCTTTGTTCAGATCTTGCAGTTCCACCTAGCCATAGGAGTGACAATATTGTTCAGGCTGCTCTTGTTTCCGGCGCTTCAGCATGTAGGGGTGCCTTATCTGCTCAATGCAGCCATAGGGATAGCATTAGCTGCAGTCTTCAACTTTTTTGCCTACGATGCTATAGTCTTCAAGAGGAGGGGGTAGGAGATGTTTCGCTTTGACGTGTGTGTTGTCGGTGGGTGCGGTAGAGTAGGTCTTCCGCTCGCCATTGCCTTTGCTGACAAAGGATTGAATGTCGTTGTCCATGATCTAGATAAGGAGAAGCTGAGCAAGGTAAGAATCGGGGTGATGCCTTTTCGGGAAGAAGGCTGCCAGGAAAAGCTGCAGCAAGTGCTAAACAGAACACTGTTGATTGGAGATGGTCCAGCCTGCGTGTCGGAATCGCGCTTTGTCATAGTAACGATCGGTACTCCGGTTGACAAGCACCTGAACCCCGACTTCTCAGCTATGTTGGCTTTCTTCAGGAGCCTGTTACCGCACCTTGTGTCTGATCAATATATAATCCTGAGGAGCACAGTATATCCCGGGACTGCCGATAAGGTGCACAGGTTTCTAGAAGAAAGCGGCGCAGGCGTCCACCTGGCTTTCTGCCCGGAGAGGATCCTGGAAGGCAAAGCTCTCTCTGAATTCGCCAGCCTTCCTCAGATCGTCAGTGCCTTTGATGAAGACTGTGTTCAGGCCGTCTCTGACCTGTTCAGAATGCTGACACCAGATATCGTGGTCGTCAGCCCAGTCGAGGCCGAGTTAGCCAAGCTATTCACCAACACGTGGCGTTACATTCAATTCGCCATTGCCAATCAATTCTTCTTGTTGGCCAACGAGTATGGCCTTGACTACTACAGGATCCACAATGCGGTCACCTACAAGTATCCCCGCGCTCAAAACCTGCCTAAGCCGGGGTTCACGGCCGGACCTTGTCTCTTCAAGGACACCATGCAGTTGGCGGCATTCAGCAATAACAGCTTCTTCCTTGGACACGCTGCTATGCTGGTAAACGAAGGCTTACCCAATTACATCATTCAGAGGCTGAAAGCCAGGATGGACCTTTCAAGTCGGAATGTCGGGATACTCGGGATGGCCTTCAAAGCCAACTCCGACGATGAGCGGGACTCTCTGTCATTCAAGCTGAAGGCGCTGCTGGAAGTGGAGGCGAAGAAGGTGTGCTGCACTGACCCCTATGTCAGGAGGGACTACTTCGTCAGTCCCGACGAGGTGCTCGATGCCTGCGAGGTTATCATCCTCGCTACCCCACATGAAGACTATAGGAGACTGCATATCAGCGAAGACAAAACACTGATAGATGTCTGGAATTTCTATGGCAGGGGAGTGAACATCTGATGAAGGTTCTCGTTACAGGCGCAGCGGGTTTTCTGGGCGGCTATCTGGTAGAAGAGCTGCTCAGTCATGGCTATCAAGTCGTGGGGCTGGACAACTACTCAAAGTATGGCAGGATCGCCAAGAGCTATGACAGTCATCCTCGCTATCAGTTCGTCGAGGGTGACGCCAAGAATGCCGACCTCCTGAAAGAGCTGATGGCAGATGCCGATCAGTTCATAGCCCTAGCGGCCATCATTGGTGGTATCTCCCTATTCCACGAATTTGCCTACGATCTGTTGGCTGAGAATGAGCGTATCGCTGCCTCCAGCTTTGATGCGGCCATATGGGCCCACAAGACCAAGCGGCTCAAGAGGATCAACGTCATTTCTTCATCTATGGTTTTTGAAAGCACAGACGTGTTCCCGACGCCAGAGGGCGAGCAACTAAGGTGCCCTCCACCGAAGTCAACTTACGGCTTCCAGAAGCTGGCCTGCGAGTATTTTGCCAAAGGCGCCTGGGAGCAGTACCGTCTGCCCTACACCATCATCAGACCTTTCAACATCATCGGAATTGGGGAGAAAAGGGCGCTGGCAGACAAAGAGGTCATGTCGGGCAATATCAGGTTGGCCATGAGCCATGTCGTCCCTGATCTGGTGCATAAGGTGCTGTGTGGCCAGGACCCTCTTCATATACTGGGCGACGGCAGGCAAGTCAGGTGCTACACCTACGGTGGTGATGTTGCCAAGGGGATTAGGCTTTGCATGGAAAGCGCACTGGCGGTCAACGAGGATTTCAACCTGTCCAGTCCTGTACCAACTACTGTCATGCAATTGGCACAGACCATTTGGGCGAAAATATGCCCTGACAAACCATTTCGTCACGTGTCCGACAAACCCTACGAGTACGACGTCCAGAAGAGGATACCCAGTGTGGAGAAAGCCCAGAGAGTGCTGGGATTTGAAGCCAGCACGAGGCTAGAGGACGCATTGGACGAGATCATACCCTGGATAGGGAAGCAAATGGAGACAGGCGGCATATGACGTTTGACTCGCTTCAGATCATTATCCCGGTGTACAACGAGGGGGAGAATATCGCCAAGACTCTGGGCGAGATAGAAGACAAGATCGCCACTCCCCACACCATCCTCCTTGTTTACGACTTCGACGAAGACAATACCATCCCCGTAGTTCAGGACATGGCACGTCAGCGGCCGACAATGAGGGCCTCTCTGGTCAAGAATCAGCGCGGCAGAGGAGTATTGAATGCGATCAGAACCGGGTTTGACTCTACCAAAGATGGGGTAGTCCTGGTTGTCATGGCAGATTCTTCTGATGACTTGCCGGTTGTGGATAGCATGTTTGAGAAGATCAATCAGGGGTATGATGTCGTGTGTGGTTCCCGATACATGAAAGGGGGAAAACAGATAGGGGGACCTATCATCAAGGGGCTGCTCTCAAGAGTTGCTGGAAAGTCTCTGCACTTCATAACAGGCATACCAACACACGATATCAGCAACAGCTTCAAGATGTACCGGAAGAGTGTCTTGGCTGAAATCGAAATTGAGAGCCGCGGCGGGTTTGAAATAGGGATGGAAGTTGTAGTGAAGGCTTTTTCCAAGGGCTACAAGATCACTGAGGTTCCTTCAACTTGGCTGGACAGGACGGCTGGCAAGTCCCGGTTCAAACTCATGAAGTGGCTGCCAGGGTATATCAGATGGTACCTGTATGCTTTGGCGAAGCGATTCAAGTGTAGCTCGGGAATCAAGTAACATGGACATGCGAGTCGCCAAGTTGTACAAGGAACGCTTCAACTCTGTAGAGGTTGACAGGAAGAATAGATTGTGGCGGGTCTTGTGTAAGGACTTCTTTCAGAGATTCGTGCCTGAGGACTCGATTGTGCTCGATATCGGAGCTGGGTACTGTGAATTCATCAACAACATAAGAGCACGACGAAAATATGCTGTTGACCTCAATCAAGATGCGCGGGCTTATGCCAATCGAGATGTAGAGGTATTCACCTCTCCCGCCAACGACCTTCACTTTTTGCCAGCGGATTCCGTTGATATCGCCTTCGTGAGCAACTTCCTGGAACACTTGCAGAGTAAGGAGGAGGTGCTTCGAGTACTGGTGGAGGTTCACCGCGTATGTAAACCCGGTGGGCGCATACTGGTCCTTCAACCCAACATAAGGTACGTTCACGACCAATACTGGGATTTCTTCGACCATCGGACTCCGCTTAGTGATAGGAGTCTGGCTGAAGCGCTTATGATAGCTGGCTTTAATATCGAGAGGATTTTGCCTAGATTTCTTCCGTATACGACAAAGAGCAGGTTGCCCTCATTTCCGTTTCTCGTAAGGCTCTATCTGAGAATCTCCCTAACTTGGCGCATCCTCGGAAAGCAGGCCCTTGTTGTAGGGAGAAAGCCCTGATGGCATCGAAGGCTATCGGTCCCTTGCCTTGTGTCTCGCTCGAGAATGGTCTCTCAATACTGCATTCGTCCTAGCCTTTCTCAATTCAGTGCATATGCTGACAGTGGACGACATAGAGATGTCTGTCGTGTAAAGGAAGAAGTGGGTGCTTAAGCACAAAGCGAGTGTCTGAGGTGTCTCATCTGAGAAGAATGATGCCCAGCCTCACTAACAAGGCTCTCAGCAGCAGGTGAGTGATGACTCTAACTCCGTAAGTGGTACCATTTTCGGGAGCAGGTCAGATACGCCTTCCTGTGCCCCATCCCACTTCGGATTCCACGAATCTAGAAGGGTGGACATCTTTGCCCACCTATCTCCAACGCGAAGTTGCCCCTCAGTTCTATTGCCGTCCCCGTCTTCTGCGAATGAAACAGACCACTGCGACTACCAAGCCTGCGGGCACAGCCAGAATTGCGCAGAGTAGTGCGCCAATTAAGAAGTTCCCTACAGTGTTCTGAATCATCCAAGCGAGGTCTTTCTTAGCGAGAAGAAGATAGCAGATTGCCATGACAACAACCGTGGCCACATACCAATAAGAGATGGGAATCCTATTCTTCTTGAACACTCTTGTCACCTGCATAGGATACTATACGCCAAGTGTCTTTCTGGTAGACCAATTCAAGTCCGGTCATATTGTCATCACAATACCGAGCAATCGCTGAATCCTCCGTAGTGATTATCAGGCTTTCCCCGTAACTGTTGACGCGCTCAGCAAACTCTTCGTAGTCCGCGTATTGCCCTGGAATTTGCGCGACTCTATTGCTGAAGCTCGAGCCCCACAAAGGATAACTGAAGGCTCCAGGAAGCGCGGTGTACAGGATAGTGGTTGCTGGCGTCTCGACAGCCCTCTGATACATATCCCTATAGTCTTCGAAATCACTCAATGATGAGGGAAGATCAGAGCTCTGACGTTCAGCCAATGGACGCTGAATGAAATCCAACGTGTTTGCTGGCGTGAAGGTGTTATGGGCATTTCCGACAGTCATGGTGAACACTATGATGGGAAGCGCAATGATGGCAATTGTCTTCCTATTCGGCATATGCTGCTTCGGCATATGCTGCATCACCAGAGTGAAAGCCAGCACTCCAAAAGCGCAGAAGAACAAGGTGTATCTCGAATACCAGTTCATCAGCATAACGAGAAAGGATAACGTGAACACAATCGCAACCAAGAAGTAACTACTGAGCCTCTTTCTGAAGGCGATAACAAGGGAGAATGCGATGCTGGGAAGGAGCAGGATGAGGAAGACCGGACCGAAACCGCCATTTCCTACGTCCTGGGTATAGAACGGGTAATTCCACATAGCGGTCGGGGCAGTTCTCTCCAGCCAAGAGTTGATGATGGCCGGTGGGCTAGTCAGGACCGGACCAAAAGGCCTCAAGTCATTTGGTGAGGCTGAGCCGTGAAATATGGTCTTGCCAAGAAAGCTCACGTTCAATGGAGCCAAAGGATTGCCGTAGGCAATCCAGTCACGCACATACCAAATGGCGCCGACTAGCAGGAGCGGAATAGCGTAGAGGCACAGGGCCTGCAGGAGTCCCTTCCTACGAAGCACCAACCAGCGGCCTTGAGCGTGCCCTGCACTCCCCGATTCGCGCAGCATTATGAAGACGAAGGCCAGGGACAGCACCAGGCCGGGAAGGATGAAGGTGTACTTCGCGCTCACCATTATGCCTACCGATAAGCCCAGCATGATCACATTGACTCTAGGCCTGTCCTTGGCAAGCATGAAATTCACCGCTACCAGAAACATCGAGGAAACCGCTATATCGATATAACACGTTGTAGCTTGCTGGATGACGATGGGAACAAAAAGAAAGACCATGGCGAAAGCAGCATGCTGTGGCTTGACTCCAAGCTTCCTGGCGATCCCGTAGATGGCCAATACGGCGGCAATCGCAAAAATGATCTGGGTGCCGTTTACGAGAATGTCATTCTTGAGGTATATCACATTCCATAAGAACACCAATTCGATGGTAAACGGATCCTGATTGACCCAATAGAAGCTAGACGGGAACTCTGTGATCCCATGGCTCTGCATTATATAAGCCACTTTGGGCAGATGATATGACAATTCATCCCATGCGTATGGCGGAAAGACATATGCCTGAAAAGCCCACCAGAGCACCTGAAAGACGGCTAGCGCCAGTATTGTCAAAACGATCTTGTGTTTAAGAGCCAGCTTGAAGAAACCAACCACTGTGTCCCGGGCTTCCCTCAATTGCCTGACTACTTCCCGGCGGCTAAAACCTGCAAGAAGCACAAGGCACGTAGAGACAGCGACGTTCAAAAGCAGGAGATTCAGGCTTGTCAGCTTGAGCGGGAATGCCAGCGCCACTTCAGTCAGAATGATCTGGGAAACGCCGAGTACGAAGGTTCCCAGGAGACGATCCGCAAAAGAGTACTCCTGAGAATACTTCCTTGTGAGTAGGTAGTAGGGAGCAAAGAAGACGTAGGCAGTGATCGCTAGATACAGGACGAAACGCAGAAACATCCTTTAGAATCCACTGCCGCCCACCGGCATCATTTTGACTCCGCGAGCATCGTCCCTGGGCGGTGGACATACATCATACGCAATCGTCTAGCATCTGTCCAGTGACCCCGCCCTGGTGGTAGCGTACCGTAAGTTGTGTAAATTGGTGGTGAATAGACAAGGGCGTATCCTTTCAGTGAAGAGAGTAGAGAAAGGAGGTACGCCCTGTGGTACAGGTCAAAGACCTGACCGATCTCACATTAG
>Ga0315280_10006254_pt1 | contig 16534 bp, 12 predicted proteins | sample YL17G06_40_MG_FD_203697 | JGI IMG/M metagenome (GOLD analysis project Ga0315280, IMG submission 203697) | Sediment microbial communities from Yellowstone Lake, YNP, Wyoming, USA - YL17G06_40 | ecosystem: Environmental > Aquatic > Freshwater > Lake > Sediment | place: USA: Wyoming | collected...
GATTCTGGAACTTGCAAACTTTTGCTTGAATTTGGGAGTAACACTTCCGTCTGCGTTGAATATGCTTCCTCCTTTGCCATGTTGCTCTCCGTACGGTGGGGAGAAAATTATCGAGTTAAACGTATTGTCACCATAAGTGAGACTCCTAGCATCTCCCTGGTTGCACAATGCTTGACCTAAACTAGCATCTGGAAAAAGCTCGTGAATATGCTGAATATTCTTCTGTGCTTGTTCCATGAACTTCCTTTCATATTCAATTCCAACCGAGTTCATGCCCAGAAGGGTAGCCTCGACTAATGTCGTGCCGGTTCCAGCCATTGGGTCAAGAACCGGAGATTCGCCAAATATTTGCAGGATTGCTCTCGCTAACGGCGGTCTCATTTTTGCTGGATGGTCATTGCAAAGATAATGCTCTCTCTCGTGTTTCGGGAATTTTGGTCCGAAGTCCCATATGCTAACAAGAAGCTTATCTTTTCTGTTCTTGTTGATTGGGTGTTCACTAGTGCCTTCTGGAAATCTGGATATCACTCAACGAATTTCCAATTTCCTGCCAAAGAATCTCCAAAAGCCTCGCGCCGAACTAATTCATATTGCTAGAACTGGCGTAATCCGCAACGCCGGCTAATTTGCGTTTATTTAAACTGAAACGAAATTAGAATATGTGAACTGGAGACAATTTTTCTATCCAACAACAGCGAAAATTCTGACGACCTTGCTCTTGTGGGCAATGTTCGTGTTTTACGTTTGGTTCTTCTACCAGTATGCGCGGTATAACTGTTTTCAGTCGCCAGGAAGCTATTGCATTGTCGAATACATTGCTCGCCCCTTTGCCGTGATTCAGTTACCCTTTTTCGCTTTTGTGCAAGTAATGTATCTTAGAATACCGATGTTCGCATTTGGTATAAAGCAGCCGGCCTTACTATCGAATTTTTCTTACTCCATAGTTTCAATTTTTTACACGTACGTCGTTTCCTCTACAATAATCTGGCTCTTCTCGGAGATTAGGACAACAATCATCAAGAAATCTCACTCGAAAAGAACTGGTAAGCAACAAAAGTAAAACCCTAGAAAAGGATGCGGGCCTCAAGCCGCTGAACAGTGACCTTAAATTCGTAAGTACAGCATCACAAATAGGTTTTGTTGAATACCAAAGTACTCAAGATAATGTGGCTACTTCTCCTCATTGTCATTACTTTCACACCGCCAAATGCACCAGTGTTTGCCAGAAATCCTTCATCAGCTGACCTTAGGATTTCTGATATTACGCTGTACCGAATCGATTGGTGGGATGCATGGAATGGGGGACCAGATTATTACTTTCGAGTAACTGAGTATGGGGTTGTCGATGTCGGTACACGCGTATGGAACAGTGAACACATCACAGGGTGGGCACCATTTCCTCCACCAACTTTGCACGATCAACCTCAGTTCGACTTGGATTCACTTCCGCCTGATCGTTCGGTAAGAATCGATTTTGCTGTGATTAAGAAGGGACTCTGGGGATGGTGGGAAACGACAATCTATGGTATTTCCCAAGCATTCAAGCCGGGTCAAACGCCGAGCGAGCATTTGTTCGGCGTTGAGAGCAGCATCACTTTTAAGGTTGTATTGGATTGGAATCCGCAATCTACTTCGCAACCTCCATCAAGTCAAACCAACACTGTGTACATATTTTCATTTCCTCACGAGTGCGCGGGGCAAGATCCAGCTCAATGCTCACAGCCAGATCTGGGAGTTTCCGTGTTAGTCCAGTATGTCGGGAATGGGCAGACCAACACTATGACAATCAATACCCCATCCTATGTGGAGGCTGACGTTGGAAGCCAAATCGCTCTTACTGTGGCCGGCAGTCTCCCTAACTGGAACCCTGCGTGCCTATGGGACAATTACGGACATCAGCAGTTCTCTACCTGCGGAACGTTTTACACTCAAGTTTATTCTGGTCCCATGAAGATCGCTGCCTTCTTCGACCGACGAGAACAACCACCTCCTCCACCCCCTCCGCCACCACAAAGTACGCAGAAAATCGTCATCAAGAGCGTGGACTCTCAATATTGGAATAATTGGAATCCATCAACAAGTGATCTTGGATTCTCTATCAATGTAATTTACACACAAGGAGGCACGACAATTTCGACTGGTGGTTATACACCGTTCCCAATTCAGGCTGATCAGGGAACACAAATCAGACTTATTGTGCCCCTTGGTTTAGCGCCCTCTTACGCAGCTTTGTCTCCTTCTGCTTGCTGCTGGACTTTTCAAAGCTGGAACTGGTACGGCGACACTTACTACGAGCAAAATATGGATTGGACCACGTCTGTGCGTGGCATTCAAATCAGTGAGACGTATTACGTCGCGGCATTGTTTAGCTATAAGCCACCAACAGCTCCTCCGAACACGTCTCAGAGTCTATTACGTTCAGCCCTGACATCGGTTCTGATTACTCCTTTCGATTTAGTGACAAGAGATTCAACGAATATCTTGACGATCTTCCAGCGAGCGCTTGATCATTCCAAAAGCTACCATTTCACTTAGTCACCTTTCCAATTCTTGCACGGCACCGATCCTCTCTCTTGCGATTTCGACGTACTCTTTGCTGATGTCTATTCCGATGAAATTCCTTCCAAGTTTCTTAGCAACCACTCCAGTAGTTCCGCTGCCCATGAACGGATCGAGAACGATGTCTCCAATTCGCGAGGAGGAGAGAATGGGCCTGACGCAGAGTTCTTCAGGATAGACAGAGAAATGTGCGAATGGATGAGGCTTCGTGCTGATCTGCCATAAATCGCCCGGATTTTTGCCAAATGGATGATCATGTCTAACCGTCTTTCCCGTGTGTCCACCGTGCCCGATGCGCATGGAGAGAAGCTGGAAATGTCTCGGTTCGTGAGGAACATACTTTCTTGCTGAAGTCGAATCTTGATGGCGCGTCTCGTGAGGGACTCTTATTGCGTCAAGATTGTAGTAGTATCTTTTCGACTTTACAAAATGGAAGACGTGTTCGTACGCATTTGTCAGTCTGTCCTTAACGCTTGAGGGCATTGAGTTGGGTTTGTGCCAGATGATGTCATTGCGCAATGTCCACCCGTCATCAATCAATGCTAGCGCGATACGCCACGGGATTCCGAGCAGACATTTCGGCCTAGTTTTCCTTTGGGGCTTCGCAGTGCTGTACATGAACTCAGAAACTTTCTTTCTACGAGAATTTTGGAATAACCCAACATCGCCCTTGCCTGCACAACTTCCTCCATAAGTGTCGCCAAGGTTAAGGTAGAGACTTCCATCTTTGGTCAGCAGTTCTTGGATGAACCGAGCAGCTTCGACTATGTGCTGAACATATTCATCGCAACTTTGCTCAAGCCCAATTTGGCCTTCGACGCCGTAATCGCGCAGCCCCCAGTAGGGAGGGCTCGTCATTACGAGATTAATTGAATCGTCAAGTTCCTTCAGTTTCTCGAAAGCATCTCCAACTATGAGCTTTGTCCATGTGATAGAATCACCCTTTCAATGTCCTAATCCTTACGCGTCGCTTATCGGAAAAGTAGCACATCAGGAAAGATAGCTCAAGGACGCTCTCGCTCGGAAATGCTTCATGTGCCGATTGAGAAGACCTTGAGAAGTCTGGAAGGCATACGGGTTTTGTTGTCTTTTTGAATTCAACAAACTATATAGTATTATGAGCAAAAGGGATAGCGCGTCAACGTTCACTTTAAGAGAATTACTCGGATTGTTCCTTATCTTTGCGTTGTTGGCTTTGTTAATTCTCTTATCAGTGACAATACGGTTCTTTCTTGGCTAGCCTCACGACTGATTTCTCGCGCTATCGAAAGCCGTTTGATAAGCTACATCCTTCAGATTTTCATGAAGAAATGATATTCAGCCAAGACTCGCGAGCCGTCGGGTGGTGCTGCCTGAAGACGCATGGTTCCAGTCCACCAGATCTGGATTGGGATGTAGGCTAGGACGGTTCCATCGAATCTAGCGTAGGATTGCGTCTCACCGGCCTTGACGTAGGCGCCAAACCACATATTGGACGGGTTCATCGAAATGACAAATCTGTAGGCACAGTTAGGGGAAAACCCACTTCCGAATATCCAAACGTAACGGTCTCCGGAAGTCCATGAATATCTCGACTTGTCAGTCCAGACTTGCATACCGCCTCCATAGTAGTTACAGGAAGCTTGTGCGAGAGGTACCATCAAAGGAAGAAAGAGCGCTAGGATCACAAATAGTCCGAACAGCGTGACCTGTGTTTTTTTCATAGGTTTCAAAGGGACACGCCCATTTCTGTCCAAAATGAGACGCTTTCTTCTACATAACATTATTGATCAACTGACCACGGCTTGACACAGTTTACATCTCACTCACTGACCTTTCTAATTCTGACGAAGAACGGCTCGGGATACCAATAGGGCGAGAATAGGTAGCAAGTTGCTCTTGGCATTCTGGTGATCAACTTGGAACCGGGATGAAGCGTCACTTCTTTGAAGCGCTCAATCTCGTTCTCGCTCATCGCAGCCATGATGAAGTAAGTTCCAACGTTTCGAGCTTCGGCTGGAATGCTCGTGCTGTATTGGGTGATGAGAACGAAACCAACACCTCTCTTTCCCAGCTCGTTCAGGCAGTAGATTAGGCTCTTCGCCTTCAACAGTCTCGTTTCGTCGAGGATCACCAGCAACTTCAGTTCGTTCGTCTCTGGCCACGTGGAAGCTGCGTCGTAAATGGATTGCAGGGCTTGAGTTATGTCAGCCCTGCCTCTCGTAAAGTGGACATCCAATGGATCAGATTTGTTGAGTCTGTTAGCTATGGTGCCGTGCGGGTCGAATACTTTCACTGGAACATTGTTTGCCAACGCTTCGCGTATCAGAATCAGCGAGAAGAAGCTCTTGCCAGTTCTGGTCTTTCCGTAGACAATTGCGTGGCCAGTCAAGACGTCCAATGGAAAGTAGACTCTGCGTTTAGTGACTTTCCTTTTGATGATGGATTCAACAACGTAGCCGATGAGCGCGGTCCTTGCATTCGGAATGCTGACCTCTTCTGACGGGATATGTATCTGCTCTTCAATCGGTTCCTCTGTCGGAAGCTCAAGCGCCGCTGTAAAGAAATGCTTCAGTGCAATGGCAACATCTTTGTCCGAGTTGAAGCCTGCAACATCAGCCGCCAGCGCTATGCAATAGTATTTTGCTGCTTCACGAAAAAACGGATGGAACTCCGGATTGAAAACGATGAGCGGGTCTTTCACGTCGTCGCATTTTACGAAATACGTCTTGAGAATCTCCATCTTGGCGCTATACTTGCGGTTTTCTATCTCTGTGACACAGCTCTGAGCGTTATCTTTGGAATCCGTGTAAACGTAGAAGAATAGAGCGGCAGCGAACAGATTCTCCTTGATTAGGAAGTACTGCTTTAGATGTTCTTGCGCTTGTGATTCAAGACTCTTTGTCGCATCGAGAAAATATCTAGCGTGGGCTTCTTCCTCTTTCATCTGTTTGGGCAGGAACTTGGGAAAGGGCCCGCCAAGAACTGGCGATGTTTTCTGCTCTTCTATATCGAGCTTGACAGTGTCGGCTTTCTCCTTGTGATACTCGTAGTTCCTCTTTGCCCAGGTTGTTCTGCCTTCAAGCTCCTCGGGAATGTCCGGTTCGAGCTTGAACGGAATCCTGCTTGTCGTTACGAGAACTGCCTTGAACATCGGGTTGCGTGACAAGTGGTCGAGCAGACCAGAGACAGCATGCCACTGGACGTCTTTCTCGAAACTAAGTCCGAATCTTCGAACGAAACTCTCTTTCTCCACAACTTCTTTCGCGACTAAGCATGCCACGCCGATGAACTTTCCGTCTTTCTGGATGATGCCGATCGCTTTCTCTTCGTCCCAGTAGCGTTTGATTTCTGGCTCGTATTGTACAAACCCTGCTGGCGGTTTATCATTCGACTCGGTAATCGCGTGGTCTCTGTCCCAGCTTCCCTTTCCATACTGCTGCTCGTAAGCCCACTTCTCCCATTTCTCATCGTCACTCATCCATTCATCAGACATTCACTCACCGGTTTCCTTCAATCTGTACAGGACGTTCGGTCCGACTTCTCTCCTCTCTATCTTCGATTCCGCCAACAACTGTTCGAGATGCTTCGTGAGAGTTGTCGCTGTTGTGTTCAAAGCCCGGAGTATCTGCGTGAAAGTGAGTTCCTTTCCTTCAAGCAGTGCCAGAATCTCGTTCGATAGGTCCCTAGGCTCCTTCAGTTGAGTTGACTTAGGTTTACTTGACTCGACGAGTTGCTTGATGTCCCTCGCCAGCTCTGCCATCTTGAACAGTATCGGCTCCACGATCGCTTTCTCGGATACCTTGTTCTTCCGAATCTCTTCAACGAGTTGAAGATACTGGTCTTCTTGCAGTTTGACTGTGCAATGTACGGCTATGATTTGCCCGTACCTGTCCCTGAACGATTCTTCCATTCCTTTACTAAACTTGAGTCCGAGCTTTGCCAACGCCTTGTTCACTCAATCACCTGAACTATCTTGAGGCTGTATCCACGGAAAATGCGGTACGTTCCGAGTGAGAGACTGCAACTTGTTCTATTTCCGGCTTGCTTTTTGGTGTCGATTTTCCGTTCTTTGTCTCCTCTTTTTCTTTTTTATTTTTCTCTCTCACTCCTTTCATCCTAATTTTGAAAAAGAAAGAAGCACGTAAACAGTCGGATATCTCCGTGTTTTCACGAGGAAAACTCTGCTAACCCTCCCAGATATCCACAACCGAGCCGCATCTCCGGCAAACCGGCAGGTCGTCAATCCAGTCGAAACCCCAGGCGTTGTCGTCAGAATCGCTCCGCATCTCCTTGCATCTCGGGCAGTAACCGCGCATTCAATCACTATACCATTAACTGCGCAAGTCAGAAAAGTCTAAAGATGCATCGCACTGAACTCTTTCATCTTGGTACGTCTCTCGAGGAGTATGGCAGATGGTGAATCTTGACGCTGAGCAGAAATCACAGATAGCAAGTGCGCTCAAGGAATTTCGAATATTCTTGGAGACAGAGTCTGGCAGAGAAGCTATGGAGGAGCGGGACAAGCGAATCCAATTCTTCCAAAACATTCTGGGTAAGGATCACATTGACGATTTAACAGAGCCCGAGTTTAGCGAGATCATAAGTGTACTTTGGGCGAGTCAGCTCTTCAGCAACAAGAGCTATCTCGTTGAGAGAATACTGAAGTCGATAGATTTCATTTCCTTGCGACAAGAACTGAAAAGCCTTCTCTGGGGCGAAAAACCAGCCCGCGAGAGGTACGATAATTTGAGAGAGAAAGTGAGCGGACTGGGCCCTGCATCGATCACAGAGATATTGGCCCATGTCAGACCGCAGGAATACGGACTCTGGAACGAGAAGACTCGGGCCGCATTCAGGATTCTCGAGATACGTGCGTCTTTTGCAAACAAATATGATATCAGCGGTGAAGAGTACGAAGCTTGTAACGACATCCTGAATCTCCTGGCGAATGAACTGAAAGCTGGCGGATTTGACCAACCAGATCTAGTTGACGTCGATTATTTCCTATATTTTCTGGTCGAACAATACCAGCCAGTTGCCAAGCGAGAGTTAATGCCTCCGACAACACTTGAAGAAGATTACGATTTTGAACATCCAGAAATCGCGGAAAAACTCGCCGCTATAGGAACAGGGTTGGGGTTCGAGGTCGATACAGACGTTCCCATTGCAAAGGGTGCTGAAGTTGACGTGCTATGGACTGCGAGGATAGGCAACTTGGGAGAAGTCAGATATGTGTTTGAGATTCAACGGCGTGGATCTGTCGATTCTCTAATTCTGAATTTGCAGAGGGCGAAGAACAATCCAACAGTCCAGAAGCTTGTAGTCGTGGCCAACGGAAAAAACATTGGAGCTGTCCAAGAGGAAGTGGCCTCGCTTGGCGAAGACTTTAGGAAAGCGCTCGCGTTCATTGAAGCACGTGAGATTCAAAGAGCTGCTCAACTGCTTACAGATCTCAACTCAATTTTGAGCAAGCTTGAGCTGGTTAGGTCCGATTATCTGGCTGAATCTCGATAGCCGCTGATAACGAATTGCAGCAGTGCAGGGGTCAACTTCCTTGCAGTCCCCTCTTTACTCGACTGTAGTGCTCCTCGCAGTAGAACGTCTCAAGCCTGCCCAATTTCAGCCGCTTAGTTGCCTCTTGGTCGCAATCTCCGAATTCGCAATACTTCATGAACAGAGTTTGTCTGGTTCCCAAGAAAAGTTTCAGGCTCGCTCGCGGGCCCAGAGCATCTCGAACGATTGATCAATCTTGAGACCGTACCTTATCTCGCGCAATATCCATGACAATAGCATTGACTGTCTCGTAACGCCGCTCGAATCCTTTGCCGGTAGTCCTCGTGTAAGCAATTCGCAAAGTCACCAATGCCAACGGCCGAAAATCGAGGCTCCGCAGTTGATTTGGGTAGACGCTCAATCGAGTGGTGAGAACGTACGTGGAACCAGGAGCCAAGTCTACGGGGGTTGAGCAATCTGGTAGGTCGTCAAAAACAGCCATCTGGTCACAGTGAACCATGACCAGCTTGTTGTATTTCGGAATTATGGAACCGTTCCTGCTCCCTCTGTTAGAGAACACCAGAGTTATTGGGTAATCGATTGACCACGTGAACAGGTGAAACTCGTCATCTAACCTTGTCGAATTGAAGCAGATCGATAGAGGAATATCCTTTCGGAAGGCGCGTACGAAAATTCTGCCGAAGGTAAGTGGATGGCGCGGGAGGCTGCGGAACGCCAAGTTCAGAAGTTGTCCACTCGGTAACCTACTGGTCTTTCTCTCTCTTAGCAAAACGATGTCGGTCTCTCGTGAAGTGACACGATACCTGGCGAAAGATACCCACAGAGAAAATGCGCTTATCACCAGCGCAACCAAGCTGACGTAGTCAGACAGCTGCAATTCCCGTTGTCATGCCCTGTCGCAAAGGTATGCTTCATCTCACCAGATTAAGCTAACTCGACACCAATCTTCAGTTTCTTCGTTCCTTCTCGGTCGCAATCTCCGAATTCGCAATACTTCACGAAATGGAAGTAAGCGGCTGACAGAAAGAACCTAAGACGCACTCGCAGAATTTCACTTCGTCTTAATCTCGTTAGTAAGTAACAGATGAGCGACAATACAAATTTAATCATCTGCAAACTCCAAATTTCAGATTGAAGGGTGCTTCATAGAACCTCATACCAAGATCAAAGTAGAATGCCCCTTCTGCCAAAAGGAAACATTGGAAGCTCTCACTTGGCCCGCACACACCGAACTGAAGAGCAGCAGAAGCGCAGTGGCAAAGAGCACAACTGCTGTTAGAAAGCCTGAAGGATTTGAGCTGATGAGCGAGAAGTGTTCCAACTGTGGAAGATCTGCCAATGAAATAAAGAGAGCTTGGAAAGAGGACAGCGTTATAGATGCTGAAAAACGAAGAACAAGGTTCGAAGAATTGAAGAAGTTAGGATTCAGCGGGATAGTGAGCGGATAGAACTACACATGAAATGCTATGACAGTTGTCATTGCGGTCCTCAAGACTTGAGATATTTCAATGCTCTTTAAGGTAACATCCCATAAAATAGATTATCATACGGTGGAATCATGGTCGCGCAGCAGAAGCTAGCTCCTGACAAAGAGAAGGATATCGATTTCGAAGACAAACTCTGGAAAGCTGCTGATAAACTGCGAAAGAAGGTCGAGGTTCACGAATACAAGTATGTTGTTCTTGGGATGATCTTTCTACGATATCTCTCGTTCGCTTTTGATGAAAGAAGAAAGGAGCTTGAAAAGGAAATCTCAGATTCCAAAAGCAACAAGTACATCCCGTCGGAGAAATTCAGGAAACAGGCGCTCGAAGACAGGGACTATTATCTGGCGCAAGGGGTATTGTATGTTCCTGAAAAGGCTCGTTGGACTCACCTAGTCAAAAACGCCACACAACCAAAGATCGGCGAGCTTCTCGATCAGGCAGTTGAAGCTCTAGAAAAAGAATACCCGAAACAGCTCAAGGATGTCGTACCAAAAATCTATACCAGTATGAATCTAGATGCATTTGATTATGCGTACCTAATTGATCAGTTCTCCAAGATTGAGTTCGGAGACGACCACAGGGGGAGGGATATTTTCGGCCGAATCTATGAATATTTCTTGGGGAAATTCGCAGAGGCTGAGGGAAAGAAAGGTGGCGAGTTCTATACTCCAAGATCTATAACTAAGTTGATTGTCGAGATTCTCGATGTGAAATCGGGTAGGATTTTCGACCCTGCGTGTGGAAGCGGCGGTTTCTTTGTCTCTGCTTTGGAGAAGATGGAACGCGAAGGGGTCGATAAGAACACGCTCACAATTTACGGCCAAGAATCTAAGCCCATGCCATGGAAAATCTGCAAAATGAACCTCGCCCTACGGGGAGCGGAAGGGGACATTAGAATTGGAGACTCCTATCATGATGACAAGTTCTCTGACTTGAGATCAGAATATGTGGTTTCCAATCCTCCGTTTAATGACAGTGCCTGGGGAGCAGATCGAATAAAGAACGATGATCCGAGATTCACCAAATTCGGAACCCCACCAGACAACAACGCGAATTTCGCATGGATTGAACATTTCATTTATCACACGGGGCCAAGCGGCAAAGCTGGCTGGGTTATGGCAAATGGTGCTTTGTCAGGCGGCAATGCAGAAGGCGAAATCAGAAAGAAGATAATCGAAGATGATTTGGTTTGGGGAGTTGTGGCTTGTCCGCCCAAGCTCTTCTATAACGTTCCGCTGGCAGTTACTTTGTGGTTTGTAAGAAAGTCGAAGCCCGCTCACATGAAAGGGAAGATACTATTTGTTTTCGCGAGGAAGACGTTTAAACAAATATCGAGAAGGCAGGTCGTTCTCACCGAAGAGCATATTTCAAAAACTGTCGGAAAATTCAGGATGTTTGAGGCTGGCAAGAATCTAGATGAAATTGATGAGGTCGGATTTTCGAAAGTCGTGTCACTAGATGAAGTTTCTAAGAATCGGTATGTCCTAACACCAGGAAGATATGTTGGACTTGTATTCGAAGAGGATGAGGTCCATTTTGAAGAGAAAATGAAGACTTACTCTGAGGAATTATCGAAGCTAGTTCCGGAAGAAAAGGAACTCACTCAGCGCATTATGGAGGTTCTCAGGGGTCTGAACCAGAAGGTGTGAGTCATGGTCAAGTTCAGATGGGAAAACGAACTCAAGGAAACTGACGTAAGCAGAATACCCGCTATGTGGGAAGTCGTGAGCTTGGGAGATGTAGCAACCATTCGTACGGGCAAGACGAATGTTCAGGATGCAGTCAAAGGTGGCACTTATCCTCTGTTTGACAGATCAGGGATAATTAAGAGAAGTAATAGGTACTTGTTTGATACAGAAGCGGTGATAGTGCCAGGAGAGGGTGCGGATTTTCTGCCCAAGTACTTCAAAGGCAAATTCGACTTACATCAGCGCACTTATGCAATCTTTGGATTTCGAAATCTGGATGGAAAGTTTCTCTTCTTTGCAATGCAAATGCTAAGACATTACCTGAGCGAGTTCGCTGTGGGCTCCACGGTAAGTTCCCTAAGACTTCCGATTTTTCAAGAACTACGAATCCCGTTCCCCCCTCTGACCGAGCAATCGCGTATTGCAACAGTACTGTCATGGATCGATGACCTGATTGAAAACAAGAAACAACAGAACAAGATACTAGAAGAAATCGCTGTTTCAGTTTTCAAAAGCTGGTTCCTCAAATTCGACCCCTTCAAGGATACGCCGTTTGCGACAAGTCCGCTTGGAAAGATACCGAGCGAGTGGCAGGTCAAGCCGATTGGCGATCTAGCAGAACTTGAGAACGGTTACCCGTACTCAGGTAACGAGAAGTACGACGAGAAGGTCGAAGGGTCTTATCTATTCGTGACTTTGAACAATGTTGTGCAAGGTGGCGGTTTCAAGCCTGTTTTTTCTTGGATAAAAAGCGAGAGGCTGTCTGACAATAATTACTTGAGAGAAAACGAGCTCATTCTTACTAACATCCACTTCGGAGTGGGTGGTTCTGATGTTGGCCGATTATTCGCTACACCAGCAATTGTTGTATATCCTCCGGATTATGACCAGGAGAGAGCCGTCTTCTCGATGGACATAACGAAGATAATACCGTTCAAAAGTGGATACAGGCTATTCCTATATCTGTACTTGAAACTCACAAGAGAGGACAGCGTAAGTTTCAGTACTGGAACGAGCATACTCCACCTAGACACCGTTAACTTCAAGCGGAATAAGCTCATAATATGTCCTCCCGATCCGATTCTGGATAAGTTCGTCGCCCTTATCGAGCCACTATTCGAGAAGATTGCCATAAATCAAAAGCAAATTCTCGTTCTTAGACAATTGCGAGACGTCTTGTTGCCACTGCTTGTCTTTGGAAAATTAAGAGTGGAGGAGATCTAACGTGGCGCAGCTTACGGAGGATTATCTCGTTGAACAGCCTGCACTCGCATGGCTGAAGGACCTGAAGTATTCGTATATTCATGGCTCCGAACTTTCCACTGAGAACGGCGAACGCGAATCCTACAGAGATGTTGTCCTGAAGAAGAAATTCATTAGCGCAGTCAAGAAACTGAATCCGTGGCTCACTGACGAACAATTGGAGGAGGTCTACAGCAAAGTAACTGACATCGACCACCCCGACGAACTGATGAAGAGCAAGATGTTCCATGACATGCTTACGAATGGCGTTAAGATTGTTGTCAAGGAAAATCATGAAGAAAGAACCAAGCTCGTAAAATTGGTGGACTTTGACAAAGATAACATGAGCAAAAACGATTTTCTCGCCTCGAACCAGTTTGTCGTTGAATATCAGTACCAACCCGGATTTCATAGACGGCCAGATCTCATCATTTTCGTAAACGGCCTGCCGTTGGTGATTATGGAATTCAAGAGCTTCAATGCAAATGAGACTGCCAAAGATGCTTTTGATGACCATGTGAAAAAGAAAGAGGATATTCCCCAGCTCTATGTGTACGCTCAGGTTCTGGTCGCAAGCGATGGCTCCGAAACAAAGTACGGCTCGAAGACAAGCGGCTGGGACAGGTTCTTCGTATGGGAAGGTATTCATGACGACGAAGACATAGAAGCTAGGAAGACTGGTGAAGACACTTACGAATATTTCTTCAAAAACACAGGCCAGAAGATGGCTTCTCTTGAAATCATGCTCAGAGGGCTCTTCGCAAAAGAGAACCTGCTTGAATATCTAGAGGATTTTGTGTTCTACGAGCAGCACGAAGAGACGATTCAGATCAAAATTGCGATGTACCATCAGTTCTATGTTGTAAAGAAGGCCATAGAAAAAACAAAGCAAACCGTGTTGCATGGCACTACTCCCGAGGACAAGAGAATCGGTGTTGTCTGGCACACACAGGGAACCGGCAAGTCGCTAACAATGCTCTTCTATGCGAGGAAAGTCATCAAGGTAAAGGAACTAGAATATCCGCTCTTGCTGTTTATCACTGACAGAAACAATCTAGATGAACAATTATCCGATGAATTTGCATCTTTGCCGATTGCGAAACAGGTGGAAAGCATCAAGGAGCTACAGGACACTGTCAGAACTTCGGCTGGCGGAATCGTTTTTGCAACTATTCAGAAGTTCGGGAAAAGGAAAGCAGATGAGTATCCATTCCTGACGGACAGAAAGAACATCATCATTATTGCAGATGAAGCTCATCGAAGCCAATACAAGGACCTCGCTCAAAACCTGAGGGTGGCTATCCCGAACGCGTCGTTCATGGGATTTACGGCCACACCCATCCAGTACGAGGACCGCTCGACCACACTGGTCTTCGGAGAGCACCTCAGCATTTACTCGATGGACAAAGCCAGAAGGCACGGCGTAGTTGTTCCGATTTTCTATGATGCAAGGCTTTCAGAGCTTCACCTGACAAATGAATTCATTGACGAAGAGTATGAAGTGATTTCAGAGTCAGTTTCAGCAGACCCAGCCACGAAGGAAGCCCTGAAAAGAAAATTCGTGAGCCTTGAGAAACTGATAATGGTCGAAAAGAGACTTGACCAAATCGCAAAGGACATTGTGGATCATTTCAACAAAAGGACAGCTGAATTCAATGGGAAAGCGATGGTCGTTACGATCAGTCGAAAGGTCGCTGTTAAGCTCTATGACAAGATTGTGAAGCACCCAAATGCACCTTCTATCGTTGTGGTGATGTCAGGCAATAGACATGACGACCCGAAAGAATTCTGGCCCCACATTCGAGATAAGAAGGAACTAGAGACGCTTGCTGATAACTTCACGAATCTCGATACCGACCCGCAAATGGCAATAGTTGTTGACATGTGGCTGACAGGCTTTGATGCTCCATGCCTTCATACAATGTATTTTGACAAACCGATGAAGGACCACTCCCTCGTTCAGGCTATCGCGAGGGTGAACAGGGTCTTCAAAGACAAACCAGGCGGACTGATTGTCGACTACATCGGCATTGCAGATGACCTGAGAAAGTCTCTTGCAATGTACACAATGCAGACGATACGGGAGACACTCATTGACATACAAGACGTTCTAAACCAGATGAAAGAGAAACACGACATAGTGACATCTCTCTTCCATGGAATCGAATATCAAAACTGGAAGAAGATGAAGCCAGAACAATTGTCCACGCTGACTGCGCTATCGTATGACAGAATCAGCAAAGATGCAGAGACCAAGAAGAAATTCGTTCGACATTTCGTTGCGTTGAAGAAACTCTACGCTTTGGCTAGCCCGCACCCTGAGACACTCTTGATAAAAAGTGATATCATCTTTTTCGAGATGATAAAGAAGATGATTGTCAAATATTCTACCGCAAAAGTGCGGGACATAACAAGGGAGCTTGAATATGAGATAAACCAGCTTATTTCAAAGAGCATCTCAGCAGAGCAACCTGTCGACGTTTTTGCACTCGTCGGAAAGACCCAGGCTGAGATTTCGATTTTCGATGAAAGGTTCCTGTCTGAACTGCAGAAAATGCCTTACAAGAATTATGCTGCTGAACTTCTTGCCAAAATCGCCAAGGACCAGCTTGTTGTGCGGATGAAAATCAACCCATACCGATACAAGACGCTCTATGAAATGCTGACTAAGCTTATTGACCAATACAATATCAAACTCATTACGGCACCAGAAGTCATTCAGCAACTGATTGACATTGCTAATGACATCAAGAAGAAAGTAGAAGAAGGAAAGAGCCTCAATCTTAGCGAGCAGGAACTTGGTTTCTACGATATGCTGACATCTAGACAGAGTTTGTTCGAAAATCTAGACCAAGTCAAAGAGGTTGTTAAACAGATCGTCAAGGAACTCGGCTACTACACGAAAGTAGCAGACTGGGACAGGAAAGAATACCTGAAGGCGAAGATACGCACAGCATTGAAGACTGTTCTCATGAAAGCAATTGACGGAAGGGCGGAGTACCCTGAAATAGAAAAACTGTCGGTTGAAGTCTTGGATCATGCTGAAACTATATACGTCCTGCAGCACGACGAGAGACTACTAGCGCCAATGCCTACAGTTGGTTTCGGTCACAACGCTTAGGGCTATCTCCTACTCCTCTTAGTCGATCCCCATGTCTTCTTCACAATCTTCTCGTAAACGGTTGACTGCTTTGGAATCGGCTTGCCAGACTTCGCTGCTCTCGCAGAATTTCGTTTCATGTCAACGCGTTAACTATTTGTCTCTTCGAAACCATAATCCAATCGATTTCTAGGTGATGGAGTGAGTTCAGCCGAACAATTTTTCAGTGAAGAATTTTCAGCCGAATTAGTAGACAGGGACAAAGAAAAACAGCTTCTGAAAGAATACTTGCGAGACGTTCTTGGAGGTAAGAAAAGAGCATTGTACATTCACGGCTCACCCGGGATCGGCAAGACAACCACTACGAAGCACATCGTAAACCAGTTTGCAGACGCATACAAGGCCGAGATTGTCTACAAGAATTCAGCAAGCGTGACTCCTAACCAGGTCCTTCACGAGATTCACAACCGCATTTGCGCCGAGGCGGAGGGGAAGGTTCCATCAAAGACGCTTGTTCAGAGAATTCTGAACCATAAGCTGAAGGATGACAAGTACGTCATGATTCTGGTTCTCGACAATTTCGACAGGATGCAGCATGTTGACGATCTGCTTTGGGATTTTCACTCGATTTCGCAGAAGCTTCCACGTGTCGGTCTGATTCTGATATCGACGAGTGAAGCTAAGCTCAGGAACTTGATCGGAGAGAGGCTTTATGACCGACTGAATCCCGAAACACACGAGTTTGCGCCCTATTCTGCGGACAGATTGTTCGAAATAATCGGGGCAAGAATCAAACAGGCATATTCCAAGACTTTTATTGATTCGGAGGTTCTGATGCGCCTCTGCGAATTCATAGCTGAGCGTGGTGGAAATGCGAGGTATCTGTTCTCTTTGTTCCTTGATGCTGTCGAATTGATGCCAAGAAACTCGTCACGATTGTCATCAGAAATTCAAGACATAAT
>Ga0315280_10006255_pt1 | contig 16533 bp, 19 predicted proteins | sample YL17G06_40_MG_FD_203697 | JGI IMG/M metagenome (GOLD analysis project Ga0315280, IMG submission 203697) | Sediment microbial communities from Yellowstone Lake, YNP, Wyoming, USA - YL17G06_40 | ecosystem: Environmental > Aquatic > Freshwater > Lake > Sediment | place: USA: Wyoming | collected...
GCATATTGGGAAGGCGCTATCAGGATAGATGCAGGTATAGCAGCTGTCATCGGAGGAGTCATTGCTACAGTTTTCGGATTTCGCACGCTGTTTATTTTTATGACAATTACTGCAGCCGCGAGCACTGTAATTTCTGTTCTACTTTTAAGAAAGAAAACATGGGAAAACTTTTTAGAAAACATGGGGTTAGCTAAATTTTAATGTTGTGCATTGCGATTAAATCTTTTTCAAATTCCTTCAATTCTAAAGGAATGTTGATTTCTATCTGGTCTTTCAAAGAAATATTTCTCTTCTTTTTAGTGTCCCATGTGTTTGAATCGAATTCAATGATTTTTTCTGTGAGTTTAATCAATTCTGTATCCCACTTTTCTTTTGGAAATTCTTTTGTGTGAATGCTCTTCTTGCTGTAAAGCGTTCTCCATATCTTGTCTGAAATAAAAGGTGTAATCGGTGCTAATAAAATCAAAATTGTTTTCAAACAGTGATGTAAAGTGAACCAGGCTGCTTCCTGCTCTTGCTTGTTAAAACCTTGGCCATAAGCTCTTGTCTTGCACATCTCAATGTAGTGGGCGGCAAAAAGATTCCATGTGAATTCTCTGATTTCATTCGCTGGGATGAAAAAATTAAAATCTTTGTAGCCTTGAATAGATTTTTTGATGAGATTGGTTAGCTCAGCTAAAATCCATTCGTCTGTTGCAGTTAGCTTAGCTTTCTTTGGCTCAGGAAAGTTAGAGATGAATCTAGCAATGTTCCATAGTTTTGTCAGGAATTTAGAAGCTCCTTGAATTCTTAATTCTGAACATCGGAAATCTGATCCTAAGTTCACTTCAGAAGCATTCCAAAATCTAAAGTTGTCAGCTCCATATTTCTCAAGAATTGGTATAGGATCCAATACATTTCCTTTGCTCTTGCTCATCCTTTCTCCTTTTTCATCCACACCATACCCCATTATCCACGCATGTTCCCATGCCTGTCTTTTTGTTAGCTGAAAACATCTGAGCAGGGTATAATACAACCAAGTTCTTATGATGTCTTTTGCCTGCGGTCTTAGAGTGTTTGGAAATGTTTTCTTGAAAAAGTTTTCATCTTTTGTATATTTTGAAATGAACAAGGCAGAAATGCTTGAGTCAAACCAAGTGTCAAAAGTTTTTTCTTCACCTATGAATTCTGTTCCACCACACTTGCATTTCTTGAACGGAGGGTTTTCTTTCCAGGGTTGGTAATATTTTCCAGGCTCAGGCAAATGAGCTTTTCCACATTTCTTGCAATACCAGATAGGTATATCAGTTCCATAGAATCTTCTTCTTGAGATAGGCCAGTCAATGCTCACAGAGTCAATCCAATTCAAGAGTATTTGCTTGTGCTCCTTGGGATGGAAAATTAATTTCTCAGCAATCTTTTTTATCTCAGGCAAAAATTCTATTTGCTTCAGGTAAAACTCTTTCATTGAGATTATTTCTATGGGCGTCTTGCTTCTTTCACACATAGGTGTTCTGTGCTTGATCTGCTCTCTCTTTTCCATCAATCCTTGTTTTTCCAAGTCTTCAATAATTTTCTTTCTAGCTTCCTCTATTGTAAGACCAGCATACTTCCCAGCATTAGCAGTCATCCTTCCCTTTTCATCAATCAACATTATTTCTTTTAGATTCAACTCTCTAAACAATCTCACATCTTCATAATCTCCATAGCTGCAGATCATCACAATTCCACTGCCGAACTCAGGTTGAGCGGCAGGGTGAGCAATAATCGGAATTTCTCGATCATACAAAGGAATTACTGCTCGCATACCTTCTAATTCAGTATATCTTGAATCATTCGGGTTGAAAAGGATAGCTTGGCATGAACCCAAGAACTCTGGTCTTGTGGTTGCTATTGTTATTGTGTTGTTAGTTCCTGCTATCTTGAACTTTATGTAGTTCAACCAAGTCGGCAATTCCTCATAAATTATGTCTGCATCAGCAATTGTTGTACCGCAATCAATGCAATAGTTGTTCGGTCTAGTAGCTTCATATATCAATCCTTTATTCCAAAGTTCAATGAATGTTGTTTGCGTTAAAGTCCTGTAATCCTTTCCATCTGTTCTGTAATAATTTTCAAAATCACCACTCATTCCCATTGTTTTCATTATCTGAATCATCTCAGCTTCCAAATCGTCTAGAGCTGTCGCTGCCAATTCTATGAATTTTTCTCTTGGTGTTTCATGCATTCTTATGTTGAATTTTTTTTCAGTATACCTTTCTACTGGAACACCATTTCTGTCAATACCTATTGGAAAGAATGTTTCAAAACCAAACATCCTAGCAGTTCTTGCTATCATGTCTATTTGTGAGTAGTGGGCAGCAGCTCCTATGTGCCAAGGTCTGCCAGAAGGATAAGGAGGTGGTGTGTCAATCGAAAATATTTTCTTTTTTGTTTTGAGATTGAATTTGTGAATATTTTCCTTTATCCAATGATTAAATAAGTTTTTCTCTATAGCAGTGTTCCATCTGTTCTCTTTGATCTTCGGTGTAAACTTCATAGTTTTACCTCATCTGTCATTTTTAATTTTAGAAATAGCAGTAAATAAAACTCAGAAATCAACGACCCGACATTCACCTTTCATCTCTTACACCTATCATTTCTAATGTAAACCAGTGTTTAAATATTTTTAATTTAAAGTTGTTTTATGGAAAAAGATCCTAAAAAAGAGTTCTCATTACATGAACTTAGAATGTGTTTGGATCTATGGGAAAAACAAGGTTATTGTGAATTCGGAGTAAAGACTATATGTGAACAGTGTGCAGCACCTTATGGTTTCTGGAAAGGTCTCACAGGAGAAGTTTTGCATGGTGGAGACATGAAAAGGTTATCTCTACAAGATTGGAAAGAAAAAATCAATTCCTATAAATCTTCTCATTAAACTCTCTTTCTCAGAGGTTCATATCGCTGTCGGTTCATCACTAATCAGATTCCCACTAGCTAATCATCTCTCTATCCCAGAAATCAGAGCGTCGCTATTCTTTCATCAATTCAAACAAAATTATCTTCACCTTTCCCTTGAGGAGAGCTCACGCTATTCAGAATCAAGCTCTATTGAGTTCTCAACAGGGTTTGCATCATTTGCACCACATAATCTTTTGCGAGCCGGGCTTAAATACTCTCCTCCAATAATCTAAGACTTCGTCCAATTTTTTTTCATTTTTCAAAACATCAACGAGCTTTTTTCGATTTGAATAAAAAATTTTTGTGTCCGGCTTTATTTTTGAAAATATGCGCCCCGTCCTTTCTCTCAACAATATCCTTTCACCCCTGATTTGTTCTACAATTTCTTTGGACAAATTTATTTTTCCCTTGTACATTCTTTGCCATTTTTCCTCAATTTCTTCACAAAAATAAAACTTTTTGGCATAGTTATCATCTCTCATATGGGACTTTTCAATTAGTTTCTTCACCCAACTTGAAAGGCAAAATCCATACCGACCAGCTACTATGTCTATAAATTCTAGAATTTCGTCGCCGCTAATGTTTGCTCTATTTGTATATTGTGAAATTGTCTCGTCGCAATCAGCAATCGCGCCATAATCCATAAATTTGTAAAGTTCAATTAAAGTTAAATAGCCTTCGCCACGAATTTATTATTGCCTTGCTTTAAAAGCCTCTGTTGAGTTTGCAAAAGCTAGCAATGGAACAGATGCACGGAGCAAGGCTATACTAATTTTTTCTAAATGATAAAAGCTTAAATAAATATTATATTGGTCGTAGTATTCTTAGAGGATTGCAAATGGAAGCATCAGCACAAATGAAATATGCAAATGAACTTAGAAACATTCTCAATCTAGAATCTAGGCAATTAGGTTTAAAACTTTCTTCTATTATTGATTTAGGCGGTGCCATGGACATTGTTGGTAGATATGGATACAGGCAGGCCATTGGTTATTTTGTACTGACAAGGGAAAGCACAGTAAAGAAAAAACTTCTTTGGTTTGAAATAAATAGATTAAATATTGAAGAAATAGCAAGTATGGCTGTTTATAGAAGCGGGACATTGGAGGTATTTGTTGATGATCCATCATTTAATACCCAGGCAGAGTCAATTGCACGCGCCTTTGAAGAATCAACTGAGAAACAAACTGTAGTGCATTTAAAATAAATCCTTGGAAAAGCAATACTAAAAAATCTGTGCTACATTTTTTATTTCAAAGAAATCCAGAACTGCTAAAATAATTTCAATAAAAAGAACTTTGAAATATTCAACTCTTTAGGCAAGTTTAAATCTCTAAATTTATTATGATTTTAACATGGTGATAGGACAATTTTTGTCAAAAAAACATTTACTTGATTTAGCAGGAAAATCCGATGAAAAAGACAAGTATGTTATGAGCCGTTTAGCTATCTCTGGCCGTGATTTAGCAGAGATTAGAAGCCAAGGAACGGTTTTTGATAGATCTCGCGTAGCTGCTAGATGGATCTACCTCTTAACTGACAATTCGTCATACGTAACACAATTTAATTTGGCGGCCATGATTTCCAAAGATTGGGAAAATCCAGAGGTAGCAAGTAGAGTTGTTAATAATGCCATAAGAAAAGAATATAGAAAATTTGTAAATAATTATGCTCCCATACAATTATATCCGTCATCTATAGAACTTTTTAGATGTGATATTATAGGAAAAAAGACGTCTTTTTTAAAGGAAAGAGAAAAATGGAAAAAATTCTCTCCATCAAATGACGACTGGTTAAGATCTGTAACAATACCAGTTAAAATAGGACAGCGAGAAGGAGAATTGTTAGGGGTATACTGGTTAGATGGACATTTAAGGATAGATAAAGGAAGATCATTCCATTTGTTTCTGGAAGGTGGAAGAAAAAATTTTGATTTTTATAGAGAAGAGTTGGAAGGGAGAATAAAAGAAGCTCATAATTTAGAAGTAAATACAAAAGAAGTTGAAATGACGGTTAGAACTTATCCATTTTTAATAATTAATTCTAAAGCAGTTGTAACACATCTGAGAGACGACTTGAATTATCCATTAAATAAAAAAGATTTTGATCTTCCACCTTTGGAAAGTAAAGAGGCAAAAGAAGGATTTTTGTATGGCGCCATTGCAGCTAGAGGTCGTTTGACTACGCAAAATGTAATATTTTTATACAGCTACAATTTTAGTCTTGCCTATCTCTTAAAATTATTAGCTGAAGAAGTAGGTTATAAACCAAAATTTTATTTTTATGATAGGCTTGGAATGGATGGGTTTTATAGAACACAATATATCACCTACTTCTCTGCATCTCAAGTTAGAAGAATGAGTCTGATTAATCCAGCACATCAAATAAAATAATTTTTTCTTCAAACAAACTTAGCAATTCCTGGCTTCAAATCTTTCTCCGTATCAATTATCACAATTTCCTTGTTCAAAGGAAAACTCACCTTGAAAATAGGAACTGTATCCAACCAAGTCAACTTGTTGCCATGTAATGAATGGCCGTGAACAACTAACGAAGGCTTTCTGTTCTGGAGAACTGGCTCGTACATCTGGCTTCCCATGGTAGAAAAGAATCTTGGATTCTCCCCTTCCAAACTCTTGTAAGTGGGCGCATAATGCATCAAAACAATTTTTATTTTTGTGTTCATTCTTTGTAAATGTCTGTCCACAAGGCTTATTCTGCTCTGATAAATTTTTTCTATGTTCGGCACGTTTGCCTTCTGCCAAGGTGTTGATGTATCTAAGCTCCCGCTCGTTCCAACTATTCCAACTGTTTCTGCTCCGACCTCAACAATGCAGCTTTCATCATCAAGAAATTTTATTTCTTTGTGTTTTGTCTTCAACTGTTCTCTAAGATCTTGAAACTCATTGTTTCCAAAACAAGCAATGATCGGACACTTGATCTTTCCAAATAAAGCATTAACAACCTTTTCATATTCGTTTATATCTCCTCTGTAAACCATGTCGCCAGCCATCAAGAACAAGTCTGGTTTAACTTTTAGAGCATCAACAGCCCTAACAAACTCAGTGAAAAATCTCGGCGAATAAACATCAGCTGTAGCTGCAATTATCATATTATCACTAAAATCAATTTGGTCAAGATAAGAAATATCGTTTTTTAGTGTAAAAATAGTTTTATCAAAAGGCTTTTAAACTTAACTATTGGGCAGTAATGACTTTTTAAATTTTTCTATGCTATATCTGTATATGAAGGATAAACTAATTTTAGTTTTTGCAGTAGTTCTTGGTTTATTAACTTTTGCTCAGTTAGCCATGGCAACAGAAGTTTGTACATGTGATCAGACAGGCGGCAGATCTGCAGATTATGGAGGTTCATACCCTTACAATCATTTCACATGTAGAGATGGAGGTGTTATAACCCAAGACAGATATTGCGCTACATGGGAGGAATGCACTGGAACTTCGGTAAGACCAAATTGGCCATGTCAATCAATAACACCTACTCCATTACCACCTTATTATCCTCAACCATACTATCCTCAATACTATACAATATGCACTCCCTGGACGACTCAAAACAGATTTTGTGCATGTCCAAGTCAAGTGGCATATTACAGATGCAACGCAGATGGAACAAACTGGGATTATATTGTTGAAAACTGTCCTTATGGATCTACATGTTCAAACGGCCAATGCGGATATCAACCTCAATGCACAGCAGGCTATACAGGCAACTACAGATGTTCAAACAATTGGAGTCAAGGTGAATACAGAAACTCAGACTGCAGTACCACTTGGAACAATGTAGAATATTGCAGTAATGGCTGTTCTAATGGGCAGTGCAACAGATGTTCTGAACAATATTTTGACAATTGGCAGTGCAACGGAAACTGGATACAAAGAAAATTTCAGTATTCGGACTGTTCAATATATTGGCAGAATTATGAATACTGCCCGAACGGATGCTTTGGAGGAACATGCGGATCTGCTTGTACTGAAGGATATCTTAATTCTTATAGATGCGACGGAAACTGGAAACAGCAACTGTATCAGAATTCAGATTGTAGCCTAACTTGGGCAAGCGTTGAATACTGTTCAGACGGATGCTATGACAATTACTGCCACATAGCCGCACCTTGCGATTTGTCTGTCTCAGCTTCAACACCAAGAGATGTTTATTTGGATGACACGATTGATTCAACAATAGAAATTTCAAACTCAGGTGATAAGGGCGCTTGGGTTAGCTTTACTGCTTATGTTTGCAGAAGCGATGGAACTAACTGCATGAGAATGGATTGTGATGGCAATGATCCTTCATTCCATCTTGACGGACATGACAGCAGAAGTTTTACTTGTTCAAGAACAGCTGATGAAACATCATGGCATAAGATAAAGGTTCAATATTCTGGATGCTACCACACGTACGATCCAGTAGTTTATTCAGGAAGATTTGAAGTTTTGGAAAAAAGAACATGCGATCCAGGCTTTCAAGATAGCTACAGATGCTCGGACAAATGGAAGCAGCAACTTTACACATCTTCAGACTGCACCACTGAGTGGAGAAATGTTGAGTATTGCTCAGAAGGTTGCTCTGACAACAAATGTATAGTAAAACCAAAAGAAAGCATACCAAAAGTTATTCTAGACGATGAATATGAAGTTAAAGCATGCCAATCAAACGATATTAATTTTGATGTCATGAATACTGGAGATAAAGCTGATACCTTTACAATATCTTATTCAGGAGCAGCAGCTGACTGGATAAGTTCAACCAGAGAAATTAGCTTGGATGCTGGTGAAAGAAAAGCAGTGACAGCTTACGTCTCTGTTCCATGTGATGCTTCAGACCTTCAGCACTTCACAGTTAAAATGTCAAACACACAGACAACATCTGCTACCAGCTTTTTCAAAGTATCAGGCATTCCATTTACTGGTTGGTTTGTTTGGAATGGAAGAATATCTGACATAATGATGTGGGGGCTGATATTCTTGCTAGTGGTAGGAGTTTTATTGATATTGGTCTTGTTCTTTGTTTGGGCTTTGTCTGGAAAAAATAGAAATGGAAGAGAAAGACCTGAAAGTTTTAATCATTTTCTAGCAAACATTTCAAGGAAAGTTCCCGAGTCTTTCAATCCCAGATGTTGATTTCTACTTGAGAGAAAGAATGTTACTACCGATAAGTATTTAAATTTAATTAATGATACAAGGATTAGTGATAAGAAATGATATTTGATGAAGAGAAAGATTGGAAAGATCTTTTATCAAGAGATGCTCAACAAATTTTAGCTGAACTGTTCGAAAAAACAAAAGATCACAAAGGAGCTTACCTAAATGCTGAAGACGTGAAAGTAGCCCAGCTTTGGTGCGCATTGGTTGAAGTGATGAAAGAATGCGCAAGAGTCAAAGAGCAATTGGCCATGGTGACAGGTCCTTTCAAGGGAATAGTGGAAGTTGGTGAAGTTGAAAAGAAAAAAGCAATTGAAAGGATTGCCAGGGACTTGATAAAGCCAATGGACGAGCAGTCAGAAGAAGCTACAAGAAAGCTTGTTGAGAGCTTGATGAAGTTCTGAGACAATTTTTAAATTTTTAACAATTTCTAGATTTTTCTAAACTCATTGATAAAATTCTAGAATTATTTTTTAACTGTAACCTGCTGCAATTAATTTTTCCAATTCAGATTTGAAGAAGCCTAGCTTTTGGTTTTCCCCTTTAATCCTCAGTTTAATCCTATTGAAAAAAATTCCACCATCACTCATTATATCCATATTGTTTCGTTCATGCCCCATTGATGCTTCTATTCTGACAATTATGGAATTTGCAGGATCGAAATATACCAAAGTTCTGTCGTATCTCGCATCTATGTCACAACCGAAACTTTTTATGTTGTCATCAATTTCTTTAAACCCCTTGCTTCTCAGATAAGCTTTAACAATCTGTAAAATTTCTATCATATCTTCAATCGAACATCTTTCATCAAAGTTTAAATCAGATTTTGCTATCATTATTTCCTTTACTACCATTTATTCACTTCATTTTCTTTTGTATATGAGGAATTGTGATCCTTTTGGTTGCCTAAACCCGATTGAGCCTTCTACAGCTAGTCTTATTACAGCTAAATAAAAAATATCTGATGGATCGGGATAATCAGGTTCGACACACTTATGCAAATTGTTAAGAGTAATTGGTTGCTTCTTACTTACTTCGTCCTCAATTTTTTTCATGTGGCGATTAGTTGTTTCTGAATATAAATGAGACAAAATAATGCTCATTCAGTTCACCTCATCCATTATGCTTTTCAGTTCTTCAAAATTTTTGAAGAAAGAAGTCTTAACTACTGTGAATCCATCCATCTTGTAGTTCTCTGTTTTTATTATTTTTTTGATAGGAACCATTTGACTGAGCATCTCTATCATTCCAAAGTTCAAATCAGAGAACACTTCTCTTGTCGCTGCGATAACGTCATAGCATATTTCATGATCATCCATTTAATCACCTCAAAAAAGTCTTGGTTTTCAGCTTATATATTTCATTCTTTGTGAAATATGATTTCATTAAATGCGAAAGTTTTATATATTGCGAAGGACAATTACTTAGAGTGGACGAAGAGCAACTATCTAAGTTTTTATCAGCCTTGGACAATCCTGTAAAACTGAGAATTGTCGATTCGATTTACAAGGAAGGGTCGCTTTCTTTAACTGACATAAGGAATAAGTTGAAGATCAGCTTCTCAACAGCTTTCAAGTATCTCAATCAATTGGAGAATGCTGGTGTTCTGAACTGCAAGAGAGCTGTCATGGATGGCAGACAAAAAAACCTATATTATTTGGCTCACTTTGATTTTAGGTTCTCGCCTGAAACAATTTCTGCAATGTTCAGAGGAAAGGAAGAATCATACATGAAAAAACCTGTGATGATGCTTGACTGGGAGGGCAAACTGCAGCAATTCGACATTGGTTTGATCGAGAAGATTCTTTATGATGTTGGTGTTTCAGAGCAAATTGCATCAGATGTTGTTAAAAAAATAAACGATAGTTTGTATGACGGAATGAGCTTTGAAGAGTTGAGGGGAATAGTTTTTTCAGTCATCGAAGAAAAGATCTCAACAATAAACAGAACGAAAGAAGTTTTGCAGTCATCAGAAATTTTTTCCAAGAAAAGAAATTTCTTGAACATACTTGAAGACAAAGGTCTTGTTGATATAGTTAGGGCCCATGTCAATAGAGATTTTCACATAAGAAACATTGGAAAAACTTATCCAATTTCCATTCAGCACAATTTTAATTTTATTCTAAAGCATGGTTTGAAAGCCATTGGTATAGACACAAAACCAGCAGCCAACATCATCGCTGCAATATCTCATTTCGATACTGCGATAAAAGCTGTAAATGAAAATCTTGCTGACTCCCAGCAATCGTTTGATTCTTTAAATGTTTTTCTTGCTCCATTTGTCTGTGACTTGTCAAAATCTCAGATAAAACAAGCTGTTGAAAGAATCATCTATTCCCAAGATCAGGCATATGAAATTTCAGACATCAAGACATGGAGAACAAGTGTCATTTTAGAATCAGAAGTTCCCAAGTTTTTGAAAAGACAGCCAGCATACATCCGTGGAAAAGAAGTGGGCGTTTTGGGAGATTTTGAATCTGAGAGCGAGCAATTACTGCAGATGTTTTTTGATGTTTTGAAAGAAAAGGGCCAAACACTCAATCCAAAAATAATTATCAAGATTAGAGATAGAAAAAAAATTCCAGAAGGTGTAAGTAAAATTTTAAATCAAGTTTACATAGCAAATCTAATTCCTGAATGGCAGACGGAAAATGCAAATTATTCTTTTGATTGGACAAGACTTGACGCAAGCTGGAAGGGATGGAGAAGAACTTTAGGAATACCTTGCATACAGGTGATTTCATTGAACTTGCCGAGGCTAGGATATATTACAAATGACGAGGATAAAGTTCTTGAATTGATTGCTGAGAGAGTTGAGCTTGCTAAAAAATGTTTTCTGGCCTCAATAGAAAATGTTCTTGGAAAAAGTTACACGGAGCTTAACTTCCTTTCAAAAAGAGTAGAAGAAGAAAAATATTGTCATTTTGATGATGCTTCCTGTTTCTTAGGTTTTGTGGGAATGAAAGAGTTGGTTGAACTTATAGCTGGAGATTACGATGAAAACAAGAAACTTGCATTGAAGATCATAAACTTCATTAATAGAGAATTGAAAAAGTTTGAGAACTTGAGAGCTGAGATTGTAGAACTTGATTATTCGCCTGTAAACCAGAGTTTTGTTAGGGCAGATGCAGTGAAGTTCAAGGGAAAGAAAAAACATTATTTTGGCGGAGCTGACTTGCCATCAAAAGATGAGGATAAGATAGAATTTCTTGGCGATTTCCACAAAATTTTGAAAGGCGGACACATGTGCCAGCTCAAGAACTTGAATATGGAGCTGTTGAATAAAGTTTTGAAATCTGATGTAGGTCTTGTTGCTGGAAAGGCTTTGGACAAACTTTAACTAATGGACCGGCTGGGATTTGAACCCAGAACCTTCTCGTTTTACGTTTGTATTGCGAACGAGACGATCTGCCGTTGATCTACCAGCCCAGTAACAATTAAATAAATAATAAACAGTTTAAATCTAATAAATATCTAGATGGGCGAGTAGCTTAGCCTGGCTGGAGCAATCGGCTGATAACCGATCGGTCGGGAGTTCAAATCTCCCCTCGCCCACTTTCAGAATTTCAACTCTTTTTCCAAAAGTATAAAAAGTCTAGTTTTCTATAGTCACTTAGTATGGTAGACAGTTTTATAGTCTTTGAAGGAATTACAGGAAGTGGGAAAAAGACACAGGTAAGACTGTTGGCTGAAAAACTGCAGAATGCAGGTGAGCGCGTTGTAATGATTGGATTTCCAAATTTTGAAACACAAATTGCTAGATTGACAAAAAGAATAATGGATGCTGACCCTTACACTCTGTCTCTTTTATTCGCTGCTGATCGTTCTCTATATCAGGAAAGAATAAAGAGCTTGCTCAGGTCTGGTGAAATTGTTTTGTGCGACAGATATTGCTACAGTAATTTTGCTTACATGAGCGCTAAGGGATTGGATTTGAAGTGGTTGATTGATTTGGAAAGAAATGTTTTGAAACCAAACATTGTTTTTCTAGTTGATGTTCCTATGTCTGTGAGCTTTAACAGAATTCAGCAGTTGAAGATAGAGGACTTCACAAAAAAAGAAATACTTTCAAGAATAGAAAGAGAAAGGGAATTGATAGAAAAAATTAGGGAAGTATATTTGAGCTTGGCTGTAAGTAATCTTGATAAAGAGACTAAATGGTTTGTGATTGATGGTTCGCAGAGTGTTGAAAAAATTCATGAGGATATTTGGAAAATTGTTTCTATAGAATTAAAGATTGTTGGATAGGCGGTAAGCAACGCCGATATTTCTATACTAAAAAACAAAATATTTTTATACTTAGAATGAAAAGAAGTATAGACGCCCTCGTCGTCTAGCCCGGCCAATTTTTAGCCGAGAGGACATGAGCCTTTCGAGCTCGTGACACGGGTTCAAATCCCGTCGAGGGCATTAACAAAACCTAAATAAAATTGAAATATTTCAAAAAGAGATTATAGAATCAATTTATAGTATAATACTCCATTTCCTCTATCTAATTTTTCAGAAATTTTCTTATGATCCACAAGAAATGTTAAGTTGTTTTTAATAACATTCAGGTTAATCGTTTTCCCAGCTCTTTCATTCACACGATAATTGATAGAAAGGGTTGACATGGGAATTTCAGACACTTTTAATATTTTTAGAATCATCGGTTCTACAAAGTCTTGTCTTGGAACTCTTCCTGCCATAATAATATTTGGGTTTTTAAGTAAATAACCTCAACAATTTTCAAATCCCACCTGTCTTCGCATTCTAATTTTAGAACTCATGGGGTGGTAAAGTTATCAATAGTTTCTACTTAACCTTGCAAAGCCAACACGTAGTACAGATAAAATTAGTTTCTGGTGTATGTCTGATATATTAGAGAATAATTGTTTTCTGTTTGATTAAGGCGATTAAATTGAAACATACTTGCCCAAAATGCCATTTAACAAAGTCAGCAAGGCTTTGCCATAGGCATGTAAAGATGTGCGCAACACATTATGTCGGGAGTTAGAACCAGATGACAGCGATTCATGTGAAGTGCGGTTATTGTGGCCAAATGACAAAACAAGAAAATTGCGGTTACTATAAAGGAATTCTTATTCATAACAAACCGAACTGCAACTGCCTTCAAATTGCAATAAAGAAAAACTTCTTTGTGGCTCCACCTGAAAAGAAAAGATAAAATTAATCTTTCTTGGCAAACTCGCTTTTCAGTTTTTCCAAAATAACAGGATCTAGTTTTACTTTAGAATGCTCGGCATGGTTAATTATATAACCAAGCATTTCCTTTGTTGGATTGAAAAACTTGAGCCTTTGCTCCAGATATCTTATCTGCTTTTCAAGCCTGGTGGGTTCAGCGCCCTTAACCTTTTTGATTTTAGAATTGATTGAATTAAGCATTTCTATTAGCTTTTTAACTTCCTCAGGGTTGTAAGTTTCCATATAATTACCTTGTTTTTTAAAACTATAAACATTTTAACTTATAGCAAATAAACAGAGTTTATGAGAATCGGTGTTTTATTCTCAGGAGGAAAGGACAGCATATATGCTTTATTCAAGGCAATGAAAAAACATAAAGTAGTTTGCTTAATCAGCATTTTTTCTAAAAATCCTGAGAGTTTCATGTTCCACACACCTAACATTCACATCACTGAGCTACAGGCAGAATCAATAGGCCTGCCGTTAATCCAAAAAATTACAGAAGGAAAAAAAGAAGAAGAACTAGAGGATTTAAGAAAAGCTATAAAAGAAGCAAAAGAAACTTTCAAGATTGATGCTATAGTCACAGGAGCTATAGAATCTGTTTATCAATCAAAAAGAATTCAAAAAATATGTGATGATTTAGGTCTTTTATGCTTCAATCCATTATGGAAAAGAGATCAAGAAGAGCTACTGGAAGAAGTAATAAAAAATAAATTTAAAGTAATAATTTCTGGTGTATTTGCTTATCCTTTAGATGAGAAATGGCTTGGAAAAGAGATAGATAGAGAAACAATCAAGGAGTTAGTTAAACTCAAAGAAAAATATCAAATAAGTCCTTCTGGAGAGGGAGGGGAGATAGAAACTACTGTTCTTGATGCTCCATTCTTTAAAAAGAGAATTGATATTTTAGATTTTGAAATAAAAGCAAAGGAAAACTCAGGAGTTTTTATAATAAAAAAAGCAAAATTAGTAGAAAAATGATACTTATAGTTTAAATATAATTTATAAAACAAATAATTCTATATGATAAGTCTTTCAAACAGGAAACATTTGCATTATCTTGCCTTAATATTTATTCTGATAGCAGCCGTCGTAACAGTTTTTTACATCATTAAATATCCAGTTGAAAATTCTTTTGGCGAAAGATTTGTAAAAGATCAAATTCCTCTATTCTTTCCATTTTATTTGATTCTTTCAGTTAAGCCATTGACCCTGATAGTGTTTTGTTCACTAGTTTCATTTGTCCTCTTGCTAGAAGACGAGAATATTCTTGAAAAACTTTCAAAACCCCTGACTAGAATTGTTTTAGTAGTTGGTGCTTTCATCAGCATTTATGAATTGATTTGGAACTACTTTGCTTGGTTTTCTGTCTGGATAAAAGAGAATGGCAATCTAGATTTGCTTCCAAACAAGACGCATGCGTTCTATCTTATACCAGTAAACTTCAACTTTGCGACAAAATTCTTTTTCCTAATTTCTTTTTGCTGCTTGTACGGCTTGTGGAGAATGAAGAAATAGATTATTTTATTCCTAAAAGTGTTAGTGTCTTGTTTACATCATCGTCTGTAATGCTTTGAGCACAGCTTTCGTATTGATACATTACACTCATGTAGTCTGTTGAATGATTTAAGCCGAATAAATGACCTATCTCATGCATAGCCCTGTTCTGGTTTCTGCACGACATCCCTGAAGGAAGAAGATAAAGTATTCCGCCTATAAGCCCGGATCTATACCAAGCCTCACCGACTGTTTTCTTTCCAGGTTCAGATGTTAGATTTGAAGACCATTTGATTGTTATATCTGCTACCTTTTCATTGTTGACATCAATAAACTGTATTACTTTTGTCCTATTCTCCCAAACTTTCAGAGCAACTCTAACATCAGAAACTGTAAAGTTATCAAAAAATGTTAATCCTTTCCCGCTGCTCTCATCAATGAAAACTCTTATGGGAATTGTCTGATTTGCTTTTTTAATTGTATTTTCTGTGGTTGTTTGTGTGGTTGATGCTGTGATGATTTGAGTTGTTGTTTGGGAAGTAACTTTGTTAGAATTGCTTACCTCTATGTTTACGTTCATGTTCAATACAAGCACTGCCAGAACAATCAGACAAATCAAAATTATAGCTTTCTCCATACAGATATTTAAAACTTCTAAGAAATTATTTAGATAGTATGAGGTTCTTTACAGATGCCTTCACGGAAGAACGAGCAAATGTCATAGCCTTCGGTGTTCCTTTGGGCAGATATGGAGAAAAATCTTTAGAATCTTTGAGAAAAGCAAGTCGGTTTGTAGAATCATTTGATGTTGATTCTAAAAGAAATCTTTTGGAAAACATAAAAATTTTTGATAATGGAGATGTGCAACTTCTTGATATCACTGAGAAAGTAAAGGAAATTAGAAACTCGAAAAAAATTCCTTTGATGTTGAGCAATGGCCATTTGCCTACCTTGCATTCTTTGAGAGGATTTGACCATGTGAAACTGATAGTTTTTGATGCCCACACAGACTTGTACGATAAATATACAGATGAGAAAATGCAAGTGACTAGTGGAAATTCTGATGAAGTTTTTAGCGAGGCCACTTGGCTGAGAAGATTTTGTGAAGAAAATAAAAAGTCTAACGTGATGCTGATAGGAATAAGATCAGCCAATGAAGACCAGTTGAGTTATTTAATTGATTTCAAATATTTTACATCTAATTTTGTGAAAGGAAATATGGAAACGGTTAGAAAGGAGATTCAAGAATTTACAAAAGATTCTGATGTTTATGTTTCTGTTGATATTGATGCATTCGATCCTTCGATCGCTCCTGCTGTTGAGCATCCAGAACCTGATGGTATTCATTTCAATCATTTCAGAGAGCTGATTCATTCTGTTAAAGGAAAAATAGTTGGTTTGGATTTGAATTCTTTTAAATCTATTGAAAACAATGAAGTGACAGAGTTTTTGGCAGTAAAGGTTATATTTGAGATATTAGGATTGATTAAATAGGCAAGCGGGGGTCGCCTAGTCTGGTCAATGGCGCCGGCTTGATTTCGAAAGAGAAGTTAAAGGTGCCGGTTGATTAGTTCATACGTGGGTTCAAATCCCACCTCCCGCACAACTTAATTATTTTAAAATACAATTTTCCTATATGAAAGAATCTCCAGTTACATTTCAAAGCAAAGGTAAGCAGTTAATCGGCATGCTTCATTTGCCTATCAAAAAGAATCCTTCGATCATAATAATGTGCCATGGCTGGGCTGGCGGAAAAACAGAA
>Ga0315280_10006256_pt1 | contig 16531 bp, 13 predicted proteins | sample YL17G06_40_MG_FD_203697 | JGI IMG/M metagenome (GOLD analysis project Ga0315280, IMG submission 203697) | Sediment microbial communities from Yellowstone Lake, YNP, Wyoming, USA - YL17G06_40 | ecosystem: Environmental > Aquatic > Freshwater > Lake > Sediment | place: USA: Wyoming | collected...
CTGCGCCCGCCGTACTTGGCGCCGGGGAGCGAGAACGGCAGCGGTCCCATGAAGTAGTTCGCCGCCAGCGAGGCGAGAAGCACGGCGAGCGCCAGGCTCTCGAGGCTCAGGGCGGCGGCCGGGCGCTCGCGGCGTCGCGCGCGCGCGCCGGCGGCGGCGCGCCGCTCGAGCCGCCGGTGCGCGCGCGCGACGCCGAGCACGGCCGCCGCGAACACGAAGGGCACCTCGCCGGCCACGTAGTGGAAGGCGATCGAGCGCTGCCAGACCTGCGACGAGAGGCCGTTCAGCACGTATTCGGGCGCCGCGATGAGCGCCGTCAGCGGGCTCAGCAACGACGTGAAAGCGAACGGCCACAGAAGCTGCAGCAGGTAACGGATGTCGGCCCACGCGAACAGGTCGGCGAGCGCCGATCCGGGGTGCAGCACGAGGTTCTTCACGACCTCGCCCGCCGTCGAGCCGTGCTCGGCGTAGCGCCCGATGAACGGGCTGCCGCCGGGGCTGAAGTGGGGCAGGATCACGAGGATCGCCACGAGGAAGTACGCGCCCGCGACGGCCGTCACGACGAGCGGCTTCCAGGAACGCTGGCGAACGGCGAAGTAGGCCCCCATGACGGCGATCACCAGCGGGATCTCCTCCTTGCAGATCGCCGCCAGCGCGAGGAACACGGCCGCCCGCACCCAGCGCGACTCTTCGAGGTAAAGGAAGCCGAACAGCAGCAGGGGGATGGCCAGCGTCACGGGGTGGAACTCGTTCAGCACGGCGAATTCGACCGGCGGGTAGAGGAGGAAGGCCCCGGCGAGCAGCGCCGCCGCCCGCGCATCGTGGAGCAAGCGCAGACCGATGCGGTAGGCCGGCCACGCGCTCACGGCGACGATCGCCGCCTGCAGCACGAGCAGCATCTCGGGGCTCGGCCAGACCAGCCACGGCAGCGCGAAGACGGCGATGATGGGATCGACGTGGGCGCCGAGGCGCGACATCTGGTGGCCGTCGGCGGTCGTCACCTGCAAGAAGTGACCGTGCGCCGCGCTCCACACGGCCTGCACCATGTTGCCGAGGTCGAAGCGGCCGCCGCCGAAGTTGCGGTAGAGCTGCAGCGAGAGGAAGCCGAGCACGGCGGCGAACGCGACGGCCGCGGCGGCGACGTACCAGCCGTAGCGGCGCTCGCGCGCCTCTTCGGATGGCTGCCGGCGGCCGGCCGTCTGCTGAGCGGGTGTTCGCCGGCGGCCGGCCGTCTGCTCAGCCGGCACGCTCGTGGACGCAGGCGTCCCGGCGACCGCGCGGGCGGCCGCGCCCGTGCTCTTATCCCTGGTCCGCCGGTTCTTCACGCGTCTCACCTTCAACGGGTCCGTTTGGGACGCCCGGCGGCGCAGAGCGCCCCGCCAGCGACGCCAGCGCCACGAAGACAAGCTCGATGAGCGTCTGCCACACGCGCAGCAGCAACGCCCACGCCAAGGCTACCCCACCGGGCAGCGACCCGACCAGCGCCGCCGCGAGCACGGCCTCGCGCACACCCACGCCACTGGGCACGACGAAGGCGACCATGCCGGCGACGTACGCCAGCGCGTAGGCGACCGTCACCAGCGGCAGCAGGGACGGCCCGGCGTCGGTGACCGCGGCCACGGCGAGGTAGCAGGCCGCGCCGGCGACGATCCACAGCCCGACGAAGAAGGCGAGCATACCGAGCACCGTCCGGTAACCGAGCACGCGCTCCAGGGGGGCGCGCCTCGCCAGGCGGAGGAGCCGCGCGGCCAGCGGCGCAAAGACCCGCGGGTGCAGGAACGCGAGCAGAACGGGCAGCGCCGCGAGCGACCACACGGCCACCGTCGGCTCGTTGCGCCAGAAGGGGAAGAGGAGGGCGGCGGCGACCAGCGCCCCGCAGAACCCGAGCGCCTGCTCGTAGACCATCGCCGCGCCGACGACGGGGACCGGCAGTCCCTGCCGTGCGCTCAGGACGGCGCGGCCGACGAACATGAAGACGTTCCCGGGGATGTAGCGCGCCAGGATCGACTGACCCCAGGTGGCGACGGCGCGGCTTCGGCCTGCTTGCAGGCCGAAGCCGCGCAACAGCAGCCACCAGGCCACGCCGTTCAGCCAGTAGAAGACGAGGAAGAGGGCCAGCGACCCCAGCAGCGGCGCCGGACGCATCTCCCACGGGTAGGCGCGCACCTTGCCCCACGAACGCGCCAGGTAGATGACGATGAAGGAGGCCACCAGCGCGATGAGCGCCGCCTGCGCGACGCGGAAGAGGATCCGTCGGCTCATGGGCGCGCTCCGCCGCACCGGCTCATGGGCGCGCTCCGCCGCCTCCGTGACACGAACCGGCTCATCGCGCCCCCCTCGTGCAGAGCTCTTCCAGCCGCGCCGCCAACGCGGCGCCGATGACCTCGGGCGTGAAGCGCTCGCGGTAGAGCGCCAGCGCCGCCGTTCCGAGGCGGAGGCGCTCGCCGCCGTCGAGCAGGCGGCGCAGCACCGTGGCCAGCGCCTCCGCCGAGCCCGGCGGCACCAGCAGGGCGCTTTCGCCGTCGGTCAGCGCCTCGCGGGCGCCGGGCGAGTCGGCCGTGACGATCGGGCGCCCGGCCGCCAGGGCGTCGTAGACCTTGTTGGGCACCACGCGGCCGGCCTTCTGCGACGTGCCGAACACACCGAGGCAGACGTCGGCTGCCAGCGTGCGGCGGCGGAGTTCGTCGTGCGACACCATGCCCAGCCACTCCACGTTCGCCAGACCGCGCGCCGCGATGCTCCCGCGCAACTCTCCCGAGAGCTGGCCCTCGCCGGCCAGCACGAAGCGGACCGGCTCGCGGCGCAGCAGCTCGGCGGCTTCCAACACCGTGGCGGCGCCGTGCAACGGGCTCCACTTGCCATACTGGAAGACGATCAGCGGCTCGCCCGGCGCCAGGTCGCGGGCGCTGCCCGTGGCTTCAGCCACGGGCAGCGCCCCCACCGGCACGACGACCAAGCGACTGCCCGCGACCCGCAGCGCCTCGCGGTAGTAGGCGGCGTGCGCCGCGGTGTCGGCGAGCACCAGGTCGGGCAGCGCGAAGGCGGCGCGATCGGCGGCGCGCACGGCCGCTCCGGCCGTGCGCGCCGCCGCACCTTCGCCGCCGACGAGCACCCGGTCGCCGGCGAACGTGTCGTAGAGCGAGACCAGCGGGTCGAAGACGAGCCGCGCGCGCCGGTAGCGGGCCACGCTCCAGGCGAACGGCACGACGAGGTGGCCGGGGTAACCGACGAGCACGACCTCGAAGCCCACGCCCCGGCGGTGACGCGCCACGAGGCGCACGTGGGCGCGGGCAAGCTCGCCGGCGAGCTTGCCCGCGCCCGCTACGGTGGCCAGCCGCGCCGCCGTCAGCTCTGCCGGCAGCGGCGCGTCGTACTCGATCACCGTCGCGCCGGCCGCCCGCGCGCCGGCGAGCAGCACGCGGTTGCGCGGGTAGCCAGGATCGTACGTGCCGAAGTAGGCGATACGCAGCGGCATGGGCGCTAGGCGCCCGGCGGGGCGCTCTCGCGAGCAGGCGCGTCGACGGCAGGCGCGTCGCCAACGGCCGCTTCGCGCGGCGGCGTTCTTCGCGCCGCGCCGTCGGCGGCCGCGACCGGCGCAGCCTTGGCCTTCGCGGCGCGCTTCGCCCCGCTCGCCTCGGCTCGCGCGGTGCGTACGTCGACGATCCGGTCGATCTCGTAACGCTCGCGTCCGGCGCGTGCCCGCCCGCTGGTGATGAGCTCGCTGATGAGTCCCAGCGAGAGCAGCTGGAAGCCGACGATGATGAGCAGCGTCCCCAGCAGCAGCAGCGGCCGCTGGCCGATCGCATGCCCGAAAACGAGCTTGTCGACGGCCAGGTACGCGTCGATCGCGACCCCGGCGAGCATGACCAGCGTGCCGAGGCCGCCGAAAAAGTGCAGCGGCCGGTGCTGGTAGCGTCCGAGGAAGAGCACCGTCAGCAGGTCGAGATAGCCGCGCGCGTAGCGCTTGACGCCGTACTTCGAGCGCCCCCAGTTACGCCGCCGATGCGCTACGCGCACCTCGGCGACCTTGAAGCCGCGATCGCTGGCGACCACCGGGATGTAGCGGTGCAGCTCGCCGTAGACGGCGATGTTCTGCACGACCTCGCGCCGGTAAGCCTTCAGACCGCAGTTGAAGTCGTGCAGCTCGACGCCGGTGGAGCGGCGCACCGTCCAGTTGAAGAACCGCGAGGGCAACGTCTTGCTGAGCGGGTCTTGCCGTCGCTGCTTCCAACCCGAGACCAGGTCGAAGCCTTCGTCGAGCTTGGCCAGCAGCTTGGGGATCTCCTCGGGGTCGTCCTGCCGGTCGCCGTCCATCGTGACGATGATCTCGCCGCGCGCATCGGCGAAGCCGTGCGCGAGCGCCGCCGCCTTGCCGAAGTTGCGCCGCAGCTTGATCACGCGCACGTCGGCGCTCGCCGCAGCGAGCGCCTCCATGACCTCGAAGGAACCGTCGGTCGAGCCGTCGTCGACGAAGACGACCTCGAACGGGTGACCGGTAGGGGCGAGCGCCGCCCGGATCTCGGCGACGAGCTGCTCCAGGCTCCCGGCCTCGTTGTAGACGGGTATGACGAGTGAGATCAAGTCCGACATGACCGCCGTAAAGGATACATCCTCGCCCCGCCCGTCGAGGCCGTCGAGGTCGTGCCGCCGAATGTGCTCGCGCTCTCGACGGTTTCAGCGCTGTTCGCGCCGGCGCTGTGATTGGCGCGATGCTCTAAACGGCCTCCCGAAAGGCGGCCTCATCGGAGCATGGCGCATACTCAGCCGGATCTCTCTTCTCGTCGCCACCGTCGGCGCCTTGAACCGGGGCCCCGTCGGCCTGTTCAAGTACGACCTCGAGGCGAAGGTCTTCGGCGACTCCTACGGGACCACGGCGACGAGTCCACGGACCGTCTTCACGATCGTGGGCGTCGCGGGACTCATCTGCGTCCCGTTGCTCGTCAATCTCGTCATGGCGCAGCCGTTCGCCCGTGACCAATCACGCACGATGTCCGGCCCGACCAAGCGACAGCTCGACGACTCGCGGAATGTACTCGCATTCGCCGCACGCCGCGCCGGGCCTCAGGCGACGACCGCGCCGGCCGCGGGATCGAACGGGTTCGTGCGCACGGCCAGCGAGTAGAGGTACGGGTAGTACCGGCGCAGGTGATCGACGTAGGCGAGCCACTCGGCGAGCAGCAGGCCGTAGGCCCGCCGGAAGTCACCCGACAGATGATCGAGGTCGGGCGCGGGCAAGCCTTCCAGGCTTGCCCGCGCCGCCAGCTCCTCGGCAACGTGCAGCACGGCCCACAACAGATCGGTGAAGCGCTCGTGCTCCAGCAGCGTCGGGTTCTGCAGCAGAGCCAGCATGAAGGGCCGTTTCGCCAGGACGGCGGCGCGCAACTCCCCCATGTCGCCCAGGCGTGCATCCACCGGGTGGTCACGCGCCAGCAGACGGCGTCCTGCGGCGGCGAACTCCCCTTCCGTCCAGCCATCACGCAGGCGCAGGGCCTCGCGTACCTCATCGATCCCTGCGTCGAAGACCGACAGGCGCTCGAGCAGGTCGTTGCCGACCTCGCTGAAGAAGGCGCCGATCATCATGTTCAGGCGGTGCAGCTTCACCCGCCGGTCACGCAACTCCAGCGTTTGGCTGAGGATGATGGTGACGAGGAGCACCGAGATCGGCACGAAGGCGAGGTCGCCGACGAGGTAGAAGAGCGTGTCGTGCGCGTTGTGGAAGACGAGAAGGTCGATCGCGTAGGTCGCGACCGAGGCAGCCACGAGCCCGAGAGCGAGCACCAGCTGCCAGCGGCGCTGCCTCACGAGGCGCCGGTCGCCGCGATGCCGGAGGAGTCCATAGTTCAATCTTACCCGATGACCGCCAAGCGATTGAGTTTGCCCGTGCCGTTGCTGTACCATCAGCCCCATCATCGATAGGCGCGCGGCTACGGTGCCCACGGACAAAAGGGAAGCCGGTGCGATTCCGGCGCGGTCCCGCCGCTGTAACCGTTCGCCGCCGTCGCTGATCCTCTATAGAGGAGCCACTGGATCGTAGGTCCGGGAAGGCAAGCGACGACGGGCGCTCTTCAGGCGAAGAGCACGGACGGGAGCCAGAAAACCTGCCAAGCCGCCATGCGAAGCTGCTTCCCACGCGGATGGGTTCTTCAGCGTCAGGTTGAGGAGTCGAGGACCCCGCTACCGGAAGGCAGTCGGGGTCGGGTGCATCTCAGGGCAGGCTTCGCAGCGGAGAAGGGTGATCCCCCGCGCCGGAAAGGAGCCACCATGAGAATGCGTCACCTCGTCATGGGACTGCTCGCGATCCTCCTCGCAGGGTTGGCGATCGTCCCCGTCGTGTTGGCCGAAACGCCCAGCGCGGTCCCGAGCGAAAGCTCGAACCCCGCGGTCCTGGCCGCCATCCCGTCCCCCTCGCCCAGCCCCACCGCGCCGTCGCCGGTGAAAGCGTCGATCAGGGTCGAGGCGGCCGACTTCCAGGTCGCCCCCTGGACCACCGTGTGGGTCCCGTTCTCGGGCACGATCACCGACACGCCGGGCAACAGCTACCCAGTAGACCATGCCAGCGCTCTCGGCGCTCTCGCCGAGGTCGCCGCCCTGAAGGGCTTCACCTTCGAGACCGCCTACGGCGGGGACTACGTCAGCGCCATCGCCGGCAAGCCCTCGTGGATGTACGCCGTGAATGGCGCGGGCTATCCGAACATCGCCGTCGGCGCCTTCACTTTCCTCCTGCTCCGTGGCGACCGCGTCATTTTCTACGAGAGCCCGACCTTCACTCCCGACACCGCCCTCCTTCGGGTGCGCGTCGTCCCCAGCAGAGCCCTCGCTCCCGGCCAGGCGGCGACCTTCACCGTCGTCGGGGACCTGCTGAGCAGGCCGAACAGCGCGGCTGATGCGGAGCGTTTCCACGTCGATGTCGCAACGGTGCAGAAGCCCAGCGACTTCCCGGTCGTGCAAGGAGCCACGCTCCACGTCGGCAATCGTGTGTACACGGACGGCGCCGGCAGTGACACCCTCGACGGCCGGATCACGGTCAGCGACATGCCCTCGGGCACCTGTGGCGTGTGGGCTGAGAAGGCGACCGACAGCAGCTTCACCTACGTGCGCTCCACGCGAGTCATGGTCGATGTCGCAGCGCCCCCCGTCCTCAGCCACGTCATCGCGCGCCCGAATCCCTTCGCGCCCGGCGCCGGCAAGGTGCATGTGGTTTTCGACCTCTCCAAGGCTGCGAAGGTGCGCCTGGCCGTGAAGAACCGTGCGGGGACGACGCTGACCGTCGTGCAGGGTTGGCGGCGCGCCGGCCGTGAAGAGCTCGTGTGGAACGGCCGCACGGCCGCGGGGCGGCTCGTTGGCGGCGGTGTGTACCTGCTGCGCCTCACGGCGACCGACGACTGGGGCCGCACCTCGCGCGCCGTCGTCGCATCCGTGACGGCTCGCTAGGTCTCACGGAAACGCGAACGAGCCGGACGAACCTCGAGAACGTCGCCATGAAGCGGACCCTCTACGCGGTCACTGCGCTGCTCGCCCTGCTCATGCTGTCCGCGAGCGGCTGCGCCGGCGTCAAGTCCGCTCGCACCTCGAGTGCTGAGGCCGCGGAGGCGGCCGCGGGCGGTCGCCCGCCCGCGGCCGCCGAGGTCCGCCTCGTCGTCAGCCGCGACTTCGGCGGTCGCCTGCTCACCGACATCACGGTGCCTTACGCACGCGGCATGACCGTCATGCGACTCCTAGCCGAGCACGCCAAGGTCGACACCGGCTACGGCGGCCAGTTCGTGAGCGGCATCGACGGTCTGCGTTCCAGCTTCGGCAGCGTCGCCGGCGCGCAGGCGGCCGACTGGTTCTACTGGGTCGACGGCGTCATGGCCGACGTCGGCGCCGAGGCCTGGAAGCTGCACGGCGGCGAGACCGTCTGGTGGGACTACCACCGATGGGCCGGCGCCATGTTCATCCCGATGTCGCTCGACGCCTTCCCGGCGCCGTTCACCGGCAAGGCCCTCGCGGTCGTGAGCGACTTCAGCGGCGGCGACGTGGTGCAGCGCTGGGCGTCGGGCGTCGGTCTCACGCTCGGGCAAGCGCAGACGCTCGCTCAGCCGCCCGCCGCAGCCGGGCTCGTTCTCGCCACCGGCGCGCAGGCCGAGGCGACCTCGTGGCTGCGCGACATCCTCGCCCGGGGCCCCGCGCAGGGCGTGTTCGCGAAGACCCAGGCAGGCCAGGTGCTGGCGCTCAACCCCGACGGGAGCAAGGCCACACCGGTCGCGGCCGTGGCCTTCGCGACGCGCGGCCCGCAGACTCCTGAGGAGCCGCTGCTGATCGTGCTCGGCGACACCCCGCAAGACATCTCCGACCTGCTCGCCGCGCTGCAACCGTCGGCTACCGCTCATCGCGTCGCCGTAGCTCTGCCGGTCGGCGCCCCGGGCCTCGTGGCCTTGCCCGGGGCGGGCGCGCCATGAGCGCCGAGGCCGCCCGGGGTGTGCGCGGGTGCAGGCGGGCGAGGCCGCGCCCCAAGCGCGGCCTCGCCCGCCTGCACCCGCTGGCGGGCCTCGCCTACGTGATGGTCCTGGCCTTCGCGGGTGTGGTCCTCAACAACCCCCTGCAGCTCTGCCTCCTGCTCGCGGTCATCCTGGCGGCGTTGCTCGTCGGTCGCTCGCTGCGCGCCGCGCTGCCCTACCTCAAGGTCGCCTTGTACGTCGCCGGCTTCATGGCGGTCCTCAACCCGCTGTTCGGCGGCGGCGGGCTCGACGTGCTCTGGGAAGCGCACCTGCCGCTGCTGCACATCCGCGTCACCATCCAGGGACTCGCCTTCGGGCTGGGCACGGCGCTCCGCTTGACGGCCGTGATCAGCGCCTTCGCGCTGTACACCGTCGTCCTCGACGCCGACGACCAGCTCGCGCTGCTGAGCCGCCTGAGCTTCCGCTCGGGACTCGTCATCTCGCTGGCCACCCGCTTGTTCCCCGTGCTGACCCGCGACGGCGAGCGCATCGCCGAGGCGCAGCGCTCGCGCGGGGTCGAGCTCGACGCAGGCGGGCGGCGGCGGCGTGCCGCCGCCCGCCTGCCGCTCCTCGCGGCCCTCACGACCCAGAGCCTCGAGCGCGCTATGGACGTGGCCGCATCCATGGAGGCGCGCGGCTACGGCCGCCCGGGGCGCACGAACTGGAACAAGCGCCGTCTCGTCGAGCCGGGCGACCGCTTCGTCGTCGCGCTCGCGCTGGCCGCCGGCGTCTTGCTCGCCGCCGGCCTCGCCTTCAGGTTCTTCGCCTACGCCTACTACCCGTTGCTCGACGACCCTTGGCCCGGACTGGCCGACCCGTGGTGGCTGCTGCTCTTCGCCGCGCTGGCGGCGCCGATCGTGTGGCTGGCGCTGCCCCACACGCGCATGTCTTCGCTGAAGGCACCCACGAGGGAGGCGCGATGGCGGTGATCGCCCGCCTCGAGCGTGTCACCTACACGTATCCCGGCGCCGACCGCCCGGCGTTGCGCGACGTCTCGCTGGCGTTCAAGCCCGCCGAGGTCGTGCTCGTGGTCGGCGGCTCGGGTTCCGGCAAGTCAACGCTGCTGCGCGCCCTTGCCGGCCTCGTCCCGCACTTCCACGGCGGCGTGTTCGCCGGCCGCGTGACCGTGCTCGGGCGCGATACGCGGCAGGCCCGGCCCCGCGACCTGGCCGGCGACGTCGGCTTCGTCTTCCAGGACCCGGAGAGCCAGGCGGTCATGACCACGGTGGAGCGCGAGATCGCCTTCGGCCTCGAGAACCTGGGCGTCGAGCCGCGCGCCATCACCCGGCGCGTGGAGGAGGCGCTCATCGCGCTCGGGCTCTCGCGCCTGCGCCACGCCGAGCTGTCGACGCTCTCGGGCGGCGAGCTCCAGAAAGTGGCCCTCGCCGCCGTCGTAGCCACCCAGCCGCACCTGCTCCTGCTCGACGAGCCCACCTCACAGCTCGACCCGGTGAGCTCGGAGGATCTGCTCGCCGCCGTGCGTCGCCTCTCCGAGGACACCGGCGCGACCATCGTCCTCGCCGAGCACCGCGTCGAGCGCTGCCTGCACCTGGCGACGCGTGTCGTCTACATGGCCCACGGCGCCGTGGTCGTCGACGACGACCCCCAGGGGTTCGCGCGTTGGGCCGCCCCGTCGCGTCGCGAACTCCTGCCGCCGGTCGCACGTCTCTTCGTGCAGCGGGCCGGGCCGGACGGCGTGCAACGCGCTACCGGCCCGGCGCCCGACAGAGCCACGCGCACCGAGGAGCGCCTGCCGATGACCGTCAAAGACGCCCGTCGCCTCCTCGAAGAGGATCTGGAACGGGGCGAGATCCTGCAGTTGCAGCCGGCCGCGCTGTCGGGCGGCGCGACGGCAGCGGAGCTGCCGTCGCGCGAGACCGTGCTCGAGGTGCGCGGCCTCAGCGCCGCGCTCGAGCCCGGCGTGCCCGTGCTCGAGCGCATCGACCTGCGCCTGCGCCGCGGCGAGGTCGTGGCGCTCATGGGCGAGAACGGCGCCGGCAAGACGACGCTGGTGCGCCACTTCAACGGCCTGCTCCAGGCGGCGACCGGCGAGGTGCGTCTGCTCGGGCGCAACGTCGCCGGGCTCACGGTCGCCCAGGCGGCGCGCTCGTGCGGGCTCCTCGGCCAGAATCCCAGCGCCTACTTCGTCAAAGACACCGTGGCCGACGAGATCGACTACACGCTCGACCAGCTCGAGGTCGAAGGCGGCGATCGCGACCGGCTGCGCGCGCGCGCGCTCGCCGCCTTCGACCTCGAGGCGCTGCTCGCGCGCAACCCCCGCGACCTCTCGGGCGGCGAGCGCACGCGCGTCGCCCTCGCCGCCGTGGCCGCCGGCGACCCGCCGCTGCTCGTGCTCGACGAGCCCACGCGCGGCATGGATCCGTTACACAAGGCCGCGCTCGGCCGCCTGCTCGGCCGTCTCGCGGCCGGCGGCCGCGGCGTGCTGGTGGTCACGCATGACGTCGAGTTCGCGGCCCGCTTCGCGGCCCGCGCGGTGATCCTCGGCGACGGCGCGATCCTCGCCGACGGCCCCGTGCACGAGGTCCTCGACGGGTCGCTCTTCTTTTCGACGCAGGTCAACCGCCTGCTACGCCACCGCCTGCCGGGAGCGCTGCACGAGGACGAGCTCGTCTGGCGCAGCGCCGAGCCCGCAGACGCCCCGGGCGTAGCCCACGCGGAAGCCGGCGCCTCGGGGGAGGCTTCGTGAGCGCACTGGCCCGCTTGCCGAGACCCTCCCACGACGGCGCCGACGGGCCGGCCGCCGCGAGCGCGCTCGCTAGGCGACCGTGCGGCGTGACGCCGAGCCGGCTCCTCCTCGTGGCGCTCTTCGGGCCGGCGGCGGCGCTGGCCGCCTACGCGGCCGTCGCTCCCGGCGCCGTCGACTGGGGCGCCGTCTCGTTCGTCGCGGTCGCCGCTCTCGCGGCGACCGCGCTCGCCCTCTACGGCGCCCGCGACGCCTCGGCGCAGGAGCTCTCGCTGGTCGCGTCGCTGGCGGCCTTGGCCACCGCCAGCCGCGTGCTCTTCGCCGGCCTGCCCAACGTCAAGCCGGTCACTTTCGTCGTGCTCGTGTCGGGCGTGGCGCTCGGTCCCGGTCCCGGCTTCATGGTCGGCGCCACGTCGGCGCTGGTCTCGAACCTCTTCTTCGGCCAGGGCCCCTGGACTCCCTGGCAGATGCTCGCCTGGGGCGCCGTCGGCATCGTCGGCGGCCTGCTCGGGCGCGGCGGACGCACGCCGCGCCGCTGGGAGCTCGTGGTGGCCGGCGCGCTCCTGGCGCTGGCCTTCGACTGGTTCGTCACCGTGTGGATGTACATCGCCTTCACCGCGCACACCTGGCCTGCTCTCGTCGCACTCTACGCGCGCGGCTTGCCGTTCGACCTCGCGCACGTCGCGGCGACGGCTTTGTTTGCTGGTCTTTTCGGCGCGCAGGCTGTTAGAATCGTGGCTCGGTTCCGTGTCCGGACCCGCGTCACGTTCGTGGGACTGGAGGACATGCCGTGAACAAGAGAGTCTGGCCGGCGCTCGTGCTGGCCTTCGTCATCTTTGCCGTCCTGCCGGCCAGCGCATGGGCGACTCCGACCTCACACGCCCTCGACTACCTCCACGCCAAGCAGGTGAAGACGGGCGGCTTCGGAGTAGGCACGTCAGCCGACGCGCAGATGACGCCGTGGGTCGTCATGGCGATCGCCGCCGCGGGGGAGAGCCCGCAGAGCGCGCGCTGGACCCGCGACGGCAACAACCCTCTCCACTATCTCCAGTCCATCGATCTGCAGTCGGCGGCCGGCTCCGCCTCGACGCAGGTGAACGTTCCGGCATTCTACGCCAAGGTGATCCTGGCTTATGTCGCCGCGAACCGGACGGATCTCGTGGGCTCAGCCGGCGCCAAGGGCATCAACCTCATCACCGAGCTCGAGAAGTACCAAGACAACGCCCCCACCCTCTCGGGATCCTCCGACCCGAACCCGAACTACGGCGCCTTCTCCCCGTGGGGTGGTTCCAGCACGAACCCGTACGCGAAGATCAACACGACCATCTGGGCGGTCCTGGCCCTCAGAGCCGCGGGAGAGACCAACGGTCGCCTGAGCGCGGCGGTCGACTGGTTGGCGGCGCATCAGGGTACGAGCGGAGGCTTCGGCAGCCAGGCCGGAGCGCTTCCCGACGTCGACGATACCGCGGCGGCCATCATGGCTTTGCGCGCCGGCGGGCTGAGCGCCGACAACGCGGTCGTCATCCAAGCGGTGGCGTACCTCAGGACGCAGCAGAACCCCGACGGCGGCTTCCCCGACCGCCACGGAGACAGCAGCTACGCCGAGTCGACCTCCTGGGCGATCCAGGCGCTGATCGCCGCCGGCGAAAACCCGGCAACCTGGACGAAGGGGAGCGCGACGCCGATCACCTTCTTGAAGAAGCTGCAGCGCCGGTCGGGCCTCTTCGAGCATCGCGACGGCTTGGTGGCCAACCCCCTGATGACGACGACCGAAGCGACGATCGCCCTGTCGGGCAGGCCCTTCCCTCTCGTGGAGATGCCGTTCCACGCGAGCCTCGCCTTCCGCCCCGTGTTCGACTCGTTCACGCCGACCGGAGGTCCCATCTACAAGACCAGCACGGTCACCGTGAAGGCGGCCTACCACGACACTCCCAAGCACGCCGGCACCGGCATCAACACTGAGGCCGTCCGCGTGTGGCTCGACACGGTCAACGTGACACGGCACGTCAAGATCCTCAGCGGCTCGCTCTCGCTCACGATCACCAAACTGTCGAACGCCAAGCACACCGTCGAGATCAAGCTTGCCGACAGGGCCGGCAACACCAGGACCGCCTCGCGAAGCTTCACCATCGCCGTGCCGGCGCCCACGCCGACGACCGGCACGGGCGGCTCCGGCATCGGCGGGGCGGCGAACCACGGCAGCGGGTCGAGCGGCGCCGGCACGACCGGCAAGGGTTCCACCACCACGGGCGGCACGACGCTGTATCCGCAGGGCGGCGGTACCGGCACGACGAGCCCCAGCCCCGGCGCGACCGCTGCCGCCGGCGACGGGACGGTCACCGGGTCGGTGCTCGACGCCTCCGGGATCTCGCCCACGCCTTCGCCCGGCGTCTCCACGACGACCGGCCAGCCGCTGCCCACGCCGACCGCGAACGTGACCGGCCAGGTCACGAAGCCGGGCGGCGAGGGCGGAGGCGGCATCCCCGTCGAAGGCTACATCGGCGGCGGCCTCGTGGCGCTCCTGCCCATCGGCGCACTCGCCTCGCACCTGTTCCAGAAGCGCGAGATGGCCGCCCTGGCCGAGGCCGGCTACGGGCACACGCTGGTCCGCGGCCGCAGCCCGCTGCTGCGCGCGACCCGCGGGCTGCTCGGCCTCACCCGGTCCCTGCCCTTCGTGAGAAAGTAGGTCAGCCAGCCCCATGGACTACGGCCAGCTCGCCCACGACATCCAGCAGGTCATCTTCGACATCTCGAAGATCCTGCTCTATCCCGTGCTCGTCGCCGCGATTGGCTGCCTCGTCTGGGTGCTGATCGAGCTGGGCGTGTTCTTGTACGAGGTCTACCTGCGCGTGCGCTACCGCGACCTCGAGGCGCTCGAGATCCGCACGTTGCGCGCCCGCGAGGCGTTCGTGGCCGGCCAGCCGCGCAAGGCCTACCGCTATCTGCAGGAGAACAACTACTCGACCGTGGTCGTGCGCTTCCTGTTCGACCTGATCCGCAACTACCAGACGAAGCGACTGGCCGAGAAACCACTGAAGCTCCTGCAGGAGTACGAGTTCTATACGATCAAGCGTCTCGAGAAGACGCGTATCCTGGTGCGCATCGGCCCGATGCTCGGCCTCATGGGCACCTTGATCCCGCTGGCGCCGGCGCTGGAAGGGCTGGCCAAAGGCGACACGCAGCAGCTCTCCGACAACCTGCGCATCGCCTTCTCGGTCACCGTCATCGGTCTGCTCATCGGCGGCCTCGGTTTCCTGATCAGCGTGTTCCGCGACCGCTTCTACTCGCAAGACATCTCCGACCTCGAGTACCTGCTCGAGTTGCTCGAGGGAAGCGGCGGGCGGCTCAAGGCCGCCCGGACGCAGCGGCGCAAGGTCCGCCCCGAAGAGATCGCCGACGAGGAGGCGGGCGCGGAGCCCGGGCGCGGAGCGCCCACAGGCGAGCCCGCGTACGACGCCGGGGGCACTGCCGAGAACGCCGGCACCGGTGAGCCCTACGAGCTGCCCGTCACCGAGGCGCCGCCCCGGCGCGTCGCCGAGCTGCCTCCCGAAGCCGATGTGGTGGGCGGCCGCGACGCCGCCGACGCGACCGGCCCCGACGAGGCGACCCGCGAGTTCGACTTCGGCGTCGGCGACGCCGAGGTGCCCGTCGCCGACGCCGAGCGCGAGCCCTGAAGGCCCCTGGGCGGCGAGCCCCACGATGACGGCTGAGCGCGACAGGCCATGAGTCCCGACGTCGAGCAGAACATCGTCTCCTTCCCGCCCTCCATCCTCGACGAGCCCGGGTGGCAACTGCGCTTCATGCACCGTCGTCGCATCAGCAAGGCCGACAAGAACGGCGACCCCCTCGACGGCATCGTCAACCTCTTCGACGTGGCCATCGTGCTGGCCGTCGCCTTCCTGCTCGCCGCCCTCACGGGCATCGGCCTGGCGGACGTGCTCTCGAGCAAGGACCTGACGATCGTCAAGAACCCGGGGCAGGCCGACATGCAGGTCATCGTGAAGAAGGGCGCCTCGGTGCAGACGCTGACCCTGCAACCCGGGCAGCAGGCGAGCGGGCTCGGCACGCTCATCGGCCAGTTCTACCGCCTTGCCGACGGCACCACCGTCTACGTGCCGGCCGGCGGCACCGCCCCCACGACACCCTCGGGTGCGACACTGCCGGGCGCCACGCCGAGCGCCACGCCGAGCACACTGCCTACAACGGGGACTTCCGCGCTGCCGCAGCCGACGCTCACGGCGCCCGCGGGCACGTCGGACGGCTCGGGAACCAACCAGGCGCTGCCCAACCCCGGCGCGACACCGGCGCCGAGCGACATCCCGACGGCCGAGCCGAAGAAGAAGGGCGCGGGCGGCACGCCCTGAGAGGGCGTGACTTCTACGCTTCCGGCTCGCCCAGTCGGCGCAGCAGCGCCATGAGTCGCTCGAGTTCGCGCCGGTCCTTGAAGCGGATCTCCACGCGCCCCCCGCGCTTGCCCGGGCGCACGCGCACAGGCGCCCCGAGCAGCCCGTAGAGCTCGTCCGTCAGGTCGGCAAAGGCGTCGCCGGTCGCAGCGGGGAGGGGTGGAGCCGTGCGTCCGGCCTGCTCGAGCAAGCGGCGCGCGAGCGTCTCGGTCTGCCGCACGGTGAGACCCTCGCGGGCGACCCGGCGGGCCACGCGCCGTCGCTCCTCGTGGCCGGGGATGCCCAGGAGCGCCCGCGCGTGGCCCGCGCTCAGCTCGCCCTGCTCGACCATCGTCTGGACCTCGTCGGGCAGCTCGAGCAAGCGCAACAGGTTGGTGACCGACACGCGGCTCTTGCCGACGAGCTCGGCGATGCGCCCGTGCGTCAGGCCGAACTCGTCGGCAAGAGCCGCGTAAGCGTGTGCCTCCTCGATCGGGTTCAAATCTTGACGGGCGACGTTCTCGGCCAGCGCGATCTCGAGCGAGGCCGCCTCGTCAACTGAGCGCACGACGGCAGGGATGGTCTCACGACCGGCCAGTCGGGCCGCGCGCAGGCGGCGCTCGCCGGCGATCAACTCGTAGGTCGGCGGCTCGCCCGTTCCCGGCCGGACCAGCACCGGCTGCACGACGCCGAGGTGGCGGATCGACTCGGCCAGATCGCTGAGCTCGTCTTCGGCGAAGGCGCGCCGCGGCTGGCGCCGCGAGACCAGGATCCTGCTCACCGGCAGCTCCCGCAGGGCGCCCTCCTCGCGCAGTCGCCCTTCGTCGACGTGCTCGCCGATCAGGGCCGACAGCCCCCGGCCCAACGCTTTGTTGCCCCCCACCGCGCGCGGCTTGCTACCGCCCACGGCGCCCACTTCGAGCGCGTCGCGGCCGCTCTTGCCTGTCACGCCTTGGTCGGCGCGGCCT
>Ga0315280_10006257_pt1 | contig 16531 bp, 13 predicted proteins | sample YL17G06_40_MG_FD_203697 | JGI IMG/M metagenome (GOLD analysis project Ga0315280, IMG submission 203697) | Sediment microbial communities from Yellowstone Lake, YNP, Wyoming, USA - YL17G06_40 | ecosystem: Environmental > Aquatic > Freshwater > Lake > Sediment | place: USA: Wyoming | collected...
ACCTGCCCCGCTCAGCCCTGCTTATGCTGGTGACGGCCTTTGCCGGTAAAGGGCTTATCGGCAGGGCCTATCAGGAGGCCATCGCCCGGCGGTACCGCTTCTACAGCTTTGGCGATGCCATGCTGGTCATCTGAACGGCTCGCTTACTGGGGTTTGAAGTCTTTCGGTCTGGCGTTGTAGACAATCTTGCCGCCAACAATGGTCATCAAGGTTTGGATATCCTTGATGTGGTGCGGCTCAACACTTAATATATCCTTATCAAGGACACAGAAGTCAGCCAGCTTACCTACCTCAATAGAGCCTTTAAGATGCTCCATGTGGTCCTGCCAGGCACCCTCAATGGTGTACATCCGGATAGCTTCTGGTACTGTGATGCGCTGGTCGGGGCCGAGTACCTCGCCGGTTTCTGTCTCCCTTAACACAGCTGCTTGTATCCCCTTTTTCCAGTCCGGGTAGAAAATCGGGCCATCGGAGCCCCCGGCGACGTGAACCCCGCCGTCAATCAGCGACCTGAGCGGGGCGAACCTCGCCATCCTCTCCGGGTCAATGTTGAGGCTCATAGATGGGCCTACCATCATGGCTAGGTATGGCTGTGCCGAAACACCGATATTATATTTGACCATGAGGTCTATTTTCTCTTTTTCTATCGGCGTAAAGTCGCCGTGGATAATATAGTGACGCAGGCCTTTCGGGTCTTCGCTCTCCGCTTTGACGAAGCTGTCTAGGCAGGCCTCAATAGCCCGGTCGCCGGTGACATGAATACCCACCTGGAAGCCGAGCCTGTGGGCATAGGCGATGATGTCGCTCATCGCCTGGCAGCGCTCTTGGTCGGTCTGGCCGGGGTAGTAGATTTTTCCGTTGCCGCCGGTGACATAATCTTGGCGCATCCAGGCGGTCTTGTCGTTGGGTATATTGTCGGCGCCGATTTTAAGGCCGACTATCCTCAGCCACTCATTGTCAACATGAGGTGCCCCGGCGGAGTCCAGCCCCTCGCGAATCTTCTTTAGGTCATTGACATTGCGTTGGCTAAAGCACCACAAAACGCTTAGCCTTAGGGTGAGCTTGCCTTCTTTATAGAGGTCATTGTAGATGCTGGTAAAAGCCTCATCCTGGCCCGGGTCGGTGACGCTGGTTATGCCCAGCGCATTGAGCTCCTTCATGGCATTAATCATGGCCTGCTTGTCCTGCTCTCTGGTGGCGGGTAGGGGCGGCGGCCCCATCTGTAAATCCAGTACCGGGGAGGACCTATTGGTGGCAAACCACTGGATGTGGAAATGGGCGTCGTTGATACCCGGCAGCATGGTCTTCCCCTTAAGGTCCAGGATTTTGGTATTTTCTCTGATTAATTTCCTGACCTCAATATTGGTACCAACGGCCACGATTTTGCCGCCTTTTACAGCTACCGCCTCGGCCATGGAGAAATCTTTATCCACCGTGACCACCTTGCCGTTGGTTATCACCAAATCTGGCCCCGGCCCCGTGGTGGTAGCCTCTGGCCCCCCTTCTTTACAGGATGCTAACAGGGGTGACGAGGCTAAGGGCAAGACTATACCCAGACTCAAGAGTAATACCAGCCTTCTATTTTTCAAGGCAGTCCTCCTCTCCGTTGGTTAGGTTTTCTTAGGCTAGTCCTTCACCCTCTCTATCCTGAAGATTACCGGCCTGAAGCCATCGGTACAGCAGGATATGGCTACCCCCTCTTCCTTTACCCAGGGGTAGGAGCCGCCCATGAGGATATGGATGATGTCCCGCTGGATATCGGCAAATGCCCAGCTACAGAAATTGGGTGGGCACTCCAGGCCCATGATGAACTCCTGGCCTTCCTTGAACTGGTCGCACTGGGGCGTGAGCATGGCCTCGTTTATTTTGGCCGGTAGCTTATTCCCGTAGAGTTCCTTCAGATTTGTTCTCTTGACCACGGTAACTTTTACCTTGGGCATTTTTTCGGGCATTTAAAAGACCTCCTTAGTTTTGGTTAGGCATATTATATATAATATACCATGAGGCGAATATCTGCATACTTTATGGTACACATCATTCAGGTTGGGCTAGGAAAATATTTTGTGAAAAAATAGCCGCGTATTTCATTGTTTTTTGGTCGTGCTGCTGATATAATTTATTCTGTGAAAAAATAGAACAAGGTCAGGATAACAGGAAGAGGCTATGTCTCAGAAGAATTTGGAAGAGAGGCCGCTCAATTTAAAGACGGTTAGTTGGGGTGACTTGACCTGGGTTGATATCGTCCAGCCGACAAGGGTGGCCACCGATTATCTGGCGGGGCATTACCATTTCCACCCCCTGGACCTTGATGACTGCCTCAGCCGCAAGCAGCTTTCCAAGGTGGATGAGTACCCGCAGTACCTTTTTGTGGTCTTCCATCTCCCTGTGTACGATAAAGTGACGCGGGTGAGTACCACGCGGCAATGGTCGGCCTTTGTTGGCGATAAATTCCTCGTGACGCTCCGCCCCGGAGAGCTTAGAGTGCTGGATGAGATGTTCCGGGATTCTGAGATGAGCGAGGAGGCCAGGAAGGAGTACTTTAGCCAGGGCTCCGGCTACCTGCTGTACCAGATGCTTGACCGGGCGGTGGATGCCTATTTCCCGGTCCTGGACAAGGTTCTGAGCCTGATTGATGATGTGGAAGACACCGTCTTTGACGAGGAGGTTGATGCCGCCAGGGAGCTGAGCATCCTTAGGCGGGACATTATTACCCAGCGGCGGGTTATGTTCCCGACGCGCACGCTCCTTGGGGAGCTGGAAAGCAAGCTGAAGCGCTTTACCAAGACAGACCTGACCGTCTATTATGGTGACCTGATGGACCACATGAACAAGATATGCGAGACCTTGGACGAGTGTAAAGAGATTATTGAAGTGTTCAAGGACGCCGATTTTCTGATGAGTAACTATCGCGCCAACCGCGTCATACGCATCCTGGCGGTGATATTCGCCATAGGGCTGCCTTTTATCGTTATCACCGGTCTTTATGGCATGCGTGTGGTGTTGCCCGGAGGCTTGGATAAAGGTAGCCCCCAGACCTTTTTGCTGCTTCTGGTCATTATGCTTGTCATCAGCGGGGCGATGCTGTATTTCTTCCGCCGCAAGCGCCTGATATAAACACTGCCAAATTCCCCAATTTATTTCTGTTCTGCGGTGCCCTTTACCTCAAGGGCTCTTCTGCCCCGTACCTTCGGTAGAACCATTTCTTCAAAAGCTCTACCAGCACCAGGTAGGCAACAATGAATACCGCCAGTACCAGCAGGAAATTGGGGGGCAACGGCACGAAGCCAAAGAAGCTGCCGGCTACGGTAAACGGCAGTGCCAGGGCCAGGGCGAGGATGATGGCGACGTTAATCAGCAAGAAACGGCTGGGCCGGCTCTTATAGAAGGGTATTATCCGGGTCCTGATGGCGAATATCACCAGGGTCTGTGTGAACAGTGATTCCACAAACCACGCCGTCTGGAAGAGGGGCGCTGTAGCCCTGAAGACGAAGAGCAGGACGAAGAAGGTCAGAAAATCAAAGAGCGAGCTTGCCGGCCCGAAGGAGAGCATGAAGTTTCTGACGAAGGAAGTGTCCAGCCTTTGCGGGCGCTGGACATAGGCCTGGTCAACATGGTCGGTCGGTATGGAAAGCTGCCCGAAGGAGTAAAGCAGATTGTTCAGAAGTATCTGTACGGGCAGCATGGGCAGGAAGGGCAGAAAGAGCGAGGCGACGGCGGCGCTCAGCATATTGCCGAAATTGGAGCTGGTGGCCATCATGATGTACTTCATGGTATTGCCGAAGGTCCTTCTCCCCTCAATAACCCCGTCCCTGACTACTTTAAGGTCTTTACTTAAAAGCACAATCTCGGCAGACTCCTTAGCGATATCCACGGCGTTGGCCACGGAAATGCTGACATCGGCCACCTTCATGGAGGGCGTATCGTTGATGCCGTCGCCGATAAACCCGACAACATGCCCGTTGGCCCTCAGGGCGTTCATGATACGGCTCTTCTGCACCGGGGTGACCCGGGTGAAGATATCGGCCCTCTCCACAACCTTGGCTAGCATATCGTCACTCATGGTCTCAATCTCGCTGCTGCGCACGACGTTCATCACCTCAATACGCTCGGTGCGCACCACATGTCCGAGTTTATCGTCATACCTCTTGCCGCGCCGCGCCTGGTATATCTGAAAACCCAGCTGCTGGCCGATATTGCCGGCGACAATTTCATTATCGCCGGTGAGCACCTTGAGCTTTACGCCGGCCTGCCGGAGCAGCTCCAGGGATTCCCCGGCGGTCTCTTTTAAGGGGTCCATAAAGGCAATAAAGCCCAGGAAGACCATATCCTTCTCGTCGGCGATGGAATAGGTCGCTTTGTCCTCCGCCGTCTTCCGGTAGGACACGCCGAGCACCCGGAACCCCCGCGAGCTGAGTTCTCGGTACTGCCCTTCAATCTTGCTTCTGGCCTCGCTGGTCAGGTCATCTATTTTGCCATCAAGCTCGTACTTTGAGATAACACCGGCGATTTCCTCCGGCGCCCCTTTGGTGATGATAAGGTTCTGCTGGCTCTTGCTGACCACCACCGAGAGCCGCTTGCGCGTGAAATCAAAGGGGATTTCATCAATCCTCTGGTATTGGTCGGTATTAATCTCTTTATACCTAAGTATGGCCTCATCAAGGGGGCTTTTCAGCCCGGTCTGGTAGCGGCTGTTCAGGAGGGAGTAGAGGAATACCTTATCCGAGTCCTTGCCTTCCATATCCACATGCAGTATGACGGTGACGATATTCTGGGTCAGGGTGCCGGTCTTGTCGGCACAGAGGACATCCATGCTGCCGAAGTTCTGGATTGAGGCCAGGCGCTTGACGATGACGCCCTTTTTTGACATGCTGGTGGCGCCTCGGGCTAGGTTGATGGAGAGTATCATGGGCAGTAGCTCCGGCGTCAGCCCCACGGCCAGGGCCACGGCAAAGAGCATGGACTGCAGGACGCTGTGTTTAAAGAGGGCGTTGATGAAGAACACGAAGATGATGAGGACAAAGGTCACCTGCATGATGAGGAACCCGAACCGCCTCAGCCCCCTTTCAAACTCGGTCTCGGGCTTTCTTTCCGCGCTCTTCCTGACGATTTCCCCGTACTGGGTGTTGCCGCCGGTCTTGATAATGGCAGCTATGGCGGTGCCGTTGGTCACCGACGTGCCCATGAAGAGGTAGTTGTTCCAGCTGGATATATCGGCGGGGCTGGTGTCTTTAAGGGCTTCGGCGGTCTTTTCTGCCAGTAAGGATTCCCCGGTCAGGGCCGACTGGTCAACAAAGAAGTCCTTAGCACTGATAACCCTGGCGTCCGCCGGGACAATATCCCCCGCCGAGAGGGTGACAATATCGCCGGGTACCAGCTCCGATACCTCAATATCCTTTTTGGCGCCGGCCCTGAAGACGGTAGCGGTGGTGGCCACCCTTTTTCTCAGCGCCTCGGCGGCCCTCTCGGCGCGGTACTCCTGGGAGAAGTCCAGAATCACGCTTACCAGGACGATGGCAAAGATGATGATGGCATTGGTCAGCTCCCCCAGTATGCCGGATATGATTGCGGCAATGAGCAGGATGATGGTTAGCGGCCCCTTGAAATGCGACAGAAATCTGATGAGGATGGAGCCCCTGGCCCTCCGGGTAACCTCGTTGGAACCGTAGGTCTCTAGGCGCTCTTCCACCTCTTCGGCAGCAAGCCCGGTCGCTTGGGTACCCAGGCGGCTCAGGAGCTCGCTGGAGGGCAGAGCTAAGGCCTCCTCGGCACTTATCAGGTCGGCACCAGCCGGAAGCCTCTTTTTGGCCTCTTTGCTCAGCATTGGTCGGCGGCTTTGTTTCTGGAGGTAAGATAGGTCACTTAAGTCATTATTTGTTTATATTCTACTCCCATCATCGTGCCAGGACAACTGTTTTTTTGGATAGTTAACGGCGCGCTCCGCCGGGGTAGGCTTCCTACAGGTTATGGTTCAGGGCTGCCTTAAGTGCCCCCTCGCTGGTGATGGTGGCGACGGTGGTCAGGAATTCCTTGAGGGAGGCACTTTCCGCCCTCAGCTCCTTGAGTTCGGCGCCGATGGGGCTGATGGAGGTGGGGCTGTCGGCATAGGTGCCGTAGAAGGCAAAATAGGCCTGGTTCAGCTTTCTGATGTAATAGCCTTCAGCGGCGAGGGACTGGCGCTGGGCCTCCATATACTTTTCGGCCTCATTAATCTGCCCCTCTAGCAGGTAGGCGTCAACATTTCTTCTTATCTCCCGCATCCGACTGTTGAAGAAGTCATCTTTGTGGCTAGCCGGCGGCTCCTCCCCACCGGGTGGGGTGGGATAGTATTTCTGGTAGACCAGGGCGCTGATTTCCTGCCCGGCGATGTCCGCTACCGTCTCGTCAATCGTGGCAACTTCGTAGTTGGGGGATATACCTGCGGTATCAAGCAGGTATAAAAACCCCAGCGGCCTGAAGGTGAGGTAATGGTGCACCCACTCGTGGGCGATGGTATCAAGGGCGGATTTCAGGTCGGTGGTATCGGCGACCAAGCTGGGGTAGGCCCCAACCCCGCCCAGCGTTACCACCAGTGACGAAACGCCCAGCTTATCCACCCTGGCCTCAATTTCCTCCTCTTCTTTGGTGGTGATGTCCTGCCTCAGCAGGAAGGAGGCTATCTCTTCTATCCTGCCCCGGGGGGAAATTACCAGCGCCTTGGGCGGCTCCTGGAGCTTGAAGTAAACCGGCGGGAAATGGATTTTCAGCCCGATGTATTTGTCAAAGGGGTTATTGATGCCCTGTTCGGTGAGTACCTCCTTTATCTGCCGGCTGATGATGCCCTCCACCTGGCCCGTCAGCTCCGCCTTCCGGGCTTCCGTCGGGGCCAGGGCGAAATATTCCCTGGCCGTTGCCGATGCGTCGGGGGTGGTGGGGCTGGGGCGGGGCCTCAGGTCGCCCAGTATCGTTCGGAACTCCCAGCCGGCCAGGCTGAAGCGGTAGGGGGCGATAATGGCTTTGATACTGTCGTCCAGGTCATGGCGAGCGGGGCAGCCCGTGATGGGCAGCAATATAGTGATAAGGGCGGCGATAAAGATGAGTTTGACCTTCGGCATAAAAAACCTGATAAAAGTACTGTGCCCCTATCGGGTGGGTGGGGTTTCTGATTTTGTTATACTACAGCCAGGCCGAAAAGTAAAATATCCCGCCCCGTTTGAATACCAGGCGGCATAAATAGTAATATTAAATCAATATTATCAATCTGCGGACAGACTTTATGGCTCGTTGGGTGATGACGGCGACGACAATCTACTGCGATGCCGTTAACGGTGAGGTAACCCTTATGGTCTACCGGGACGGCACCGCGAAGTGCACCGGCTTTATGGTCAGGTCCCGGCGCTCTGGCCAGCCAGCGGGGTGCGCCGGGGCGGGGTGCCCCCGGCTGATTTCCTGGCGGGACAGGCTGCTTGCTGGCGAGGATGAGGCTAAGCCGTGAACGAGACACGCGAGATTAATAAGATACGGGTGGAAAACCTGTCGCTCTTCTTCGGCGGCGTTAAGGCGCTGGCCGATATTAATGTTGAGGTCAGAGATAAAGAGATTCTGGCCATCATCGGGCCCAACGGCGCCGGCAAGACCTGCCTTCTAAACTGCATCAGCGGCTTCTATAAGCCGCAGCAGGGCGAGATATACTTTGAGGGTCAGCGCATCACCCGCATCCGGCCGGATAAAGCCGCCAGACTGGGCTTGGCCCGTACCTTCCAGAACATTGAGCTTTACACGGGCCTGAGCACCCTGGATAACATCATGGCGGCCCGGCATGTCCTGATGAAGCAGAATGTGCTCGCCAGCGCGCTCTATTTCGGGTGGGCGCATGGGGAGGAGGTAGCCCATCGCCGGATTGCCGAGGATATCATTGACTTCCTGGAGATAGAGTCCATCAGGAAGAAGGTGGTCGGTATGCTTCCCTACGGCCTGCGCAAGCGGGTGGAGCTGGGAAGGGCTTTGGCCTTGGAGCCGAAGGTGCTGCTGCTTGATGAGCCGATGGCGGGCATGAACCTGGAGGAAAAGGAAGACATCGCCCGCTTTATCATTGACATCTTTGAAGGGCAGGGGACCACCTATCCCGATACCCCCGTCTTGCGCGACGGCGTCAGCTGCATTGTCCTGGTGGAGCACGATATGGGGGTGGTTATGGATATCGCCGACCGTATTATCGTTCTGGATTTCGGCAGGAAAATCGCCGAGGGGACGCCGGAGGAGATTAAGAACAATTCACAGGTTATTGCCGCCTATCTGGGTGAAGAGAAAAAGTAGCCTTACTCCCACTTGCGTTCGTCAACTATCTTCGGGGCCTGCTCCGGTATGGTTTCCTTCCCTACGAAGTCAACCCTGTCTAGCTTGACGCGGCAGGCATCCTGGAATTTCTGGTTTATCTCTTCGGCCAGCTTGGCCTTATCAATGCCCTCGTCTTTCAATTCCAGTTTAAGCGTCACTTCATCCCGGTGCTCCCGCCGCCCGACAATCAGCTGGAATTTGGCGACTTGACCAAAGCCCATAATAGCCTGCGCGGCCTGTTTGGTGACGACGAACATGCCTCTTACCTTAACGGCATCGCCGGTGCGGCCAATGATGCCGGTAAGCCGGTAGGCCGTCCGGCCGCAGGGGCAGGGCTCAGTAATATAGGATGACAGGTCGCCGGTGCCGAAGCGTATTAGCCCCCAGCTTTTATGGTGAATGGGCGTGACCACGATTTCCCCCGTCTCGCCGGGGCCAAGCTGCTTGCCCGTCGGCGGGTCAACAATCTCCGTGACGTATTCGTCCATGAGGTGCATGCCCGATTTTTGGCGGCATTCGTAGGCGATGGCACCGCCCGGCTCGGTCACGGCGTAGGTCTGAAAGGTGGCGATTTTATAGTCCTCTTCAAGGGTCTGCCGCAGCGAAGGCGGCAGCATCTCGCCGGTGAACCAGGCGCGCCTGAGCGTGAAATCGCGGCTGAATTTATAGCCCATTTCCTCGGCCTTTTTGATGAGTGTCATCAGAAAGGTGGGCGTGCCGACGAAGCCGGTGACCCCGAGGTCTTTCATTATCTGGAGCTGGAGGTCAGTATTGCCGGTGCCGGCTACGACCACCGTCGCGCCGCAGTCGCGTATGGCCTCGTGGAAGAGGATGCCGGCCGGGGAAAGGTGGTAGGTGAAGGTGTTGATGACCACATCGCCCTTTCTGAAGCCGGCCGCCCAGAATGCCTTGGCGAACCATTTGACGGCGGAGGGCTGGATTTCGTAGATAGGGCCGGGGGAGATAAAGACACGCTCAATGACCTCGGTGGGGATGGCCACCAGCCCGCCGTAGGGCGGGTCTTTCTTTTGCATCTCAATAAGGTCGGTCTTTCTGGTGATGGGGAGCTTCTCCAGGTCTTTGGCCGTGCGTATCTGGGTGGGGCTGACGGCGGCCTGGTTAAGTATTTGCTTGGCTAAGGGCGAGTGCTTATAGGCATGGGCCACCGCCTGGGCCAGCCTGCGGTTAAGGTATTTACTCCTATCTTCCGGCGGCATGGTCTCCAGCTCGTCAAAGAACTCGCCCTTATCTTTTAAAGCCATCTCTTTCGCCTTTTGTAGTGTTTTACCTCGCGGTAGCTCTTCTTGGTGCCCAGGGCCGACAGGCCGATATAGAACTCCTTGACGTCCTCATTATTTTTAAGGAAATCGGCGCTGCCGTCAAGGACGACCCGCCCGTTTTCCATGACGTAGCCGTAGCTTGAGATGCTCAGGGCAATCCTGACGTTCTGCTCGACGAGCAGGACAGAGGTCTTGTGCTCGGTATTGAAGCGTTTGATGATTTCGTATATCTCCTCGACCAAAAGCGGCGCCAGCCCCAGCGAGGGCTCGTCCAGCATCATCAGCCTGGGGCGGGCCATCATCGCCCGGCCGATGACCAGCATCTGCTGCTCGCCGCCGGAGAGGTAGCCGGCGGTATGGCGGCGGAGCGTCTTCAGGCGGGGGAAGTAATCATTGACCATCTCCAGGTCCTGCCGGACGGCGTGGCGGTCGCGGCGGTTATGGGCGCCGACGAGGAGATTCTCCTCGGTGGTCAGGTGCTCAAAGATACGGCGTCCCTCCAGCGCCTGGATGATGCCCAGCCGGCCTATCTCCTCGGCGCTTTTCTTATCTATCCTCTCGCCGTGCCACTCAATGCTGCCGTCGGTGACCTCGCCTTCCTCGGCCCGAAGCAGCCCGGATATGGCCTTGAGGGTGGTGCTCTTACCGGCGCCGTTGGCCCCGAGGAGGGCGACGATAGCCCCGTCCTCCACGGCGAGCGAGACGCCGTGCAGCACTCTGATGACATTGAGGTAAGTGACCTCAATGTTGTTCAGTTTGAGCATAGTCGTTTTTCCCCTGACGGGGCCCCACTCCTAGGCGAGGCCCCGCTTTTTGTAGCTACTTACCGTACCAGTCAAACTCCTCGTATTTGATGAGCGGTGCTTCCTGCCAGCTGGTAATCGCGGTGATTTTCCCGCTCTTTACCTGGAAAATCCTTAGCGACTTGCCCAGACGATTGTCTCCCGCGGTATAGCTTACCGGGCTCTGCAAGCCGCCGACATTATAGCTGTCAAGCTTCTGGAAGCCGTACTTTTCAATAGCTTCCCAGGCTTTGGCATCCCCCTTGGCCAGCTTGTCATAGCCAACATTGTCCAGGGCCTTCTTGAGAATCTCGGCGATAACCAGGCTCTGCGCCCAGGCGGCTACGTAGTCCATATTGCCGTAATCCTTCGGGTGCAGCTTCTGGCAGTACTCCGTCATCTTGGCCATGGCGGGGACATCCTCACCCCAGGATACAGTGGGGAACACGCCATAGACGCCCTCGGCGATGTCAGCCCCGGCCAGGTCAACGAGTGCTTTGGTCATGGCGGCATGACAGACGCCGATGGTGATACCGGGGAACATGCCCAGCTCCACGGCGTTCTTGATGATTTGGGCCGTAGGCTTCGGTGTGCTGGAGATATACAATACGTCGGGATTTTTCGCCTTGATGCGGACGAGGGACTCCGTTTCGGATTGGGTGGTAGCGGCATGCTCCTCTATATCTACAATCTCAATGCCCAGTTTATCGGCTAAAGCCTTAGCTGCGTTCTTGGCTCCGGCGCCGGTGGGGTTGTTGAGCAGGTGCAACGCCATCTTGGGCTTGCCCGTGCCCTGCCAGATGTTCTTTACGTAGTATTCGGCGAAGGCCGACCAGTCATCGCCATAGTCGGGCATCTGCCCGTAGATATGCTCCGGGGGGTGGTAGTTGCTGGGAGAGGAGTAGGCCACCAGTCCCGGGAACCCTGCCCGGTTGGCAATTGCCTGGACATAGCCCATCTCGGTGGATGAGGAAGTGGTAAAGAAGAGATAACCATCGTCCATAAACTTTTTGATATTGGCCACGGCCTGGTCGGCTTTATACTGACTGTCCAGATTGAGGGCCTTAATCTTGTAGCCGTTCACGCCGCCGAGTTCGTTGTTGATGTACTCAATGCAGTCCAGGTTGGCATCTCTCAGGGGGACGCCCTTCTCGGCGGCAACCCCGGTGGTCGGTGTCATGATGCCTACCTTGAGCGTCTTTTCCTTGGGGCCGCAGGCGCTGAAGACGGGTAGGGCAGCGACTAACAGCGCCAGGCAGATGATGGTAGTGATAATAAGCAGTCTCTTGTTTTTCATTTGAACCTCCTTCATAAGTTTATTAGCCTGCTATTTGAATTTTCGTAAGCTAGCTACATTACTCATGTCCTCCTTCGCTTAGTATGAGAACGGCCACAGGCGGTAGGCAGCCTTGAGAAGCGCCCAGCGGTGCGCCAGCCCCCTTGGCTCCAGTATCAGGAACAGGACGATGACCAGCCCGAAGAACATGGGTGCCACGCCGCTGGCAAAGCCGGCGGGGAACATGGTGAAGGTGCCCTCCAGCCAGGGGACTACCTCTACGGTCAAAAGCTGCTGAAGGATGCGGATGAAGACTACACCGAGGATAGGCCCCAGCGTGGTGCCCAGGCCACCGATAATAATCATCCCCACGTAGAGTATGGATTCGGTAAAGCTGAACTGTTCGGCGCTCAGGGTGCCGGTCCAGTGGGCGAGTAGGGCGCCGGCAATGCCGGCGAAGAAACAGCCGATGAAAAAGGCGAGCAGTTTATAGTAAAGGAGGTTGACGCCCATGACCTCGGCGGCCAGGTCGTTATCGCGGATGGCGATGAAGGCCCGGCCAATCTTCGTCCTGGCCAGGTTTTTCGCGAAGAAGACGCCGAGGGCGGCGATGACCATGATGAGGTAAAACTGTTTCGCATCGTTATCAAAGACGAGGCCGCCGATGGAGGCGTATGGAACGTTGATGCCCTCAAAGCCGCCGGTCAGCCCCCAGTGGTTGATAACCCAGATGATGATGAACTGGGCGGCGATGGTGGTGATGGCGAGGTAGAATCCCTTGACCCGCACTGAGGGCAGGCCGAAGATAATGCCGATGATGCCAGCGGTAATACCGGCGCTGATGAGTCCGATTAGGAAGGGGAGCTCAAAGCGGTTGGTCAGGATAGCGGACGTGTAGGCACCCACGGCGATGAAGCCGGCGTGCCCGATGGAAAGCTGCCCGCAGTAGCCGACCAGTATATTCAGGCCCAGGGCGGCGATAAGGGTGATGCCAATCAGGTTACCAACACCCAGCCAGTAGTTGCCGAGATACAGCGGGGCAGTGAGGAGGAGCGCCAGCAAGCCGGTAAAGAGCGCCCAATGTGTCCTGGTGCGCAGGATGGTCATATCCCTGGCGTAGGTATAGTTGCGTATGCCGCAGGGCAGACTCATTTCAAGAGCCTCTTTATAAAGTATTTCTCCAATAGCTTTTTAGGTTTGACGCCCATAGTGATGACGTGATTTTTTAAATCCTCTCTATCCGTGTCTCGCCGAAAAGCCCGTAGGGCTTGATGGTCATAACGATGATGATGATGACGAAGGGGATGATGTCCTTGACACCGGCCCAGGTGTAGGGGGTGAGGTAGCCGCCGCCGAGGCTTTCGCAGAGGCCGATGATGGGGCCGGCGATGATGGCCCCGCCGAAGGAGTCCAGCCCGCCGAGTATGACCACGGAGAAGGACTTGAGGCCGGTCTCTATCAGCCCGTGGGTGATGCCGCCGATGCTGGAGATAAGCACCCCTCCGATAGCCGCCACCACACAGGCGAACATCCATGACCGGGAGAAGACCCTCGTCACCGGTATGCCGCAGGCCTGGACGGCCATCTGGTCATCGGCGGTGGCCCTCATGGCGATACCCATCTTGTGGTAGCGGAAGAAGAGCGTCAGCAGGACAAAGACGAAAAGGCAGATGCCCACCACCCAGGCGTACTCCTGGGAGATAACGGCGGGGCCGATATGGATGACATCCCTGGGGAAGAGACGGGGCAGGGCATCCACGCTCCAGGGCCAGATGAAGGTGATGATACCCTCAATAAAGTAGCCGATGCCCAGCGTTACGGCGATGAGCGAAAGGATGGGCTGGGCGATGAGGGGGCGCAGGGTGAACCTCTCAATGACCCAGCCTAGGAACAGGGCGAAGATGATGACCAGCGGTAGGGCCAGCCATACAGGGAGGTTGGCCTGGACGAGCATGGAGTAGGTGAACCAGGAGGAAAGAAGCACAATCTGCCCCAGGGCCAGGTTGGCCACGCTGCTTGACTTCCAGATAAGGACAAAGGCCAAAGCAATCAGGGCATAGACCATGCCCACCGCGATGCCGGTGATAAAGAACTGGAGAAACTCAGCCATTTGGCATAATACCTCTCTAGACGCCCCTTATCCTGATGCTTGTGGTGACCACGCCCTTGCGCCCGTCACGGTAGGTCACCGGCGCCTGCACATCCAGCCTGTCCCCCCCGCCGTAGAGGGCATCAATCAGCTCTTTGTAGCGGTTCTCCATAAACTCCCGCCTCAGCTTGCGGGTGCGGGTAAGCTCGGCCTCATCAGGGTCAAACTCCTTGTGCAGCAGGACGAACTTCCCGACGCGCGACCCCTCCGGCAGGTAGCCATTGACCCTTACCAGGTCCCGCCGCAATAGGTCAGCCACCTCGTTTTTCTGGGAGAGGTCAACAAAGGTGGTGTAGGGGAGGCGGTGGCGCTCCGCCCACTTGCCCACCATGGCAAAATCAATATTGATGATGGCCGAGACGAAGTCCCTTTCCCGGCCGCCGATAACCATAGCGTCCTTGATGTAGGGGCTGAAGCGCAGCCTGCCTTCAATGTACTGGGGGGCGTATTTCGCCCCCGACCTCAGCTCGCCCATATGCTCCAGCCGGTCCATGAAAATCAGGTGCCCCTCCTCGTCAATATTGACGGCATCCCCGGTATGGCACCAGCCGTCAGTCAGGGTAGCGGCGGTCTTGGCCGGGTCTTTGTGGTAGCCCTGGAACATGCACTCGCTTTTGACCAGGAGCTCCCCCGTGTCGGTGATTCTGATGGACGTGCCCAGCGCCGGCCGGCCCACGCTTTCAAATTTGATTTCCCCCTCACTGTGGGAGGAAATCAGCCCGGCCTCGGTGCTGGCGTAGCACTGCCTCAGCTCCACGCCGATGGCGTGGATGAGGCGGAAGGTATCCAGACTCAGGACGGAGCTTCCCGTTACGGCGAACCTTACCCGGCTTAGGCCCAGCCTGTCCTTAAGCGGGCGGAAGAGGGCAAAATAGGCAAGGGTATGCAGGAGCCTCCAGGGCAGGTTCGGTTTTTTACCCTGGAACTTGAGGTTGGCTATCTTGTGGCCCACCGGCAGGAAGAGGTGATAGACGAAGCGCTTTAAGGGATTGGCGTCCATCATCTTTACCTGTATCTCGCTGACCAGCCCCTCCCACTGCCGCGGGCCGTAGATAACGAAGTTGGGGCCAACCTCCCGCGTGTCCTCGGCGATGGTCTCCGGCTCCTCGGGGAAGTTGAGTTTGGCGCCGGTGAGGAGATGGGGGATGGTGGCAAAGAAGCTATCGCCCACCCAGGCCGCCGGGAAGTTGGAGAGCAGGTTGTCATCCTCGTTAAGCGGGTAGCGGTCGATAAAGCCGCGGGCGGTGGTAATCAGGGCGTGGTGGGTGAGGATGGCCCCCTTGGGCAGCCCCGTCGTCCCTGAGGTGTAGTAGATAAAGGCAACATTATCCCCGCTGCCTTGCTCCACATTCTGCTCAAAGAGACCAGGGTGGGTTTTTTCGTACTCGCGTCCCTGTGTGATGACCTCATTGAAGCTGATAAGGCTGGGGTCGTCGTAGTTCCTGAGCCCTTTGGGGTCCCAGTAGATTATCTTTTTCAGCAAAGGTAGTTCGTTTTTAATCTCCAGGAACTTGTCCGTCTGCTCCTGGTCGTTGACGATGGCGAATTTAGCGCCGGAATGCTCGGCGATGTATTTCACTTCCGAAGGGATAGAGTCAACGAAGATGCCGGTGGCGACGCCCCCCGCCGCCTGGATGGCGAACTCGCCCCAGAACCACTGCGGTTCATTGTCCCCGATGATGCAGACCACGTCCCCCCGTCCCAGCCCCAGGCTGACAAGCCCCAGCGAGAGGTATTTGACGTTATCGTAGTATTCCTGCCAGGTATATTGCCGCCAGATGCCGAACATCTTCATGCACATGGCAGTACGTTCGCCCCACCGCTCGCAGTTGTCCCGGATAATCTGTGGTATTGTCTCCCGCTTTCTCATCTTCTCTATGAAAATCTCTCTATAAACTGGAATACCTCCCGCTTGGGGAGGTATCCTCTAACAGCTCAATATAACAGCTACGCGTTTAGTTATATCTGTGTCTTAATCCCCCAAGCGCACCGCCGTGCGCCTGGTAAAGGCGAACTCGTGTTTCTCCAATTTGACGAAGACTATTTTCATCGTTTTGTTAAGACGCTTAACAATGGGAAGCTTACCATAGGAAAAATCGTCCTGTCAATAAGAGGGGAGTTTAGCAACCTATCCCCCTGCCCCCTTCCCTTCGTAAGGGAAGGGGAAATATTTGTAAGAGGGGCTTCGCCCCTCTACGCAGGCTACTCCCCTTTGGGGGGTGGGGAAAGACTACGGGATAGGCCGCTGATGATGCGAGGGCGGCTGGGGTTGGGATGCTTAACCCCACCGGGGGGAGTTTGAGGGGCGTCAGCCCCTATGTTTCTAAAAAGGGGGGTGTCCTAGAGGGGGTGAGGTCTAGGCGACATTGACGGTGGCGCCGGTGGCCTTGGCGATGAGCTTGCCCGCCTGGTTGGTGACGGTCATCTCGGAGACGCCTACCCGCCGCCCGCTCTTGACTACACGGCCTTCGGCGGTAAGCTCATCGCCGACCTCGGCGGCGGCGATAAAGTAGATATTGAACTGGGTGGCAGCGCTGGGCTTGGAGATGGAATTTATGGCGTAGGCGAAGGCCTGGTCGGCCAACGACATCACGACGCCGCCGAAAATCAGGCCGTTGAAGTTCACATATTCCGGTTTGAGCTTCATGGCTACCTTGGCATATCCCGGTGCCAGCTCCACCAGCCTCATATTTAAGAACGAGGCGATGGGCTCACTGGCCTCTTTCGCCTT
>Ga0315280_10006258_pt1 | contig 16530 bp, 9 predicted proteins | sample YL17G06_40_MG_FD_203697 | JGI IMG/M metagenome (GOLD analysis project Ga0315280, IMG submission 203697) | Sediment microbial communities from Yellowstone Lake, YNP, Wyoming, USA - YL17G06_40 | ecosystem: Environmental > Aquatic > Freshwater > Lake > Sediment | place: USA: Wyoming | collected...
ATCGGGGCGGACAGGAAGCAGTTTCCCAGCGACGATCATCTTGGTTCGTGGGCGACGATCTGTCCGGGCAACCGCGAAAGTGCCGGCCAGCGGAAGAGCGGCAGAACCCTGCACGGCAAGCGGTGGCTCAAGGCCGCCTTGTGCCAATCCGCCTGGGGGGCAGTACGCACCCAGGGCTCCTACTTTGGCGCTCCGTATCACCGCCTCGCGGGACGACGGGGCAAAAAACGAGCCCTGGTGGCTGTCGCGCATGCCCACCTGAAGGTCATCTACCATCGGCTCCGCTCCGGCGAATCGTATAAGGACCTGGGTGCCGACTACTTCCTGAAGCTTAATGCGGAGCGCGCCGTGTACTCTCACCGCAAGGTACTGGAATCGCTGGGATACACCGTCCTCCCACCTTCGGCCGACCAAGCGGCGTGAAATTTTCGGAAGAGAGCGCAGCGACGAGGCAATCTCAACCTGGCGCGGTAGATTACGTCGCTTCACTCGCGACGACGTGGAAGGCCGCGCTGCCGAACGACTTTCCCCCGGTGGGAAGTGAAGAAAGCCTGAAGGTGAGAATGAAGCAGGGTCTTGCCTGCGTACGTTCTTGTTTCACGCGTCCGTCGGATAGCCGAACGACTGCGCCAGTCGCCGACGGTACAACGGGACCAAGAGGGCCAGCAGCAGAAACCAGAAGAGCACGAAGTAGGGCGTCAGGATCACCTGGGACACCATGACGGCGAAGCGAAAGGAGATGATGACACTTTGCAGGTGGACCGAGCGATTCAGGATCGAGCCGGTGATGGCGAAGGCGACGGTCGGGGCGACTCCCAACAGCAGCGATATCCCCACACTCCACGCGAGCTGCCGCGGACCGGTCAGCCAGCGCAACAGGGTGTGCACCATCGCGTGGCCGATCAGGAATACCAGCAGGAAGAACCCAAAGACGGCGGCCCAGAGGTTCCCGTTCGCCACAACCGGCGCATTGAGGAGAATCGCCGCGGCGCCGGCCGCGAAGAGGATCAGGAATGCCAGAATGAATCGGAACGGCCGCCGGCGCGGCGTGATCAGGTCCGACATGGCCAACAGCACTGCCAGAGCTCCCGCCAGAGCCCGCAGCATTTCACAAACGAGCGAGCACATGTGCCGGTGCAGGTAGAAGATGATGTGGGCATTGATGTAACTCTCGGCCACGTGGAGGATCAGGAAAACCGCTCCCAGCGCGAGCAGCAGCGTCCACGCCTGGCGGCTGCGGTTGGGCTTCCGCAGCAGCAGAGCCAGCACCACGAACCACAGGAATATGCTGCGCAGCGCATCTCTCAGAGGGCAATCGACCGCCACGGGCGGACCTTGCGGCGTACCCAGCGAGCCGAAGTCGTGCTCGGCCACAACTCGTAGCGTCCCGAAACCATAGAATGGTACCCGCCACGGGTACGGCTTGCCCTGGCTTCAGCCAAAGGGGAACGTGCCGCCCGCAATCTTCAGCGGCCCTTTGTAGATCGCGAAGGACGGGCTGTCCTGGGGATCGTAACACTCGTATTGTTCGCCGCCGGCGCCGGTCAGTCGGTGTTTCAGATGCAGCAGGTTCCGGTCGCGCGAGACCTCGACGCTGTTGCTCAGGGGTGCACCGACGCAGAGAGGCGTGGTCTGGCCGGGCAGGATGGACACCGCTTGATCCCAACCGGCAAAGCGCGGCGAGAGGCGCTTGTGCGCCTCATCATAGAGAATGCAGTTATCCACCCGATAATTGCCGACCGGCAGGGAGACGGTCCCACCGGGAAAACTCAGCAGGGCGATTTGGCGGTCGTCCCGCAGACGCAAATGCAGGCAGCCGTTGGCCTGGATGCTCAGTTGCCCCAGCGTGGGCTGCAACTCGGAGATCGTCGCCTCCAGGACGACCCCCGCCGGCATCGACTGGAAGGCAAAGTCCAGGCGAAGCGTGTGGCCTCCCAGGCAGAGCGTTTGCGGAACCGGGCAATCGCGGATGAGCATCCCCCGGGTCCACTTGCGGCTGCTGAGCGACATGAGGTCGCTGCCGTCGATGCGTCCATCCAGGTTATCCACGACGCAGATCGCACAGGTCTCGCCCTCCAGCTCGAATTCGCCCGACCATCCGGATTGGACTTCGAGCCAGCCGGCGCAGCCGGTCTCATACGTGTACAGGTTGACGGTGTAAGGGATCTCCAGCGCATCCCGCTCGGTGGACACGACGAGGTTCTCAAATACCACGTGGCGGTCATAGCGGCTCTTGTACGTGACCAATGAGCCCTCGGAGAAGTTCGTGTCGTGATCCACCTTGAGGTAGAGCAGCCCATCGGTGATGTTCCGGAGGATAGGTGTGGGGGGGATCGTTGGGATCAGTCCCCGCGCCGTCAGTTTGCCTTTCGGAATAGGCTCGTTCTCGAATGCCGGCGGGGCAGCGCTGCGGGAGTTGTAGTCGAAGTCGATCCTCAGTCCCGGCCCCTGGGTCGGCTGAAGGACGACCACCTGTGTTTTGGGCGTCTCCGCTGGTGCGGACCAGACCGATCCAGCCCATCCTATGCTGAGAGCCAGCAAGCCAACCGTGATTTTCCGGAGGGAGGTTCTCACCATGACGAAAACAGCTTGCCCCAGATCAGCGTTCGGAAGATGTTGGAATAGTCGTCGGTCCAGACGCCGACGCGGGCATTCAGGTCGGGCGGATGCCAGCGGTCGTCCGCGGCGAGCAACCCGAAGTCGGCCACGTCCCGGGCCACCGCGACCCACGAGGCCGACGAGGCGCCGGCGTCCGACTCGTCGCTACTGGGGTCGTAGACCTGGAACAAGGCCGCTGCACCGGCATCGGCCGCCAGATTCGCGATGACCGACTCCAACTCCACGAACCGGTTGGAGATGTGGAACAGGACGATCCCGCCGGGAGCCAGCTTGCTCAAGTAAATGGCCAGCGCCTCCCGAGTCAGCAGGTGGACGGGGATGGCGTCCGAGGTGAAGGCGTCAAGCACCAGCAGGTTGAACGTCCCATCCGGCGTGCGGCTGAGACTCTGCCGGCCGTCGCCGATGATCACTTGCACATCCCCGTCGCACAGCTCCAGGTAACGGAATAGCTTGGGATCGCGGGCAATGCGCTCGATGGTCGGATCGATCTCGAAGAAGGTCATCTTCTGGCCCGGCTGTTGGTAGCAGGTCGTGGTGCCGGTGCCGAGGCCCATCACGCCGACGTGGTCGAGTTCTCGTACCGTTCGCATGGCCTCGAAGACCTGCCCCAAGGGCCCCGCGTGATTGTAGTAGGTCCGGGGCGTGACGAGGTTCTCCGGGTCCATGTCCTGATCGCCATGGAGCGTGGTCCCGTGGTAGAGGTTGTGTTTCTGCCCGGCGGTGTCCGTCGTGACGGTGTAGACTCCAAAGAAGCTCCGCTGGCGGAAAAGCTGATTGTCCATCTCGTTGGCGTAGACCGCGCTGGCAATGAGTACGCCGAACGCCAGCGTGAAACGCAGGGGCCGCTTGCGGAACATATAGAGGACAAGGCCAATGGTGAGCCAGAACAAGATCGGGCCGCTCTCGATGGGCCCGAGCTCCGTCTGGTGAATCTTGAACGGGCCGAGGCGGCCGGCATCCCACAGACTCTGGTGCTGCCGGGCGAAGTAATACAATCCTGCGAAGACCGCCGGCAGAGCCGCATCGAGCCCATAGCGAAGCCAACGAAGGGTAGATCCATCGTCAGGCCCACAAACGCGCTTCACCACATAGGAGAACACCCGTCCGGCAACTCCGGGTCGAAGCGCGGAGGGAAGCAGCAGGCAGCCGAGGACCAGGACCAGCGGATACTCGAAGATCGAGTTGAACACCACCGGTGCGATCAGCACGCAGAAGACCCCGCCCAGCAGTCCGCCCGCGGACATCCAGAGGTAGAACTCGGTCAAATGCTCGACGGTGGGGCGGCGCCGGACCAATTCGCCATGACAGACCATGGCGGCCATGAACAAAGCCAGCAGGTGCAGAGGCAGCGCGAAGCACAGGGGCTCACGCTGCGTGAAGTGGAGGGCCACCAAGGCGTAGACCCACGGCTGGAGCATCAGCATCCACTTGTGCTTCAGCACGGGCCGGCGGGCAAATACCAGGATGAAGCTCAGGGAATACAGCAGCAGGGGGGCCACCCACAGAAAGGGTGCGGCGGCCACGTCCGTGCTGATGTGCAGCGTCACCGCCAGGAGCAGAGCGGAAGGGACGAAGGCCAGGGCGATCCAGCGGGCCCGGGTGACCCAGGTCACACGGTCGGAGAGACTCGCGAGGGCCAGCGTGTCCAAGCTCGCGACGAGCGCCGCGATTTCCCCTTGTCCTCGTTGGCGCTGGGCCGTCCACAGGCTCAGCGCATAAAGCGCGATCATCACCGCCAGCAGCGCGTAGCCTACCGTCCAGAGCTGCCCCTGCAAGGTCAGCCCGAATGTCGGCTCCACGACCGTCGGGTAGGCCAGCAGGGCGACCAGGCCCCCGACATTGCTGGACACATAAAGAAAGTAGGGGTCCGACGCATGGGGATGGTCGCTGCGGGAGAACCAACTCTGCAGCAGAGGCGCCGTGGCGGAGATAGCGAAGAACGGCATGCCAATGGAGACCGCCAGCAAAGCGATGAGCCAGGGCACGGGATGCTGGCTGGCCACGGGAGTCCACGCCAGTCCGATGTGGACCGGCAGAAAGATCAGGCCAATGAGCAGCACGCCGACGTGCACGAGAACCTGGTTTCGCAGCCCTTTCAGCCGTGACAGAAGATGGGCATACAAGTAGCCGGCCAGCAGCACCGCTTGGAAGAACATCACCGCCGTATTCCAGACCGCCGGCGTCCCCCCCATCAGGGGCAGAACCATCTTTGTGAACATCGGCTCGAGGGCAAAGAGAATCACGGCACTCAGGAAGAGGGCCGCCGAGCAGAGCGGCAACAGCAGGGACACCCCGCGGCTGGAGGGAATGTCACAATCAGGGGTAGGCAAATCCATAGCGGTGTACTTCGACCGATCCTTGTATTTTCCGGTTTCCAAACACAAGGCGGTACTTTATGCCCGCGCCGCAGGCACGTCAAGCACAAAGGACGCGACCACCAGGACGGACGCAGAGTCGCCTGGCGCATCATATTCATGTCATTGCGAGGAGCCTTGCGACGAAGCAATCTCAATCTGTCGCATCGTGGATTGCTTCACTACGCTCGCAATGACATGGGGGGCGGTGGCGTCGAACGACCTTGCGTCTGCCCTGCGAGGGCATCGTCGAGCGTCAAACGATTCCGCGGCTCGCTTCTGTTCGTAGTGACGCCGTAAGGCGTTTCTTCAAATATGCCCTTACGGGCACACTACCAACGGGCCCCGCAGCCGCGCGACGGTCTCTCCTCATCGAATAGGTCGGCGATTTTGATGATGTTGCCCCGCCGGAAGAAGAACGCCGCCGGTCCCGAGGAGGATCGGGACCGGCGGCGGGGTCTTCGCAGGGATAACCGTGTTATACGGATTCTCTGTATTCGCGATCTTTGACGATGCCGGGCTCGGGGACGGGGAACTTCCCCTCGGCGTTGCGCCGCAATGGGGCCGGCGAATCCATCGTGAACTTATCCACATCGGGCGCCATCTCGTGTGGGCAGTTGAGCATCTGATCGAACGTGACAATATTGCCCGTGTGGGCGGCCATGCGGCCCATCGAAGCGACCAGGCTGGCCTCGGCGCCGCGTTTGGCCTCGTTGTAGGGCTTGTTGTTGCGAATGGCGTCGATCAGGTCTTCCCACTCGAGCCGGTACGGGCTCGGTTCCGGCTGCGGAACCCGCCAGATCGGCTCGACGCCTTCCATGAGATGACCCTTGAAGGTGCGAACCCGGCCGGGATGGTGACTGTTGGTGGTGATGATGGCCGAGCCCTTGGTGCCATGCGCGTAGCTGGAAAAGGCGGCGGTGCAGCCGTCCATGTTCCGGCCCTGGTAGAAGAGCTTCGTGCCGTCGGGATAGGTGTACTCGACATCGTACACATCGAAGTTCTGGTCGAGCGAGTCGCCGCGATAGTGCCGGCCGCCGAGGGCATGGGCCTGGATCGGCCAGGCGCCCTTCATCCAGGAGCACTCGTCGATCTGGTGGATGTAGTAGTCGCTGAAGCAGCCGCCGCTGGACCAGATCCAGCTATGGAAGGTGCGGATCTGCCACATCAGGTCATTGAGGCTAGGCGACTTGCGGTTGGCCGTAGCGGACCGGCCGCTCATGCGATAGCCACGGAGCAGGATGATGTCGCCAATCTCACCCTCCTCGATGCGTCTGCGCAGTTCCTGCCGACCCCGGCAGTGGCGCACCATCAGGCCGACACCGACCTTGAGGTTCTTCTTGTCCGCCTCTGCGGCTAGCTCGAACATCCGCTTCGTGGTAGGGCCATCCACGGTCACGGGTTTCTCCATGAACACGTTCAGGCCCTTCTCGATAGCGTATTTGAAGTGAACCCAACGGAAAGCCGGCGGGGTGGCGAAAATCGCGATATCACCCTTGCCGAGACAATCCATCGCCTTCTTGTAGCCGTCGAAACCGAGGAACCGGCGGTCAGGCGGCACGTCCATCTTGCCCTCATACCCCTCCTTCTGCAGGTTCGCGTAGCTGCCCTTGAGCCGATCCTCGAACACGTCGGCCAGGGCCACCAGCTTGACAGGGCCATTCTTGGCGGACATGGCGTCACCAGCCGCCCCGCTGCCGCGGCCGCCGCAGCCGATCAGGACGATCTTGATCGTGTTGTTCTCCGCCGCGTACAGGCGTGACGTGAGTCCGGCCGCCAGGACGGAGGTCGCGGCGAGTCGGCCGGTGTTCTTCAGAAAGTCGCGACGGGACGTGCTTCTTTGCGTGGGTTCACTCATAGCGGGTCTTCTCCTACTTCGATGGTTGTTACGGATGCTGTCCTGGATTTCCAAGTCACCATCTACTCCTGGCCCGGCGGTCGCCGGACCCCGTGGCCCTATTATCGCCGTGGCGCGACGCGGTACAAGGAATTTCTCCAGGGAGGACGGACGAGAGGGCGCGTCTATTTCAGCGATTCCATTGTGAAACGGCCGAGGCGAGCCTATAATCCGCCAGGAGTCTGTTCCCGCAGTCCGTCGCGTCGGCTGGGTGGCACGGACAAACTCATTTGTCCGTGGCTTCTCGGAGGTTCCGGTTTGCCTGCAGGACACCGACAAACGAGTTGGGTGCGTCCAGAGTTCTTGAGTTTTGGCCGCCATGCGCGATCCAGACGGGTGGCAGCGTCAAGGCCGCAGGCCTTGGCGATGGCTCTTCGGTGTGGCGAGGGCGTCCCGCCCTTGTGTGTCGCGGGCATCCTGCCCGCGTCACGAAAGAGCAAGGCCAAGATGGCCTCGCCACGCAGGAGCCATCGCCAAGCTGCGCTTGACGCTGCCACCCGATCAAGACCATGCGAATCTCAAGGATTTGGGACGAACCCAACTTGTTTGTCGGTGCCACCCGTAACCCTGCCGCCATAGACCCCAAACTTGATGGAGAATGGGATGGCTAGTCAGCAGAAGTCACTTATTACAATCTGCGTTCTGTACTTCTCGTCCGTCATCACGGTGGCTGCACAGATCAGGCCGGTTCCGGTAGGGTCTGAGGCTGACCTGTTCGTCTGGACGGACACGTGCAATGTCTACGTGCTCCGGGATGGCGAGGCCGCCTTGCTCATCGACCTCGGCGACGGCAGCGTGCTGGATCACTTGGGCGAGATCGGCGTGCGACGTGTCGAGTGGGTGCTGTTCACGCATCACCACCGCGAGCAGTGCCAGGGCGCCGTAGGGTGCGTACCACGCACCATTTCTATGTCGGAAGATGCGGTGCGTGGTACGCACCCTACGACCTCGATTCTGCGGATTGCCGCCCCGGAGAGCGAGCGGGCCTTGTTCGAAGAGCCCATGAGGTTCCGCAGGGCCAAGCCCACGCTCGGCGACGCCTACACCGTGCACGGGGCCAGTTACGTCCGGCCCCCGATAGAGCCCGTCCGGCTGGACCGCACATTCAAGGACTTGGACGTGTTCGCCTGGCGCGGCCGCGAGTTGCGGTGTCTCGACACGAAAGGCAATAGTCCGGGCGGGATGTCCTATCTGCTGAAGTTGGACGGCCGCTGGATTGCATTCAGCGGTGACGTGATGCTGGACGGCGCCAAGATGCACACCTGGTTCGATACGGAATGGGATTACGGCTTTGCCAAGGGACTCTACGAGTTGATCAGTTCCGTCAGCCTGCTCCAGAGTTATGAGCCGGCCTGTCTGCTGCCCTCGCATGGTGGCATTGTGGACCGGGCGACGGCCCAGTTGCAGGAATACCAGGACAAGCTCCGGACGCTCGCGAAGTTGTATGTGCGCGGGTATGAGATCAACACGTTCGGCGCTGCCGAGCAGGATACGGTGTCGAAACCGACGCTCATCCCGGACCTCTGGCAAGTCACGAAGCATCTCTACAAGTTCAAGAAGAAGGATTTCTGGCCGAACTTCGGGATTCTGATCGCGGATAGCGGTCGCGCCCTGGTCTTTGATTGCGGCTTGATCGGCCGGGACCTGCTGGCCCGGTCGCTGGCGGCTATGCAGGGACAACTCGGCCTCAAAACGATCGACGCCGTCTTGATCACGCACATGCACGGCGACCACTTCCTCGACGTCCCGTATCTGCGCGACAAGTGGGGGACCAAAGTCTGGACGCTCCAGGAGGTCGCCAAGGTCTGCGAGCATCCCGAGCGATACGACTATGCGGCCATGATCCCCGCCTACCAGGCGGGATTCGACGCGCTGCCCATCGACCGCACGTTCGCGCGGGGCGAGCAGTTCGAATGGGAAGGCTACACGTTCACCGTCGATTGGATGCCGGGCCAGACCGAGTTCGGCTGCTGCATTCACGGACGGATCGATGGCCGGCACGTCGCCTTCACGGGCGACAACTTGTTCGGCAACCCGTCGGACCCCCAGCAGAACGGTCACGAGGCCGTCGTCGCCCGCAACAGCGCGATCTTCGAAGAAGGCTACCTCTACGGCGCCGAGTATCTCCGGAAGGTCCAGCCGGACCTGATCGTGGCGGGGCACTCCTGGGTCATGGACCACCCGCAGCCGATGATCGAGCGGTTCGCGGCCTGGGCCCACGAAATCCGCGACGCATACCGGAGTCTCAGTGCGGAGGACGACTACCGGTACATGTTCGATCCGTACTGGGTGCGGGCCGAGCCCTACCGCCTGTCTGTCAAGGCCGGCCAGACGGCCGACGTGACTCTGCACGTCCGCAATTTCCTGTCGCGGCCGCAAAGACATCGGATCGAAGTGCAGGTACCCCAGAGCATCGACATCGAACCGTCTCTGCTGGAAGGCTCGGTCGGACCACAGTCCACCAGCCAGTTCCGCCTGAGAGTGAACGCCCCCTCCGCTCTCAAACCCGGCGTGTACCTCGTCGCCTTCGACGTGACGCTCGACGGCCAACGCTACGGCCAGTGGTTTGATATGATCCTTTCCGTGGCGCCGTAGGGTGGGTTCTTAACCCACGCGTCACGTGCGCACCGGTCCAGGAAACGCGTGGGTTGAGAACCCACCCTACGGACCAACAGTTCGGGTGGCAGCGCCAAGGGCTCGGCCCTTGACGATGGCGTCTTGGCATACGGGAGACCATCGTCAAGGCCGGAGGCCGGCCTTGGCGATGCCACCCTATGTACGCGGGTGGTTTCTTCGGCCTGCGCTTGGGAAGCCGAAGTTGACACGGACGAGCCGATCTGATATAGTGTTGGTAACACGCACAAAACGGAGCTGTACCATCTTCATCGTCGGGTGACGCCATCGTTTCCTTGGGACACAAGGAATGAAGGGGTGAGCTATGAACACGCATCTTGGGGCGTCGACACGCCTGGGGCCAAGTGGTCTGCTGTTGAGCTTTCTGACGCTCTGTCCCGCCTGGGCGGCGGACAGCATGAGTCTGACCCCGTTCTCCTGTTGCGACGGCCGGTTCCAGACGACCGCGGTGGCCAACCGGGTGACAGTATGGCAGAGCATCTCCGGCGATTCCTACTTCTACTTCGATGTCCCGAGTTCCTTCACGTTCAAGCCGGGATCTTCCGTCTATGTGAAGGTGACCTACTACAACCAGGGGTCCGGGTCCGTCGGCGTGCACTACGACTCCACCAAGGGGGATTCGGTGGCCGACGCCTATCGTGAGGCCGACAAAAGGACGGGCGGCTCCCGAACCGGCGACGGGACGTTCATGGACGCGTATTACGATCTGTCGTTCCCCCGCTTCGCCGGCCGCGAGAATGGGGGTGCCGATTTTCGTTTGCATCTGATGGACGGCGGCAGTGTTCCCCTCTCGGTCAAGAGCGTGATCATCCAGAACAGTCCCTTCGTGATCGCGCGCCAGGACAGCGTGAAGGTGACCCCCTTCTCTTGTTGCGACGGTCAGTTTCAGACGGCCACCGCCGGTGGGCAGGCGGTCTGGCGGGACCTGCCGGGGAACAGCTACATGTATTTCCAGATTCCCTATGTGTGGAACTTCAAGCCGGGATCGCCCGCGTATCTGCAGATCACCTATTATGATGAGGGGTACGGGACGGTGTCGGTCGAGTACGATTCGGCCTTCGGCAATAGTGGCACGGACATGTACCGCCGGTCAGAGACGCACACCAGGTCTTCGAGGGTGAATACACGCACGTTTGTCGACTCCTATCATGAGCTCCTGCTGCCGAAATTCGCCGGGCGTCAGAATGGCGGCGCGGATTTTCGCCTGAGTCTGTCCGCGGGCGGAAACGTTCCTCTCTCCGTCAAGGCCGTGACGATCACGAACAAGTCCCCTGTGAACGCCGGCTTCCAGTACGCACTGACCAAGCCGTGGCTGCGTGCCTACACCGGGCCGACCAAAGACTACGTGGACCGGAGCACCTTGAATCACAAGGTCATGGTCGGCTATCAGGGATGGTTCCGCACGCCCAACGATCTGACCGACGGCGGCTGGTTCCACTGGTGCAAAGACGGCGTGATGACCCCCGCCAATTTCAATGTGGACATGTGGCCGGACCTCACCGGATTCAAGCCGGCAGAGCTATTCCGTGCGGGAGAGGTCGTGACCCGCAGCGGCAAGCCTGCCTACCTGTTTTCCTCGACCACCCGCGACACCGTGCGCCGCCATTTTCAGTGGATGCGCAAGTACAATATCGATGGGGCCTTCCTCCAACGCTTCGTCCACTCCAGCAGCAGCGGCGCCTGGGGCCATGATGAATGGGTGCTCCATCACGTTCGCGAAGCGGCCAACCTCGAAGGACGGATCTGGGCGATCGAGTACGACGTCAGTTCGCTCAGCGGCGAGCCCGATCCTCTCGGAGTCATCGCCACCGACTGGAAATGGCTGGTGGACGTTGTGAAGGTGCTGAAGGATCCCCAGTATGCCCACGAAGGCGGCAAGCCGGTGGTATTCATCTGGGGTCTGCCCTATCCGGACCGAGATATCCGCCGGGCCACAGCCGATGCCATCGTCGACTTTTTCCAGCACGATCCCAAGTACGGCGGCAACTATGTGATCGGGGGATTTCCCTGGTGGTGGCGAACCCAGACCGATTGGTACGATCATTTCCGGCGCTATGACGGCGTCCTGGCCTGGATGCCGCCTGACCAGCAGGCGTACCTGGATGACTGCCAACAACTCAGAAGCTGGGGGATGGACTACTTTCCGCACGCCTGGCCCGGGTTCTCCTGGGCCAACATGCGGCATCAAACAGGCAACCAGGATTACACGCCCAGAGAGGGCGGGGCGTTCCTGTGGCAGAAAATGCGGGAAGCCCTGGCGAGCGGGGCCAGCCGGCTGTTCATCGGGATGTTCGACGAGTATGACGAGGGTACGGCGATCATGCCGATGAGCGACGATCCGCCCTCTCCGCCCGCCGCCTGGGGACGGTTCGTCACCAACGAAGGCATGCCGAGCGACTGGTGGATGGTCCTGGCGGGCGAGGCGCGGGGCCGGCTGCTGGGACAGCGACCCTATCGCTATTCTATGCCCGTCCAGCAGGAGTTGGCGAATCGGTCGAATATCGGTCCCGAGGCGGCGATTGACCTTGGCACGGTCGATGCGTCCAGCCAGCTTCGCCGCGTGGCGGTCGCCGGCGGCGCCACGCAGGCGGAAATGATGGCGGGTCGCGACTGCCGTCACAATGCGACGCCCGCGTTGGATCGCTACCTCTACTTCGACGTCGATTCCAGTTTCGCGCAGGCAGTATCTCAGGGGCTGGACGTAACGATAGAAGTTGAATACCTGGATTCCGGAAGCTCTGTCGGACTCTCGCTGGAGTATGATGGCACCAGCAGTCCCTATATGCTGCATCCCCTGTCCATCGCCACCCAGGGGTCCAGCGAGTGGCGCACGGTGCGCTTTGAGATCACCGATGCCTATTTTGGCAATCGCCAGCAGGCCGGCGCCGATTTCCGCCTGTGCCTGGCGGGGTCGGGCACCCTGTATGTCAACCGGGTTTGGGTGAGAAAAGAGTAGGCCGGCAACGTCATCTTCGTCCCGCTGGAGGGCACGATCGCGATCTACCTGGTTGAAACGGAGATGACTGCGCTGTCCTGGACAAGAATGGGACCGATGGCGTGCCTGCAACAAGGAGGGGACCGGTCCTTCGACCGGTTCCCTTTCTTCATGGAGTTCGGGCGGAGAGTTCCCTCTGGTACTGCTGATAAAGCGATAGCGCCTGCTCGTCGGAGATGCCGGCAGCGAGGACCAGCCGCGTGCGGGCTTTGGCGCTTTCCCCGGCTTTGAGGTCGCGGCCGAAGAGGGATAGGTAAAGCGAATAGTGGCTCTCGCCCTCGTAGGGTGTCGCGACCGTGAAGCAATCCTCGGGCGGCGCCATCACGACAGCCGCGAGACCGCCCGCGGCGCCGCGCCGCACCCCAAGAGGAGCAGCGAGACGAGGCATGACCGTCCAGTTCACCGGGTTGGGCTGAAGCGTCCACCGGCCGTCCCGGATAAGAGACAGGACCTGGTCATTTCGGGGGAACATCTGCCAGTCGCCGTAGGTTTTCCGGGCCGGCAGGAGGCCGGGCTCGCCCTGCGCCTCGGGGCTCTCCCGCACGTAGACGCAAGGGGTCGGAAAGGCTTCGCTGAAATAGGAGGCGAGGAACGACTCGAAGCCGGTCACGTCCTGCTGGGCTGTGACGGTCGTCTCAACATCAATCGTCTGCGGGTCTCTCCAGCGATATAGGGAGGCCATCTCGAAAGGGCGGTCCGCCGCGGCGGGCCACGTCACCTGCACGGCGCCATCGGGTAGCAGCTTCGCCGTGCTGGGCCAGTCCCAGGCTCCCACGCCGTACCGCTTGTTCGTCGTGAAAACCCGGTAGTAGCTCAGAATTCCCATGCTCCGGTCCAGCCGCACCCCGGTCGGAACATGCGTGATCGGAGAAAGGCCCAGCGACTTGCCGCCTTGCCGCAGCGTCCCGCGCAGAACACCCGTGTCGAACATGTACTCTCCCTTGTCGTTCGCGACGAACGCCAGTTTGGCCGATTTCTCTTGCCCAAAGGCCAGCCCACTGAGGAGCAACACCGCGATGATAGAAACCCTGTTCATCACATTATTCCTGAGAAGGACACGCTTTGCTCTGTGCGGGTGGCATCGTCAAGCACAGCTTCACGATACCCTCTTCGTGGCGAGGGCGTCCTGCCCTTGCGTCGCGAGGCCATCCTGGCCTTGCTCTGCCAAGCCATTCGGCACCGGTCACGCCCGGACTCCAAGGGCAAGATGCCCTCGCCACAAAGACACCATCGCCAAAGCCTTCGGCCTTGACGATACCACCCACTACCTTCACGCGCGGGCAACCGTTTACTTTTGCTTGTCCGGCTCGACGGTGCAGGCAACGCGAAAGCCTATGGCATCGATCTGCGGCAGCCACCAGCGGCTCTTGGGGATCTGGGGATCGTTCATCCGCCACCAGTCCTCTTCGAAGCCTCGGGCCGCACAGCGCAGCTCGCCGGCCGGACTGTCGTAGAAGCCGCCCCGGGCCACGTGTACCTTGCCATCCTTCGGGCCGATCGGGTTGGCGGTCTGTTTCTCTTTGACGGCCTCCTCGTAGCCGGTCGGGCTGTAGAAGTCCTGGACCCACTCGCGCACGTTACCCTGCATGTCGTAGAGGCCCCAAGCGCTCGGCTTTCTGGTGGCCACGGCGTGGGGCTCCGTGTTCGCGTTGTCCTTGTACCACGCATAATCCTTCAACCCATCCGCTTTGTCGCAGACGCCGAAGGGATTCGTCGTGCCGGCCCGGGCGGCATACTCCCACTCCGCCTCCGTTGGCAGGCGATACTTCTTGCCGGTCTTCTGCGCGAGCCACTTGCAGAAGGTCGTGGCGTTGTGCCAGGTCATGCCGATGGCCGGGTGCTTCTTGCTGTAGCCCATCGTCATATCGCCATAAACCGGCGTGGGGCCGGTGATCGCGTTGACGCCCGCCGCGTTCTCTGCTTCGGCCTTCTGCGCCGCCTGCTCCTCGGCAAATTCCTTCTTCGCGGTGCCCGTTTCCTGGTAATAGGCCAAGAACAGTTCCAGCGTGGTCTCCGTCGTGCACAGGTAGAACGGGTTCAATTGTACCTGCCGTTGCGGCCCCTCGTGGGCCACGCGCTCGGCCTCGCTCGCGGGGCTACCCATGTTGAGCGTCCCACCGGGGATCAGGACCATGTCGAGGGTCAGCTTCGAGCCGTCCTTGGTCGTAACGATCTCAGTATACTTCTTCGGGAGGTTATCTTTCGTGTCGCGGGCATCCTGCCCGCGATTCGAGGGCGAGACGCCCTCGACACGGGCCATGCCGACCATCAGGATGCCGGTTAGTAGGATGGTGTAAGTCAATATACTGCGTCGATTCACGTCGAGGCTCCTCAAAAAACCAACTATCAAGTGCGAAGGACGTCATTGCGAGCGAAGCGAAGCAATCTCCCACCCTTGGGATTGAGATTGCTTCGTCGTTACACTCCTCGCAATGACATTCTCTACGCGTCGGATTTCGAACTTGCCACTCCCCACTTGCTTCAGATCAACTTCGTCCGGCCGGGCACGAGCGTCGGATAGCTGCCGTTGGCGTCCAGTTTCACCGGCGGCTCCATGCCATCGTGACAATCCTCCGGCTTGGGCGTATAGAAGAAATCGGAGTTCTTCATCTGCTCCATGGTGACTTCCTTGCCCGTGTAGCAGGAGATCTGTCCCATGATGCCGGTCATCGTGCTGGGGATCATGTACTCGCCGTTGTTGACCGGCTTGCCGGAACGGATCGCGGCGAAGAGGATGTCGTGCTCTCTCTGGTACGGATCGCACCTGCCGGTCCAGCGCCAAGGCTTCTCGCCCGTGATCCGGCAGCCCATGATATCCGCCTTGCCCTTGGTGCCGAAGATCACGCTGGAATACTCGTCGTAGCAGCCGGTCGTGGTCCGGCAGAACGCATAGATCCGCACCCCGTTGGCGAACTCGTAGATGACCGAGTGATGGTCGAACACGTCGCCGTAGATCGGCTCGGTCATCGAGGATCGTCCGCCCAAGCCGTGACACTTCACGGGAACCTGGTTGTGCATCACCCAACTGGCCCGGTCGAGATTGTGCACCAGCGACTGCACCACGTCATCACCCGAGAGCCAACGGAAGTGATACTGCGTGCTGCACTGCCACTGGACCTCCGACAAGCCGGGCTTGCGGTCGATGATCACGTAGGGGGCCCGGAGGAAGTTCTCTTCGATGGTCACCACGTCGCCGATCTGGCCGTCGTGAATGCGCTGCACGGTCTCGGCGTAGCCGGTGTGGTAGCGACTGTGCAGGCCGGAGACGAGGCACAGGCCCTTCTCTTTGGCCAAGTCGGCGGCTTTTTGCATCGTCTTCATCCCCGCCGGATCGATGCCGTGGGGCTTCTCGACGAATACGTGCTTGCCCGCCTGGATGGCCGATAGGGCGTGGAACGGGTGGAACTTGGCCGCGTTGGCGATCACGACGACGTCCGACGCCTCGATAACGCGCTTGTAGCCATCGAAACCGGCGAAGCAGTGGTCGTCATCCGCCACGACCTGGTCGCCCCTTCCTTTCTTAAGGAGCTCTCGCACCGCTTTGACGCGATCCAGGAAGATATCGCACATGGCGACGAGCCGGGCGCCCTTATCGGCGGTTAACGCCTGACTGGCCGCGCCGCTGTTGCGTCCACCGCAGCCGATCATCCCCACCCGGATGATGTCGCTCCCGCCGGCGTACGCCCCGATGTTCAATGCTCCCAGCACCCCGGCGGATGCCACCCCGGTCGAGGCCTTCAGAAAGTCACGTCGCGTCGTCCCCTGTAGCCCAGCCGTCCCCGGCTGGGATCCGATTGCCTTTACCTCTGCCATATTACCTCCTGTTCAGTCAATCCGTATAAGGTCGGTTGCCTGGGCAATCATGGTATCGGAAGCACCCGGCCAATTCAAGGGGTCCCCCGATGCAATTGGTCGAGTAGACGTACTATGGCCCTGCTGGTTAGGTAACGTTTGTGTTCTCTGTTGCTCTTGCCTTTCGGTAACAAGAGTGCCACACGATCTTACCGTACAACAGGACTTCAACGCCCCTC
>Ga0315280_10006259_pt1 | contig 16528 bp, 18 predicted proteins | sample YL17G06_40_MG_FD_203697 | JGI IMG/M metagenome (GOLD analysis project Ga0315280, IMG submission 203697) | Sediment microbial communities from Yellowstone Lake, YNP, Wyoming, USA - YL17G06_40 | ecosystem: Environmental > Aquatic > Freshwater > Lake > Sediment | place: USA: Wyoming | collected...
GTATTATTCCATCACCGGTGAAGGCAAGAACGAGCTTGCAAGGCAGAAGGCGCAGCTTAAGGAACTGACGGCTGGATTGAATTTTGTCTTCAGCGGAGCACTTGTGCCGGCTTAAAAGTAGAAAATTAGCCACGAAGGCATAAAGACACAAAGAAATTAAAAATTAGAAACTGAAACTTAGTGTCTTGGTGACTTTGTGCCAGAAAAACAGAAGTGGAGGCCTGTATTATGGCAAGTGACAAAAAAAGCGGCGATTTTCAAAATCTGCCGGGTTGTGCCGTTGAGTTCATACGGCTGGTAATAAAAAAGATGCGCTACCGCAAAAAAGTCCGGCTGGATGTGCAGCGTGAGCTGGCAGCGCATTTTGAGGATGAACTAAAAGGTTGTGCGGCCGATAAGGAAAAAGAGCAGAAAGCCCACCGGCTAATCAGCGAATTTGGCGATGTGAAATTGCTGGGTGTTTTGTTGCGACGCGCCAAGAAACGCTGCCGACCAGTTTGGCGGACGATAGTCGCCAGGACATTTCAGACAATTGGCGTGCTGATTTTGTTTTTCGTGCTTTACACTGTCTGGTTCCTTACCGGCAAGCCGACCATAAATGTTGACTACCTCGCGATGTTGAATCAGAGGAATAAACCGCAGGTTCGAGATGAAGATAATGCCTGGCCATATTACGAAAAGGCGATAGCACTCTTCACAGAGCCAAACCAGGAGCTGAATGAGATAGGTGGATTTAGTGCACCGGGGCGTATAAGTTTGGGGAGTCTGACCGAGGATGAGCAACAAAAAATCAGAAAGTGGGTTGAGCGCAATGAAGCCGCTTGGCGGGAATTTGTGGCAGCCAGTTCCAGGTCATACTGCTACAGAGAATACCGGTATGACCCCAATGCTAAGGATGAGGACAAGTGGCTGTTTAATGTTCTTATGCCTCATTTGGTTGAGATAAAGGGACTGGCGCGGCTTGGATGCTGGCAGGCACTAATACAAATGGATGCGAATCAGCCGCGTCAGGCAGTAGAAGATTGTCTTGCAATTACGCGGGCCGGCAGTCACTGGCAGGGAAAGGGAACTATTGTAGAACAGTTAGTTGGGACTGCTATCAACGGTTTGGCCTATTGGGAGATATTCAATATCTTGGAAGCGAAAAGCTTATCTTCTGCTGACCTCAAATACCTCCAGCAGCAGTTATTGCAGATTTATCCACAATCGTTTCCGCTTATGAATATGGAAGGCGAACGGCTGTTATTTATGGATGCGGTTCAGCGTTTGTTCACCGAGGGCGGTCCGGGCGGAGGCCACTTAGTCCCCCATAAGTTGACTTATCTTGGAGATATTACAGGCTCTGCTGATGAGGTAAGAATAAATATGGTTCGTTTGCCTTTTTATACGGCAGCGGCTATGGTTCACGTGGGCCGCGATGAGACGATAGCTAAAGGTAACGAGATTTATGACCGCCTGGGGAAACTTGCTAAGATGAGTCCTTATGAGAAGCACATCAGCGACCCTAACGGCGTCGAGGGTATGATTTCGACCCTGCCGAAATACAGATATTTTTTAATACATCTCTTAATGCCAGCTATAGACCGCGTATCTGAAATAGCGTATCGAGGCAAGGCGTCGCATCAAGCAACAGTAACGATTCTGGCTCTTAAGCGGTGGCGATTGGAGAAAAACGAATATCCGGCAAATCTCGATGAGCTGGTTGCGGTAGGATATTTGAAGGAGCTGCCGGCCGACCCATTTAGCGACAAGACGCTGGTTTATAAAAGAGTGGGCGATGATTTCACCCTCTATAGTGTAGGGTATAATTTCAAAGATGATGGCGGCGAATCAGGTAAGGATTCAAAAGGCCGACCTGCCAAATGGAGAGACAATGGAGATACGGTCTTCTGGCCTGTGCCGAAACCCGAAGTGAGCCAACCTTGATAATTAGAACAATAAACAGGCAACAATAAAAAACCTGACCCCATAAGAGGGAAGGTCTTGAAATTTCATCCCATACTGCATATCATATTCCGCACAGTAGCATAGCAAAATAAAAGGTTGGTCGCTTTATCGAAGCGACCAATGTATCAACCGATTTGATTGTTTTAGAGGAGATAATAATGGTTTTCGGAAAATGCCCTCTGCATTGTGATGGTAATCACGTTTTCAGTCGGCGAGAATTTTTGCGTGGCTCAGCAGGTCTGTTTGCAGGGACGGTTCTGTTGCCCGGATGTCTTTCGGCAACAAAGAAGCCGATGGTTACTGAAAATCCTATACGAGCTTGCGGCCCAGCCTCAAAATACGTGCCGACCATTAAGGCGGCGTTCGTTCGGCGGAAGGGCGATTATGGAATAAGGTGGCCTGGTGCGGTTTATGATGGGCAGGCCGCAAGGAGCAAATATACCGCACAAGTGACAGAAGCAGTTAAGTCGCTCAATGTCAAACTGGACTTTCGAGCGGAACCTATTTATAGTGCCGCTGAAGCTGATAATTGGCTGGCAGAGGCAAAAAGTGCCAATGTTGACGGCCTGTTGTTGTTGCTTTTGGACCGGCAGGAGCACGCCTGGCCAACGGCGGCCAAGGCGGTCGATACCGGCATCCCCACCGTTATCTTTTCGCCGGTCGGCACGTCTTTCACCACAAACACTATAGATTTGGCGGATAGGCCCGGCTGTGTTATTTATTCCACGGATGATTTTAGCCAGGCCATTTATGGATTAAAAATGCTTAAAGGGGGCGCCAAAATACACCGCAGCCGCTGTGTCGTTATTAAAGGCGCTGAACGATTCGACCTGACGATGGCAGATTTGGGAATCACGCTGCGGCACGTGCCAGCCAGCACTTTTATCGAGGAATATAATCTTACGCCCGATACTCCAGAAATCTTGGCGATGGCGGACGACTATATCCACAGGGCACGACGCAGGACCGGAGCGACCCGGCAGGATGTCATCAACGGCGTTAAAAGCTATTATGTCGCAGGCAAGATTCTCGAAAGCCAAGGCGGTGATGCAATAACTATGGATTGCCTTGGTGCCCTGGGCGGTATCAAAGTAAGTTTGCCTTGCATTGCCTGGTCGCGTATGAATGATGATGGAATTCCCGCCGCCTGCGAAGCTGATTATGGTGCGGTCGCTTCGCATATTGTTGTGCAGTACCTTTTTGACCGTCCCGGCTTCCAGCAGGACCCTGTGGCTGATACCGCCAATAATGCCATTATCGGTGCACATTGCTCGTGTCCGACGCAGCTAAATGGTTTCGACCAGCCGGCGGAACCGTTCGATATAGTGCATCACCACGGCAACCGGGATGCTGTGCCGCGGACGCTGTGGCGCGAGGGGCAGCGAATCACTAATATTGATGTGCTACCAGGCGACGAAAAAGAAAATCGTAAGACCAAAATGTTGATCTCCGCCGGCACCGTGATAGATAATGTCAGCGTGCCGCCATCGGGCGGATGTGTGGTCTCCGTCAGAGTGAAGTTCGATGGAGGCCAGAAAGTGCTGAGCTTCCCCGGCTTCCACCAGATATTTTTCTATGGCGACTATAAGCAGCATCTGACAGAGTTCTGCCAGTTGTTCAATCTCCAAGCCCAGGTGGTCTGACCCTATTGTGCTTGGCAGGTGATAATCTGCAAGGGTCTAAAGACCAGCTTTTCCTTGATTTATAGTCGGGTTGAGACTATCCTAATTCTAAAATCCGAAGCACGAAATCCGATTCGTCCGAAGCCGGATGCGCGCAAATTCGAAATCCGCCAGACGTATGGCGGACTGGCAATCACACAAGGAGTGGATATGGTTAAGAATATTTTATTGTCATTTATTCCGATATTTGTTGCGGTTGACGCGGTGGGGGTGCTGCCTATTTTTGTTTCGCTGACTGCAGGGATGGCGGAAAAAGAAAAGACAAAAATTATTGCTCAATCTGTGGTTACTGCTTTGTGTCTGGCGGTCGGATTTATATTTTTAGGCAAGGGAGTGTTTAAGGTTTTAGGCATTACTATGGGGGACTTTATGGTTGCGGGTGGAGCGATACTTTTCTGCCTTGCGATAACGGATATTATAAATCCGGTTAAGGAGCGGCGGATACCGGGCACAGAACTTGGTTCGGTTCCTCTGGGTACGCCGTTAATTGTCGGGCCGGCGGTTCTGACGACGTCGGTAGTTATAATATCGCAATACGGGCTGATTGCTACTTTGATATCGATGCTGGTGAATGTTGTGCTGGCTGGTATAATTTTTGGGTTATCTTCTGTGCTGATAAAGGTGCTTGGCGAGGCGGGGTCGAAGGCACTTTCGAAGATAGCGAGCCTCTTGCTGGCTGCGATTGCGATAATGCTGATGAGGAAAGGACTGGCACAGTTTTTAGGGTAGGGTTGAAAGATTTGCGATTTACAATTTTCGATTTTCGATTTGCTATTAAGGAGTTGGGAGAAAATGGATTCCCCCCTGCGCGGGAATGACAAGGTCAAGAATTCGACAAACTTAAGCTGGAATTGGTATAAGAGGAAAACGTATGAGCAACGGAATCAGGCGTGAGCTATTTTGCAGACATCCCGGCAATCCTATTCTGTCGGTGAAGGATTGGCCATATCCTGCCAATTCAGTTTTTAATGCTGCTGCGGCGATAGTGAACGGGAAGACACTGCTATTAGTCCGAGTGGAGGATTTCAGGGGAATTTCGCATTTGACGGCTGCCCGAAGCGATGACGGAGTGAGCGGGTGGGAGATTGACGCTAAGCCAACGCTGGTGCCTGAGCCGGAAAGACATCCTGAGGAGATTTGGGGCATCGAGGACCCGCGGGTAACGCGGCTGGAAGAATTGCAGAAGTGGGTAGTAGCATATACAGCATTTTCGAGGGGCGGGCCTCTGGTGTCGCTGGCGACGACGACAGATTTTAGAAACTTTGTGCGTTTAGGGCCTGTTATGCCGCCGGAAGATAAGGATGCGGCGGTTTTTCCGGTTCGGTTTAAGGGGCGGTGGGCGATGTTTCATCGTCCGGTGGCAAATTTGCCTGGTATGCCGGCAGATATCTGGATTTCGTTTTCACCGGATCTGAAGCACTGGGGCGACCATCAGGAGGTGATTCGTTCGCGGGAAGGCGGGTGGTGGGATGCGAATAAAATCGGGCTTTCGGCACCGCCGATGGAGACGCCGGAGGGATGGCTGATTTTATACCACGGCGTGCGGACGACGGCCTCCGGGTCTATTTATAGATTGGGGCTTGCATTACTTGACCTTGAGGAGCCAACGCGGGTGATTCGGCGGTCTGAGGAGTGGGTTTTTGGACCCAAGGCACATTATGAGCGTGAGGGTGACGTGGACGATGTGGTGTTTCCGTGCGGGTGGGTAAGGAAAGGCGAGACGATTTTTATGTACTATGGTGCTGCGGACTCCTGCATTGGTCTTGCAACGGCAAAGATAAACGAGCTGGTTGAGTTTCTGCTCAAAGGTTAGAAACGACAACCCCCGAATAAATTCGGGGGCTAAATACCGGAAGATATGGCCGAGCGAAAATCATTCCTTCGACAAGCTCAGGATGGTGAGCAAAGTCGAACCATTGACTTCGAGAGTTGTGCTGTGATTGTTGCACATCCAGATGATGAGACGCTATGGGCCGGCGGGACTATACTGATGCATCCTGATGTCCAATGGACCGTAGTTACGCTTTGCAGGAAAAGCGACCGAGACAGAGCAGGGAGGTTTGCCAGAGCGATAGAGGAATTTCGGATTTCGGATTTCGGATTTCGGATTTTTGGAAAGATGGGCGACCTCGATGACGGCCCGGAGCAGAAGCCGCTGGTTGAAAACGAGGTCAAGGATACTATAATGAGTTTATTGTTATCAGTTAATAGTTCATCGACAATGAACAAACCCCGTTCATCGTTAATTGTTAATCGTAAAACAAAGAACAATGAACAAAGAACAATGAACAAATTTGACCTTATTATTACTCACAGCCTTTGTGGGGAATATACGCGGCATAAAAGGCACGAGGAGACCGCAAAAGCGGTCTGCGGATTATGGAAGAGCGGCAGACTGCCGGCCAGGCAGATGTGGATGTTTGCTTATGAGGATGACGGCGGCAAGAAGCTGCCTGAGCCAATCCGGGAAGCGGATTTAAGTGTGAAACTATCTGATGACATCTGGCGAAAGAAATATCATACTATTACAAAGATTTATGGTTTCGGGCCTGATAGTTTTGAGGCAAAGGCTGCCGGGCGTGAAGAAGCATTTTGGTGCTTTGGAGTTGGCGACAATGTGGAGAGGCGATTGAAGAACAGGAGCAAGGAAAAATGAAAGTATTGCTTTTATACGATTATCCTCCATCACCGGCGGGATTAGCCACGCAGGGGAATCTGCTTCACAGGGGATTGGAGGAAATGGGGGTTGAGGTGTATTCGGTGGACTTTGAGTCCGGGCAGGAAAAGGAGTGGTATTACCGGTGGTTTGAGCCGGACCTTGTGGTCGGAGTTGGGTACTGGGGACATACGCCCGACCTGGTACTTCATCCGCAGCGATATGGCGTTCAATCTGTTCCCTGGCTGGTGGCAGATGGCTATATGGCAAACTACCATGAGGTGCTCGAAGCTCTGCCTCTTATCCTGGTAACTTCGAAGTGGGTCAAGAGTGTCTATATAAGAGACGGCCTGAGCGGCAATAACATCGAGGTGCTGCCTGTAGGATGCGATACGGATTCGTTTATCCCGCGGGACAAAAGCGACCCGAAAGTGGCTGCTGTCCGGGAGGCGCTGGGTGTTGCGCCGGACCAGATAATGATTCTCACTATCGGGGGCGATGCAGCGAGCAAGGGAGCGCAGGAAGTTATGCAGGCGCTGGCGATTATCGATACAAAAGCGCCCGACTGGAAATACGTCTGCAAGGTCTGGCCTCAGCCCAGAACGGAGCAGCAAAACCTGATGGACCTGCAATTGGCTGCACATTTGGGTATTGATAAGAACGTTGTCTATACTACGAATGTAATCTCGCGGAATTTTATGCCATATTTTCTGGCGGCCTGCGATATATATGCAGCACCATCGCGGCTGGAAGGATTCGGAATGGTTCAGGTTGAGGCTGGGGCGTGCGGCAGACCGGTGATAGGTATCAAGGCGATGGGGATGCTGGATACGATGGTGCACGGTCAGAATGCGTTTCTGGCCGGTGTTGCTCAAGAGGTACGATTGAGAGAGGCGACGGTGGCTGACGAATCCGGGGATGAGGGGGGACAGCGAGTTGTGTTCAAGAGGCCGCGAACGGTGGACTATCGAGCAAGCGTGCACGATATCGCAAAGTACCTTATGGATTTGATGCAGAACCCTGAGATGAGGAAGAAGATGGGCGAAGCCGGAAGAAAACGGGCCGTAGAGAATTATGACTATCGTATTATAGCCAAAAAGTTTATTGAGCTGGTTTCAAACCGATTGGGCATTTCATAGAAAGAGATATGGACAGGATAACAGGATTAACAAGGGCACAGAGGCACAGAGGCACAAAGGCACAGAGTAACTTTGACCCTTTGTGCCTATGCCCCTTTGGTCCTTTGTGCCTATGTTTCTTTTATCCTGTAAATCCTGTCAAAAAAGAAGATGAACAAGCAAGACAGCCGTTTAATTGAGCGGGCAAAGGAAGCTGCGATAGAGGTATTACTGCATAATGCTCACGGTCCATATCGAGGATTGCCGAGAACAGCCGGATGGGGATACCCTGAGCCATACACTCGGGATTTGATGATTTCCTCGCTGGGTGTGCTGGTTTCGGGCAATCAGAAGCTGGTCAAATCGCTGCGCCGGACACTTGAGATGCTGGCCAAGAACCAAAGCCGGCTGGGACACATTCCGTCACTGGTACACGACCCGGAAGACCGGGGTGCGAGCGATTGCACGCCGTTATTCCTGATGGCTGTGGGTCTCTTCCGACAGGTAACAGGCGAACAGAATTTCCTTGAGGATGCGGTGCAGAAGGCAATGAGGTGGATGGAATACCAGAGTCCTACGAACCGTGTTACTGTTGCGCAGCAGCCCACCAGTGACTGGCGTGACGAGCAATGGGTGGTAGGATACGGCTTATACGTCAACACCATAGTATATACATATCTGCGGCTTTTTGGCCAGGAGAGCCGTGCCTGCGAGCTGCGAGAGGCGATGGACCGATTTACCGTGAAAGGTGAGAGACAACAGCGGCACGTGCACGAGGGATTGGTATTGAGGAATAAGCCCTATTATGCGATGTGGTCCTACAAGGTGCACAGGAGCGAGCGGTTCGACCTGTTAGGCAACTCTCTGGCGATTCTTACGGGGATTGCCTCTCCTTCGAGAGCGAGGCGCCTTACTTCGTGGATAGAGACGGAGTGTGAGGCGATGAGAAAGAATAAAGACCTGGCTGTGAAATTGCCGCCCAATTTTTTCCCTTATGTAAAACCTGAAGACCCGGACTGGATAGCTCGGTATGAGCGATATAACCAGCCGGGCGAATACCATAATGGTGGGGTCTGGCCTTTTGTCTGTGGGTTTTATGTAGCGGCGTTGGTTGCAGCGGGGAAATATGCGCTTGCTGAGAAAAAACTTGCTGCGCTTACAGAACTTGTTCGTCCAGCCCGCGAGGCACACAGAGAATATCGAATGACGAATGACGAACAACGAACTATGAACAATGAACTACGAACAAAAAAGGTGGAATTCGGATTTAACGAATGGCTGCGGGCACAGGATGGCAGTCCGCAGGGTGAGGACTGGCAGAGCTGGTCGGCTGCGATGTATCTGTATGCTGCAACTTGTGTGGAACAAAAACAGACGCCGTTTTTCGAGGTATTGCGTCGCCGTGCCGGCGATGGATAAGCGACTTGAGGCAAAGGACTTATGGTTGGGGTTGTTTGCAGGCCGGATACGCATAGGAAATTGGAGATACTCAGCACGGATGCGCAATACGACCTGGCATGTGCGTGCGGCAGTACTGAAGATGAGCATCGCAAACGAGGCGGTAAGGGAAAATGGATATACCCTGTGACACTTCCAAACGGGGGAACGAGCACGCTTTTTAAGACGCTGATTTCAAATGTGTGCACCAACGACTGCAAATACTGTCCGCTAAGGGAAAATATGGACATTCGCAGGTGCAGTCTCGGCGTTGATGAGACGGTGAGGGCGTTTTTAGATTATTACCAGAGGCGGGAGGTCTTTGGGCTCTTTTTGAGCTCAGGGATGCTGGGGTCGGCTGATACGACGATGGAAAGACTGAACGCTGTTGCGAGAGTATTGCGAAAAAAGCACGGGTTTAAGGGATATATTCATTTGAAGATTATTCCTGGGGCGAGCGATGCGGCGATAGAAGAGGCGGTCTCGCTTGCGGATGCCGTATCGGTGAATATTGAGACGCCGGGTGAGAAAAATCTGGCGAAACTATCGAAAAAGAAGAAGTATATTCAGGATATTATTGAGCCGATGAAGCTTATCAGGTCTCTGACGGCGCCCGGGTCGAGATATGCGGGCGTCAAGCAGACGACACAGTTTATCGTGGGGGCGGTAGGGGAACCGGACGCTGAAATCGTCAAGTATATGTTCGGGCTGTATGAGCGGATGAAGCTAAGCAGGGTGTATTTCAGCGCTTATCAAAAGGAATTGGGGGATGAGTGTATAGCCGGCGAGTCCGCCACGGACAGGAGTGCGACAGATATTTTAATGCGGGAACATCGGCTGTATCAGGTGGATTTTCTGCTTCGTAGATATGACTTTGCGGAATCGGATATTGTCTTTGAAAAGGACGGGAATCTATCTTTGGCTGCGGACCCCAAGGAGGCCTGGGCGACGAGGCACCCTGAGATGTACCCTGTTGATGTGAATGCGGCATCGCGGCTGGCACTTTTGCGAGTGCCCGGGATTGGGCCGGTGACGGCAAAGCGGATTGTCGAACAGCGAAAGCAAAGGCGTCTTGCTCGCGTTGAGGACGTAGGGAAAGTGGGGGTTAGATTGGAGAAGGCGAGGAAATACTTAGTCTTTTGAGTACAAAAGAATTTAGAATTCCGAACGCGGAATGAAGAATGTAGAATGGATGATTGAGATGAAATTGCCACGCCGGCCCGCAAATATTTTTTGGTACACCCATACAGCAATTTTTTGAAAAATTTTTGTTGCAACCGAACGCCAAGATATATAATTTGTTGCTCAAGTTTGAATTTGTTCTTTGAGGAGAACGTAAAGAATTTACAAGGTTAGTAATGTAAGGAGAGATAGATGGACGGTCTTCTTCCTACTAAAGTGTTTCTTACCAAGGGGGTCGGTCGTCACAAGTACCAGTTGAAATCTTTCGAGGAGGCGCTAAGGGATGCGGGGGTGGCGCAGCAAAACCTTGTGCAGGTCTCGTCAATTCTGCCGCCGGGATGCAAGATTATCAGCAGAGAGAAGGGGCTAAAAAGATTAACTCCCGGAGAAATATGCTACTGCGTACTGGCGCGGGCCGACACAGATGAACACCAAAGGTTGGTGGCTTCCTCAGTAGGAATTGCTGTTCCGAAAGACAGGGGCAAGTGGGGTTACCTTAGCGAGGTGCACGGCTACGGGATGAATGAGCAGGAAGCGGCAGATATGTCTGAAGACCTTGCAGCGGGGATGCTGGGGACGACGCTGGGGCTGGAGGTGGACCCTAATAAGGCCTGGAGCGAAAAAGAGCAGGTGTATAAATCCAGCGGGCTGATAATCAGGACCTCCAATATAACCCAGACTGCGCGAGGACAGAAGGACGTGTGGACGACGACGGTGGCGATGGCGATGTTTTTGTTCGACTGAGAGTAACTGTGGAAGCTGATAAAGCGGCCTGATTGCGAAATAGCCGATATTCTTCGATGTACGAGTTCAGGTACATTCCTTGCTATGGCACAAGCAAGTAATTTTGGATATTTGCCGGAAAGATATTCTAATCTGAGCGACGCCCGGATAGTGATAATTCCGGTTCCATACGACCAGACGAGCACATGGATTAAAGGAGCGGACAAAGGACCGGCGGCTATAATAGAGGCCTCGGCAAATATGGAGCTGTATGATATAGAGACAGATTCGGAGGTTTACCTGCGCGGTATATTTACGGATAGGGCCATCGAGGGAGTGTATTTCCCTGAGGCGATGGTCAAGGCGGTTATGGGAAGGGTCGGAAACCATATCGAGAAAGGCAAGTTTACGGTGGTTGTTGGCGGAGAGCATTCGGTTAGTATCGGCTCGATTATGGCGCATGCGGAAAACAATGCCGATATAACCGTTTTGCAACTTGATGCACATTCGGATTTGAGGGATGAGTATAACGGCTCTAAATACAATCATGCCTGTGTGATGGCGAGGGTGAAAGAGGTGTGTCCGATTTTGCAGGTAGGGATAAGAAGCATGGATGCCTGCGAGAAAGGATTTATGGATAGGGGTCGTGTTTTTTTGGGGGAGGATATTCGCAACCGAACGGGCTGGATAGACGAGGCTGTCGGCAAATTATCTGAAAAAGTTTATGTTACAATCGATTTAGATGTTTTTGACCCTTCGATAATGTTCTCTACAGGCACGCCGGAGCCGGGCGGTTTATTATGGTATGATGTGTTGAGATTGCTGAAGGCGGTTTCCGATAAAAAAGATATTGTTGGTTTTGATGTTGTTGAACTATGCCCGGATGAGAGAAACAAGGCACCGGATTTTCTGGCGGCGAAGCTTATCTACAAGCTGCTGAGTTACAAATTCAGAGGTTGAGATGGAAAAGAGGGAATATCTTCGAGAGCCGGTCAAACATATTGATATAAAATCGTTTGACTCGACTGCGATAATCGAGGCGATGAGGGATATGTCTTTTACGGCCAGGGACACGGCCAGAGCCGCAGACATTTTCAATATGATGCTAAACGATGAGGATTGTACGATTATTCTGTGTATCGCCGGCAGCACCAATGCGGCAGGATGTATGCAGATTTACGTGGATATGGTCAGGTATAAGATGGTAGATGTTGTGGTTGCTACGGGAGCGACGATAGTCGATATGGATTTCTTCGAGGCATTGGGCTTCAGGCATTATAAGGGAAGCCCGATGGTCGATGATAAGAAATTGAGGAAATTGTATATCGACAGAATCTATGACACTTTTATCGACGAGGAGCAACTGCAGGTTTGTGACAATACTATAAAACAAATTGCAGATTCGCTCCAGAGACGCCCCTTTTCATCGAGAGAGTTCATTAAGGAAATGGGCAAATGGTTGTCATTGCGAGCGAAGCGAAGCAATCTCAAGGATTCTCTGGTGCTGGAGGCATACAGGAACAATGTTCCGATATTCTGTCCTGCATTTTCGGATTCGAGTGCGGGTCTTGGTTTAGTAAAGCACCAGGTAGAGAATGAAGAAAACCACATTTCCATTGACAGCGTCAAAGACTTTAGAGAATTGACGGAGATTAAGATAAGGTCGTCGGTTTCGGGGCTGTTTATGGTTGGAGGCGGTGTGCCGAAGAATTTTGCTCAGGACACGGTTATATGTGCCGAGATTCTGGGCAAACGGGTTGAGATGCATAAATATGCTGTGCAGATTACTGTGGCCGATGCGAGGGATGGCGCTTGCTCAAGCTCTACGCTTAAAGAGGCGACATCGTGGGGCAAGGTAAACGGCGGATGTGAGCAAATGGTTTTTGCGGAGGCCAGCGGTGTCCTGCCGTTAATAATCAGTTATGTGTACCATAAGCGAGACTGGGAAAAGAGAATCAATAGAGAATGGAGCAAGATTTTCGAGTAATCATTTTGCAGGAAAAGGAAAGGAAGACGAAAATGGTAAGAATGGAATCGGCAGTGAAAGTTTTTGCACTAATGGCCTCTGTGTTACTCTTGGTGGGTTGCCAGAATAAGGCAAAGGTCAAAGCCCTTACCGAGAGGGCTGATGCAGCAGAGGCGGCACTATCCGAGGCGAAGACAGCTTTGACGAAATCACAGGGCCAGGCAGCGAGCCTAAAAGAGGAGTTAGAAGCGGCTAAGAATGCTCGCGATGAGTTGGCACAGCAGGTCAAACAACTGACAGGTGAGCGGGACAATGCGATTGCCAAAACGCAGGGTGGTCAGGATGTAATCAAAAAATTGACCGACCAGTTAAACGAGCAGACCAACAAGGCCAATGCGCTTCAAAACCAGATTAACGAGCTACAGAAGGTAATACAAGCGCAGCGACAAAGCATAGAGCAGCAGCAGGCAAAAATTGAGCAGCTACAGAATGTTATCAATGAAATAAAAATTGCACCTGCGGCTGGTGCTGCTGAGCCGAATGCGGTGACGCCCGCACTGCCATAAGTTTAGATACAAACCGATAAGGTGTGTTACATAATAGAGTCGCCATCCCGGCGACTAAACGCTGACCCTATGCAAACTCCCGATAGAAAATATCGGGACGGGTGTTGGGTCCAAATACAAGTCGCAATAAAGGATCTGAACAGGAAAACGAGGTAGATGACAATGGGCAAGGTTATTAAGAAGCGGTCACTAAAGGCCGGGCTGCCGCCGGGAACTCTGGTCCATATAGGAGAAAGAAAGGCCGAATCCGTACGGATCACTGTGATTGACTACGACGAGGAACACTTTCAGGAAAAACAGGTAGCTACTATTGAAGAATGCTTTGAATTCAAGGCGACGCCCACCATAACGTGGATAAATATCGACGGTATTCACAAGATAGAGATAATAGAGAAGATCAGCAGGCACTATGAGCTGCACCCTCTTTTGCTGGAAGATATTCTCAATACGAACCAGCGTCCCAAATTTCAGGATTTCGAGAAATACATATATACATCGTGTTCAGAATGCTCAGTTACAATAACGAGAAGCAAACAATCGAATCTGAACAAGTCAGTCTGGTATTCGGCTCAAATTTTGTGATTTCATTTCAGGAGACGATAGGGGACATTTTTGACCAGATACGAGACAGAATCAGAACCAGCAAGGGGCGACACAGGAAGATGGGGTCTGACTATTTAGCTTATTCACTGATAGATGCTATTGTTGATAACTACTTTCTAATCCTTGAGAAACTTGGAGATAAGATTGGGCTGGTAGAAGAAAAGGTTGTTGTTGACCCCACGGCGGAGACCCTTCACCAAATTCAGTTACTCAAGCGAGAATTGGTGTCTCTGCGTGGTTCTGTCTGGCCTCTAAGAGAATTAATCAATGGTTTTCAAAGAAGCGAATCTCCACTTATTCATAAATCCACCGGTGTGTACTTGCGGGACGTTTATGACCACACTGTACAGATTATAGACGCTACGGAAAATTTTCGGGATATGTGCGCGGCGATGCTCGAGGTTTATGTTTCAAGCGTGAGCAACAAGTTGAATTCTATTATGAAGGTATTGACCGTTATTGCCACGATATTTATGCCTCTTAGCTTTATGCAAGTCTTTACGGGATGAATTTTAAATATATGACGGAGCTGACGTGTCGATGGGGTTATCCGTTTTTAATTAAGGAGACAGGAGACTGTATTCTATTTTCTGTTTTCTGTATTCTGTCTTCTTTTTGTTTTAATGGTTGTAGTTTTGCGCAACGCCTGAAAGATGTTTGTGCAGCGATTGTCGCTCCCCGTCTACGCGGGGACAAGCTTGCCCCTGCGAAAGCAGGGGGGTAGAACCCCTGCCTACAGCGTGCAGGGGCAGGCAAGCGGGGCCGTCCTACGCCCGCCATAGCGGGCCCTTCGTCACTGCCGTTGAGAAGGGCGGGCTTCGCGACGGCGGGCTGTGATTTATTTTTTGTAAAGGTCTGCGAATAATTCGGTCGCCTGGCGGAGGGCAAAGGAGCATATAATGAATCTTGTACTGTTTATTATTGTGATTGCTGTTTCATTTGTGGTGGTCAGAATCGGCGCGATTGCATTTCAACTGACGGGGATTGAGTGGTCTATGGCGAAGTTTCAGGCGCTATCGTGTTTCACATCGACCGGATTTACGACAAAAGAGTCAGAGCTGATTACGGCGACGCCGCAAAGGCGGCGGATTGCCTCTGTTCTTATAGTGTTAGGACATGCAGGTTTTGTTACCATGATTGCGACCCTTGCCAATTCATTGAGGGCGCAGGAGATTATAGAAAGCAGGCTTTCGAGGTCGATTTTGCCGTTTGAGCTGCCGCCCTTTTTAGTGCAACTGATAAACGTAGCAATTATTATTCTGGCGGTGTATGCCATTTATAAGCCCCCGAATGTTCTCGTCGGGGGACAAGATTTGTAAAGAAGCTGACGAGCGTTCTGCGGAAAAGAATCGTAAAGAAAGAAATTTTTAAGCCGGTGTCGTTTGAGGAGCTTCTGCTGGCAACGGGAGGGTACGGGGTTTCAAGAGTTATTGTTTGTGCGGGAAGTCCCATCCTTGATAAAACGCTTTCTGAGTCGGCGCTGCGAAGTCAGGATATTACCGTGCTGGCGATAACAAGAAATGGCGAGACAGTACCCAACCCAGCAGCGAATGTGAAAATCTTATCAGGTGATGAGCTTATATGTTTTGGAAAGTTAGATAACATCCGAAGCAGCCCCCGAATGTTTCTGTCGGGGGTTGGGTTCTCAGCGGCCGGCGGACGAGTGATTGATGCTGCGTATGCGATGGATTTGCCAAAAGAACTTCAGGAAATATTAGTATGGATGGTTTGCTGCTTTTGGGCTCGGGACTTTTTACGTGGGTTGTTCTGCCAGTCCTGATTTTTGTTGCGAGGATTCTCGATGTCAGTCTGGGGACGGTTCGGCTTATATTTGTTTCGAGGGGGTTCAAATACCTGGCGCCGGTAGTTGGGTTTTTTGAGGTCTTAATCTGGATTCTGGCGATGGGCCAGCCCCCGAATGTTTCTGTCGGGGGCTTGCCAATCCTGTGTCCCCTGATAAAAACGTTCAGGGGCTACGCAGGCGGATTTGCGATGGGCAACTTTGTAGGGATTTGTATAGCTGAAAAGTTATCATTAGGAGTGGTGCTTGTGCGGGTTGTTACGGATAAAGACGCATCCGGATTGATAGAGTCCCCCCGAATGTTTCTGTCGGGGGTTATTTTCACGATTGTCCCTCGCAAAGAAGTCCGCAGCGTGGTTAATTTAGTCAAAAAATTCGACCTGCAGGCATTTTACTCCGTGGAAGAAGTCGGCTTTGTAGAAAAGGGCGTATCCTCGTTTTCACGAGGACAAGTTTACCCCTGCGAAAGCAGGGGTGAGAAAAAACTGGCGGGATAGTGGTTTTCTGGGGCTGCTACGGCCTTTTCGGAAAGGCAAATAAAAACGGAGAATTTAGAAGGCAGATGACAGAAAATAGAAAAAAAGGGGAGAAAAAAATATAAAAAATCAAGAAACCAAGGGTTTTTGAGGGAAATTTTGAAAAATGGGGCGGTTGGTGGTAGTAAAAACGGTGATTTTATAGGACTTATTTGTTTTTGGGCGAAAAATGAGGGTAAAAATTAGCAAAAATTTGCATTTTTTTGCAAAAATTAACAAAAATTAGTAGGTTTTAAGCAAAAATTAACAAAAATGAGCAGGTTTTGAGCATGTTTTGAACACTTTTTTTGCACTTCTTGACTTTGGGAGGA
>Ga0315280_10006260_pt1 | contig 16526 bp, 19 predicted proteins | sample YL17G06_40_MG_FD_203697 | JGI IMG/M metagenome (GOLD analysis project Ga0315280, IMG submission 203697) | Sediment microbial communities from Yellowstone Lake, YNP, Wyoming, USA - YL17G06_40 | ecosystem: Environmental > Aquatic > Freshwater > Lake > Sediment | place: USA: Wyoming | collected...
ATTCAACACCTATAACATCATCATTGGTATAAATCCTAAACTGCCCGTTCATAAAAATACTCTGGAGATTTTTTCTTAAGCCCTTATCAGAAGAAGCAATCACTGCGGTAGTGGGTATCCCCCTTGCCACCTCATGGGCGATTGTCGGCCCGGAAATTACGGCAAATTTAATGTTCCCCAACTCTTCGCGCGCTAATTGGGACATTCTTTTTAATGTTACCACTTCTATCCCTTTAGTTGCGCTCACCAAAATCGTATCGGTCTTTAATATATTAAGTTTTCTAATCTTGCGCAATACTGCCCGCATATACTGAGAAGGAACCGCCAATATAATTATATCTTTAAAATCCAATGCTTCTCTTAAATTAGAAGTAATCCTGATATTGCGGGGTATGGAAACCCCCGGCAAAAATTTTTTATTTATTCTTTTTTTATCGAGATACAGCGCATATTCCTCTGATACGCTCCATAAAGTCACTTTAAAGCCTTTGCGGCAAAGTAGAATTGCCATCGTCGTGCCCCACCCGCCGTCTCCGAGAACAGAGATCCTATTTTTCATTTTCTTTATTTTTGTCTAAAAAATAATTCTTCGGGTATATATTAGTTAAATTTTTCTCTTCCCGGATGAGAAACCTTATACCCACATCATAGGTATTATTCGGATGCTTCTCACTCCAGACCACCTTACCCAATACGCCGTTTTGGTATATCAGGCATTTATTTTCTATCTCCCGGCAAATATCCAGAATACCTCTATCAAAAGAAAACCAGAGGATATTATTTTTGGCTATCTCCTCTTTTATATTGCAACGCAGGCCTCCCTGGCTGATATTGGAGGTATAGCCGTCCAATAATTTCGATACTGTCTTTTTCTTACAGACTTTATAGGCTAACGGTGTGCTATGATTTAATCGAACAAATTTTCTTCGCTCAGGGCCATTATATTTTTTTCTCATATTTAGTGAGCACATAGCTTACGAGATCCTTCACTTCGTTTAAGGCTCGTCCATCGAGTCCTATTACGTCATTTTATTCCGTAAGTTGTGTCTTCATTTTATTTGTCCTTATCCTTGCCAACTCCCAGGCATATTCATATAAATGTAACCCCTTGCTTGCGGCAATAATTTCTCCGTCCTCAACGCCTATCTCTTCGGCCATATATTGTTTGACCAACTGCAGCCCTCCTAAATTTGAGGGAAAACCACCCCATAAATCCCAGGAGCGAAAATACAAAATAAAATGTAGTTTACCATAGCGCACGCGCGTATCAATAAGGCGCAGGCACGGTGGGTCAACTAATTTTATATCGGAGGGCATCCCGATCTCCATTATTGCCTGATTCGTGCCGAATCCTTGGGTTTTATAAATCTTTATGACTTCTTCTATCTGATTCACATTCAAAGGTATTTCCTTAATCATCACTTTACCGTCGGTTTTCTCTTGCACCTTTACTTTCGGGTCAACCAGCCTCTCCCCGTAAGTATAATCCTCTGTCTTTGTTTTAGCTCCGGTTAAGAGATAACTTAGATATCCCTGTATATAATCCATATCCGTCGGCGGCGGTATGCTCATTCCTTCGGGGATGATAGGGATTATCTGATGCGATGGTTTCTTAACTCGGATAACCGCAAAATCAAACTCCAGGCGCCTCTGCCCTTTGTAACTGCCCCGGTCAATGGTATAGACATACCCCTCTTCTAAGATTTTAGACAGGCACTGAAACCAGGCATCGTCCAAATCAAAGGCTTCTATATATACAGGTTTTAAAAATTCGCGCTCTACTATAATTTCAACCCTTCTTATCGGTCTGTTCTTTGGTAAATTTCAAAAATGACCTGAAACTGTTGATCATCTGCGGGATGGGTAAATTTTTTCCGATATAGCCGGAACAGCCTAATTCCTGCGATTTCTTAATTAAATCATCATCGTAGCCAAAACCCGTAATCATTATCACGACTAAATTTGGCTTGGTTGCCTTTAGCTGCTTCAAAGTTTCTAACCCGCTTATCCCCGGCAGTTTTATATCCAGAAGCACAATATCAAAATCTTCCTCGTTGATTTTTGCGATTGCCTCTTCTCCCGTGGCTACACTCTTAACCGTGCAATTTTCTTTTTTTAACAGGTCGTTAAATAATTCCCTTATCGGAGCCTCATCATCCACCACGAGTACCTTATATTGCGGCAACTCTTACCTCCTTATTAACCGGTAATTTTATTATAAATGTTGTCCCTTTATTTACCTGTGATTCAATAACTATGGTGCCATTGTGATTTCGTATTATATTGTAGCATATGGAAAGGCCCAGGCCCGTGCCGTCTTTTTTAGTAGAATAAAATGGCATAAATATGTTCTTAAGTTCCCCAGGAGCTACACCGTGACCCGTATCGCTAATCCGGATTTCGATGAACTCGTTGTTTAAATTTCTTGTCTTGACTAAAATTTTACCTCCCGAAGGCATGGCCTGATAAGCGTTCATCAATAAATTAATAAAGACTTCCTGAAGCTGGTTAAAATCGCCTTTGGCGGGCAATAAATTGGGAGCAAAATCTTTCTCTAATTCTACCTTTGAGGCAGACCATTTTTGATAGTTTAAAAAGGGCAAAACGCTTTCCACGGTTGCGTTTATATCAACGGCATCTATTTTTAACGGCGCATAACGCGAAAATTTAAGAAGCCGATCCACTAAGCTACGTATTCTCTCTGCCTGCGCCTTGATTATGCCGAGTTCCTTGCGCGATTCCTCGTCTAATTTATTATCTTCTAACAGTAACTCCAGCCTTCCGGAAATTACGAAAAGAGGGTTATTAATTTCGTGGGCCATGCCCGCGGAGAGCTGGCCGATAGCCGCCATTTTTTCTGCCTGAAATATCTGGTGTTCCATTTTCTTACGCTCAGCTATGTCTTTAGCGATAAAAATATAGCCGATAAGCTTACCTTCGGTATCTAAAAATTGGTTTATGGTTAAGATAACCGGGAAAACCCGCTTATCTTTTCTCACCATTTCTATCTCGGTTTCGTATTGGCCGCTCTTTTTTACATGTTCCAACATCGAAGACAGCCTCGAGGGCAAATCTTCCTCTAAATGCAATATACTTACATTTTTAAAAATAATCTCTTCTTTCTTCCAGCCGAACATCCTATCCGAACCCATGCCGTAATAAGTTATATTGCCGTCTAAATTTACCGCATAAAGCGCATATTCTTTTATGCTGGATAAAATATCTTTGAGTGTTTCGTCTATCTTCTTTACCGACGCCTCTTTTTCCTTAATATCCGTCATATCGTTTCCGATACATAAAATTCCGTGCACGGACTCGGATTCGGATAATATGGGAGTTAAATTCCAGAAGATAAGCCTCTCTTCATTGTTAATGTTGCGGATTGCGCCATTGTAATTATTTGCCCTTTTGTATTTTATGCAATCATCCATCACTGCTTTAAACATCTGTTGTTTGATGGGCGAAGTTTCGTCCTGATAAAGCGCAGCCAACCAATTTTTACCGATAATCGTATCTCTCGATTTTCCGCTCATCTCTTCCACTAACTTATTACACAGAGAAATCTTCCCGTCCGTATAAATATAAAGTATAAGTACGGCTGCATTATCAATAATTTTATTGACTATATTTTGCGATTCCTGCTGAAATAATTGAATATAGTCAGGTGGTAATTTTAATTTGTCCGTGCCTTTTTTCTTAAGCAGATGACCGAATATCATTTTCTTATAAAGCGGGAGACGGGAATTGAACCCGCGTATATAGCTTGGAAGGCTATTGTTCTACCACTGAACTACTCCCGCATCGCTCGCTACAGCTAATTCAAGGCACGCAAGTAAACAAATAGCACTTATTGCTATATCTATTACTTATCTTGAATTCTTGGGACGCTCACTCCCCATAGGGGCTCCGCCCCTCTGGTGGTCGCTTCGCTCCCTGTCACCCCGAAAGCACGGGGGAAATTTTCCCCCACACCCCTTTTATGTTTTTGGCAATATGAAATTTTATATTGCCACCATATCCGCTTTCAGCGGATAATTGCCAAAAACATGTCATTCGCTTAAAAATTCTTATCAATTTTATTACTTAATAAGTCTTAGGTTGATGGGATAAAGAAATTTTTCTCCCTTAGAAGCTTTAATTGCCCCTTTAATAATGAAAATAATGTTAAGAACTATCAAGACTATCCATCCAAGACATGCGATACTATATCCAACGATCGTCGAAGCAGCAATAGTTGTCCAAGCAATAAATGAAAGAGCTATACTATAGATAGTAAGTGAAATTTGAAAATTTATAATTTCCTTTCCTTGTTCATCTATAAAGGAGGATTCACTTTTCTGGGTAAGCCAGATTATCCAAGGTATGACCACATTTAAGAAACATATGGGAATTAAACCACCTAAATGGCAAAACACAACCCAGTTTCTTACTTGTTTTTCTCCCATTTTAACCTCCAAACATGGTGGGCAGGGAGGGATTCGAACCCCCGAAGCACAAGTGCAACAGATTTACAGTCTGTCCCCTTTGGCCACTTGGGTACCTGCCCTTTTTTGCATATCGCTTATGGCATATAGCATATGGCACTATCTGCTATATGCTAATGGAGCTGGCGAGAGGAATCGAACCCCCGACCCGCTGTTTACAAAACAGCTGCTCTACCGACTGAGCTACGCCAGCGTTAACCGCACTTCTTTATCGCTTCCGGTATCTTATCAATTATATCCGAAGCGATCAGGCCAAGTTGGGTTTTTTCTTTTGCCGCTAAATCGCCGGCTAAACCGTGAAGATATGCCGCATCTTTACCCGCACTAAATGCATCTAAGCCTTGTCCTAAAAATGCGGCAATCATTCCGGTTAAAACATCACCGCTTCCCGCAGTTGCCATTCCGGGATTGCCCGTTCGATTAATATAGAGGTTGCCTTTATAATCGGCAACTACCGTATTATGCCCTTTTAAAACTACGGTTACTTTATAATCCTTGGCGAATTTTTTAGCAATATATTGTCTGTTGGTTTGAACTTTTTTTACACTGATTCCCAATAATCTAGCCATTTCTCCCGGATGAGGAGTTAATATTTTAGCGTATAGCGTATAGCGTATAGCGTATAGTAAATCTAAGTGGCCGGCTAAAGCGTTTAAGGCATCCGCATCAATAACCGTAGGCTTATCTGTTTGGGCAATGACTTTGCGAACTAACGACTGCGTTGATCTATTCTGCGTGAGGCCCGGCCCAATCACTAATACATCAATATCTTTTATAAATTCTTTTATCTTTTTATAACCGGCCGAACTTAACGTCATTTCTTTTGTTTCCGGTAAAGGTAGCGTCATAACCTCTCGGGGTTTTATCTTTATTATTGCCTGATTTAAACTCCTCGGTATCCCCAACGTAACCAAGCCCGCGCCCGAACGCATTGCTGCTGCGGCGCATAAAACCGCAGCTCCCGAAAACCTCCCCGAGCCGGCCAAAACAAAAATATGCCCGAAGTCACCCTTATGAGAATTAACGCTTCTCTGTAATAATCGCGTTGGCAACCGCATAACTTTTGACGTGAGAAATGGATATATGCACGTCTATTTTTTTATTCCTTCCGTTTAAAATCACGCAATGGGGTTTGCCTTCTTTATCATTTAAAATCTGGACGTCCTTCCAGCTCAATTTCGCATCGCCTAATGCCTTAAATACCGCTTCTTTGGCGGCAAATCTTCCCGCAAGGTGCTGATATAAACTACCCCGCGTTTTTGCATTTTCTAATTCTTCGTCACTAAATATGCGGTTGATGAACTCCTCCCCCCATTTCTCCACTGCCTTACGCAGGCGGCTCACTTCCGTTATATCTACACCAGTTCCGATAATCATTTTATCAATACCTTCATCTCGCGCACTGCCCGGTCTAAACCCATAAATGCCGCGCGGCAGACGATAGAATAACCGATATTTAATTCTTCTATTCCCTCAATTTTAGCCACCCTGCTTACATTATAGTAATTCAAACCGTGCCCAGCATTAACGATCAAACCTTTCTTTAGGGCAAAAGCATTCGCTTCCTCTAATTCCTTAAAATATTTATCTTGCTCTTTTTGATTTCTGGAATCGGCATACCGGCCGGTGTGTAATTCAATCATCTCCACACCGATATCCTGCGCACAGGCAATCTGTTTTTTGTCCGGGTCGATAAATAAACTTACCAAGATACCGGCTTTTTCCAAAATATCCTTCACGCCCTTTATTTTTTTAGCATTGGAGGCAACATCCAAACCGCCCTCGGTTGTCAATTCCTGTCTTCTCTCAGGAACGAGAGTTGCCTGCTCGGGTTTTATTTTCGCGGCAATGTCAACGATATCCTTAGCAACAGACATTTCTAAATTTAATCTGGCCTTGATTACCTGCTTTAATAAATATAAATCTCTTTCTTTGATATGGCGCCGGTCTTCCCTAAGGTGCGCAACGATACTGTCGGCACCCGCAGACTCGCAAATCAATGCGGCAAAAACCGGCTCAGGCTCAGTCCCCTTACGCAACTCTCGCAGTGTTGCAATATGGTCAATATTGACACCTAATTTAGGCATGGCATCAATAATTAAACTGCCGCAGCTCCCCGCCGATATAGAACCACACCAGCACCGCCAAAATAAGCGCAATAAGTTTGAGCCACGGATGATAAGTAAACCAATGGATAACTCTTTTGCCTATATCAACTTTCTTGACTGCCATCTTTAATGAGCGCATAACTTACGAATCCCGAAACTTCGGTATGAGTAAGTTATTGTGCGAATTAACCCAGCACTAATTTTAATAAATGCGCTTGAGTTAAATTCCAAATAGTTAATTACACTATCAACACCTACCAGCCCAAATGCAAAAATTAGTGCTGGGTAAGTTCGGCCAAATAACTTATGTTCACTTTGTTCCATAAGTTATGGCCTCACTTAATTTAATCACATCTTTGATCTTTAACAGTAATTCTTCTTTGTTTAATCCCTGATGGAGTTTGCCCTGATAAGCCAGAGACATATCCCCTCTTTCTTCCGATATGATAATTACAATGGCATCCGTTTCTTCCGATAAACCAATTGCCGAGCGGTGCCGCATGCCAAAGATGCGGCTTAAGTCCTGATTTTCCGTCAGGGGGAATAAACATCCGGCAGCAGAAATCCGTCCGTGCTGGATAATGAGGCCGCCGTCATGTAACAGGCTGTTGGGGGTAAAGATGGTTTGGATAAGTTCGGACGATACCTCCGCGTCTATCCTAACGCCGCTTTCAACGTAAGCCCGAAGGGGCGTTTCTTTCTCAATGGCGATGAGTGCGCCGATTTTATATTTTGAAAGTGCCTCCGCCGATTTTACAATCTCCCGTAATATATGCTCGAGCTCCTCTTCTCTTAAGACGGTCCCGAATAAGTGCCGCTGGCCCAAGCGTGCTAAACCCTGCCTTATTTCCGGATGGAATATAATCAATATTGAAATAACTGATATGGCGAATAACTTGGTAAACAGCCAGTCCAGCCTTTCAAATCCCAATTTCTGAAACACGAAAAACATTACCAGAAGAATTACTATGCCGCGTAATACATGCACCGCCCGAGTTCCTTCGAAAAAAAGCATGATGTGATAAATTACAAACCAAAGTATAGCAACCTCAATAATTGTCTTGAGTATAGTTATATAATCCATCATTATTGCGTTATCGCATCCAGCACTTTTAACGCCTGCTTGACTTCTTTTACGTCATGCACTCTTAATATATCCGCTCCGTTGCGAGCTGCTACGAGGCAGGAAGCTAATGTGCCGGCAAGCCTATTTTGCTCCGGCTCATTCAATATCTTTCCGATAAAGGACTTGCGGGAAGTGCCAACCATAATCGGCCTGCCCACGACCTTAAATTCTTTCAATGATTTTAAAATTGCCAGATTGTGTTCTAAGGTCTTGCCAAATCCGATACCGGGGTCAACAATAATCTTTTCCTTATTAATACCCGCACCCAGGGCAATTTTTATCGATCCTTCCAAATATTCTATTATTTCGTCGATTAAAGACTGGTAAGTAGGATTTTTTTGCATATCCCGGGGCTTGCCTTTCATATGCATAACCGTAACTGCGCATCCATATTTGGCAACAACCTTAGCCATTTTTTTATTTCTAAGGCCGGTAATATCGTTTACCATGCTCGCCCCGCAATCCAGAGCTGCTTTCGCTACTTCCGGTTTATAGGTATCTATAGAAATGGGGATTTTGATTTTCTTGGCAATTTTTTTGATTATGGGAATAGTGCGGTTTAGTTCCTCTTTTATCGATACCGGCCTTGCTCCCGGACGGGAGGATTCCCCACCTACATCAATAATATCCGCTCCATCCCTAACTATCTTTTCTACAAAATCTATTATACTTGAGACTTGAGATTTGAGATTTGAGACTTTGTAAAGTCCATCCCCGCTAAACGAATCCGGGGTAAGATTAACAATGCCCATTATCAACGTGTGCTGCCCAAGTTTCAATCTGTAGTTGTCCAACTGTAATACAAAAACATCCCGGTTATAATTTGCTAATACCGAACTTAGTTCCTTGGATAATTTACCCAAGCCAAACGGCTGCAATCTTAATTTATTATTCAGCCGGCTGAACTGCGAAGAATTCCCCATTAATAGACAGTCTGTTTTCTTTACCTGTCCGGTCAAGGCACCCCGCGCTATCGCGCAATCTGCCCCCAAAGAAAGCATTTCTTGTTTTAAAATATTTGCCGCAATATTGCAAATATTATTTAACTTAACAAGGTATGATATGGCCTTGGGATGCATTATCTCAAGGCCGCGCTTATCGACTCCAATATCCTGCATTATTTTTTTTAGGCCGAGGTATGTATCAACCTCAAGTATCCGCATCTTGTTTATCTATCCCTAAAAGCCTCTTTACCTCTTCGCCGTCTAATACTTCTTTTTCCAATAAAGCACTTGCGAGGCTCTTTAATTTCTCGCGGTTTTGCTCTAACAGCGCTTTCGCCTTATTATATGCCTCATCAACGATTTTTTTAACTTCCTCGTCGATTAGGCGTGCGGTGTCTTCGCTGTAATTCTTCTCTTCTATAATATCGCGGCCTAAAAATACCAGGCCTTCGCGCCTGCCCAATGCCATGTGCCCGAGTTTTTCCGACATTCCGTATTGGCAAACCATCCGGCGGGCAGTATGCGTGGCTATCTCCAAGTCGTTTTGGGCACCGGTCGTCACTTCATTCAGGTTAATTTCCTCCGACGCTCTTCCGCCGAGCATCAACGCTATCTCGCTGATTAGTTCTCTCTTTGACCAATAGTGCCGGTCTTCAAGGGGTGGCGCAAACGTATAACCGCCGGCTAAGCCGCGGGGAATAATGGAAACTTTTTTGACGGGGTTAACTTCCGGAATTAGCAATGAAAGCAGCGCATGGCCGGCCTCATGCAAAGCAGTAATCTCTTTTTCTTTCTTGGACATGACGTGGCTCTTTTTCTCCGGTCCCATCATTACCCTTTCTACGGACTTATCGAAATCAATGGTCTCCACAGCTTCTTTATTATTTCTTGCCCCGAGAAGCGCGGCTTCATTGCAAAGATTGGCTAAATCCGCTCCGGAAAATCCCGGTGTTTGCCGGGCAACGGATTTTAAATCAATCTGGGGTGAAAGTTTTATTTTACGCGTATGCACCTTGAGGATTTCTTCCCTGCCTTTTATATCCGGAAGATTAATTATGATCGTCCTGTCAAACCTGCCCGGCCTTAGAAGTGCCGGGTCAAGGGTATCCGGACGGTTGGTGGCAGCAATAAGAATCAATCCCTGCTGGGTATCAAAACCGTCCATCTCAACCAGCAATTGATTCAATGTCTGCTCTCTTTCATCGTGGCCGCCGCCGATACCGGAAAAACGCAGCCTACCCACGGCATCTATTTCATCGATAAAAATAATCGCGCCTTTGCCCGAGGTTTTCGCCGCGCGCCTTCCCTGTTCAAAAAGATCTCTTACTCTACTTGCACCCACACCGACAAACATCTCCACAAAATCCGAACCCGAGATACTGAAAAACGGCACTACTGCTTCTCCGGCGACTGCTCTAGCGACGAGGGTTTTGCCGCAGCCCGGCGGGCCTACGAGTAAAACCCCTTTAGGAATCTTTCCTCCCAGCCTCTGAAACTTCTTCGGATCCTTCAAAAATTCAATTACTTCCTGCAGTTCTTCTTTTGCTTCATCCACACCTGCGACGTCATTAAAAGTAACCCTATCACTTTCTCCCTCAATATGCATTTTGGGCCTGACTTTTCCGAATGCCATAATTCGGTTGCCTAACTGCTCGCCGCGCGAAGCCATCACCCACCAGAAAATTATCAACAGTAAAATCGGCCCGAGATTAAAAAGTAATGCGGCTAAAAATGTGCGGGGAGGCTGGATTTTAAAATGTTTAACGTTCTCCCTAATAACTTTGAGTAAGTCCTGGTCATTATCGGGGATATTTACTTTAAACTTTGTATTATCGCTAAATTCTCCCTGCAGCTCGTTATCGATTTTAACTAAGGACTTTATATTATCCGGGTGGTTTTTAAGCATATCGTAGAAATCGCTATAAGCAATCTCGCGGGGAATGCCGGTAACCGTAAAACTAATTGAACTAAAAAGATAAAATAAACCGATAATAATGAGTATCCAGATTAAACGCGGCTGGTTGAATTTCTTCTTGATAACTGGTTTGGGTGATTTGCGATTGGCCATAATATTAAAAACCTCCTTAGACTAATAATTATATCTTAACTATCTATAAAATCAAGTAGTTATTGTGTCTTTTTATAAATAGAAAGGTGCCTTTTCTTTTTGACAAACGAGGTACTTGCAGGCAGGTCAACAACGGAATTTATCGGCCGCTTAAAGATTAAATCCTCTATCTCTTTCATATGCTGAAAGGATAATCTACGCGTATCGCCTTTTATCTTGCTAATCGCCAAACGGATGACTAATCTTTGTATCGCGGGATGTAATCTTAAGAATTTCTTTAAATTAATGTTTATGCGGCTTAGGGGTTTGCGGGAACTACTACTCCTCGAATATCGAATCCGGGAATATTGCCCTTCAGAGACTCTGCGCAAATATTCATAGTCCGTGCCGATATTCTCTGCCATATTCGCCAACACTTTTTTTATGTTGGAATTGTATTCCCTCTCTAATAACGGCAATAATTTATTCCTGATGCGGTTTCTCAAGTATATATCCTCTAAATTTGAGGCATCCAACCGGGATTTAATTTTTCTCCTGCGTAAATACCGCTCAATTTCTTCGCGCGATACCTCAATCAACGGCCGGATTATCGTAAAACCCTCAATATTTCTTTTGGGAAGAATCCCCGCTAAGCCGTATAAACCTGTTCCCCTTAGAATGCGCATCAGGACAGTTTCTGCCTGGTCATCCTGGGTGTGGCCTAAGGCAATTTTATCCGCATCAAGTTCTTTAGCCGCTCTGAATAAAAAACCCAGGCGGGCCTTTCTTGCCACCTCCTCGAGAGAGCCTTTCTTAATTAACTCCTTAACATTAATTTGTGCCGTCGTAATCGGTAATCTTAATTTTTCTGCCAATCCTTCGACAAACTCTCTATCTTTATAAGAATCCTTCCTTAGCATGTGGTCAAGATGGGCGATATGGAGACTGAACCGCAGTTGTTTTTTCAGGGAATTTAGAAGATAAAGCAAGGCTACCGAATCCGGCCCCCCTGAGACGCCAACAATTACCTTTTCGCCCTTTTCTATTAAGTTATGCCTTTTAATGGTATTTTTTACTTTGTCTAACATCATAATGCAACCTTATAATTTTAGATATTATATAGGTAAATTCTATGTCTTTCAATATCTCTTTTTATATTTTTGGCAGATATGGTATAATATTTACTCAAGCAAAGTATGGAAAAATAAATGAAAATCAAGACAATTAACCCTCAAGAAAGAAAGATTGTTTTAGGAAACTTTGTATCCTTGACTACCCTACAAGGCATTAGTTACATTTTACCCCTCATCATCCTGCCTTATCTAATCAGGGTAATCGGATTGGAACATTTCGGTTTAATCGCCTTTGCCCAGGCCTTGGCACAATATTTTATGATTTTAACCGATTACGGATTCAGTTTGTCCGCGACCCGCAAGATCTCATTATACCGCGAGGAAAAAGAAAAGGTCTGCGCCATTTTCTCTTCGGTAATGACGGTAAAGCTTATCCTGGCGCTGTTAAGTTTTTTAATCCTGCTGGCACTGGTAAATTTCATTCCTAAATTTAAAAATGACTGGCTGGTTTATGTATTCAGTTTCGGAAGCGTAATCGGCAATACCTTATTTCCAACGTGGTATTTTCAGGGGACAGAAAAAATGAAATACATCTTCGCCATAAATATAATCGGCGGGATTATCTATATATTTTCTATCTTTGCATTTGTGAAAACCCCTGAAGATTACCTGTCTGTGCCACTCATAAATTCTTTCTTTTTTTTAACCACAGGCGTTCTCGGTTTATATACGGTATTCAGAAAGTTCAAGGTAGGATTTATCCGGCAAACCTACGGCGATATCAGGCAAGAATTAAAAGCGGGCTGGGATATCTTTATTTCTATCGTGGCAATAAATGCCTATACCACCAGCCGCGTTTTTGCTGTAGGCCTCTTAACTAATAATACCCTCACGGGTTATTATTCAATTGGCGAAAGAATCGCCAATGTCGCCCAAACATTCCCTTTGGATTCTTTTTCGCAGGCAATATATCCCCGTTTAACTAAAATTTTCTCCCGGAACAAAAAGCGGGCCTTGATGATAATGCGCAAGATTCAGGATTCTACCACTTCAACATATTTAATAGTCCTGCCGCTTATTTTCTTAACCACGCCATGGATTACGAGGATTCTTTGCGGCGCGGCATACCCGCAGGTCACTGTAACGATGAGATTATTGCTGCTGTCGGTATTTTTTGTTAACGCTAATGCCTTTAAGGTGCAGTTTTTATTGGTGGGCGGCAGGTCAGATATCTATTCAAAATTACATGTTATAGCGGCATTGGTGGGGCTGCCGCTGATATTTCTCCTGATAAACTACTTTTCTTATTTAGGAGCAGCTCTCTCAACGATAATGATTGAGGCAGGAATTTTTCTTGTGACTTTCCAGATAATTAATAGTTTATACAAAAAATTGGAAGATTAAAAAATCCGCAACATTTCACCCCAAATAAAACCTATCCGTAGCAAATCTATAATACATTTTAAAATGGGTGGCCTGGCTTGAATGGTGAGAATTAAAAGGTTGGTGGCGGCGGCTGGATTTAAACCAGCGACTTATCGGGTATGAGCCGACTACTCTATCAGGCTGAGTTACGCCGCCAAAATCTAGTTATAAAATTATTTATCAAAGAGTCCGATGGTCCTTGCTCGTTTCACTCGCAAGGATTAAATTCGCAGACGCTTCGCTACAACTTGCTCGTACTTCGTGCTCGCAAGTTGTCTGCTCATTTAAGTATGAGCCGCGTGCTCCCTGCCTGCCGGCAGACAGGTATCAGACTGAGTTACGCCGCCATCACTACACTATAGGTTATTTGCAAACTTGCAAGTATACTTTCTAATTTCTATTAGTCAATATATCCGCTTTCAGCGGATAATTGCCAAAAACATATCGCTTGCTATATATAATACTATTTTAAATTATTTTGGCAAGCCCCGTTAGAACTGCACTCTTAACTTACCATAAAATTTCTAACGGGGCAAGAAAAAAGTAGGATAAAATGGCTAGTAATTACTTACCTATGGCGGCGCGAATTTTTTCCAGCAATTCTTGAAGGCTTGTAGGCTTCATCACAAATCCGAAGGCGCCGATTTCGGCTACCCTCTCATTAATCGAGCGCGGCTCAAGTTCTTTACCGGTAAGAAAAATTATGGGGATATTTTTTGTGGTTTCCCCCTTGCGTAAATCACCGGCAACCATATAGCCGTCCATCTCCGGCATGGCAATATCTAATAATATCAAATCCGGTTGGGCGGTCATGGCTAAGTTTAATACTTCTCTGCCGTTAGAGGTAGTTATGCAGTCATAATTGCTGTTCGTTAGTTTTTTCTCAATCATGCTTAATATCTGCTCTTCGTCATCTGCGACCAAAATCTTTTTCTTATCCATCTTATCCTCCTCAATTTTCCCGCTTTTTCAATGCGGAAAATTGATCCCGAGCCTATATACTTATCTCATAAGAGGCGAGGGATCTAACGCAACAAATTTAAAATTCTTTTAAAGAAAAGAAAATAGGCAATAATCAAGGCACTGATGGAGGCGATTAACACCACACCCGCGGAAATATCCTTGATTATTTTTATGAGGGTATGGTATTTATCCATAAACATATCGATAATCAATTCAATCGCCGAATTAAACATCTCAGCCAAGAATACGATACTGATGGTAACGCAAAGTATCATAAACTCAAACGCCTTTAATTTAAAATAAATACCTAAAAGAAATGACGCGATGCCCAGCAAAAAGATGATACGCATATTCCGATGGAACAGGAAAAGATAAATGATGCCTTTTATGGCAAAACTAAAACTTTCCTTTAGCGGACGAAGCTTAAACACATTTCTAAAAATTTTAAATCCCGCCATCACTTATTTCCTTCTATAGGCATCCAGATATGCATCGCAATAGATTTGTTTGTTTAAAATTAACTCGGCAGTGATTAAGGCATCCATTAAATCGCGGTCTAACGGATCAACTATAGCAGCATCCAGGCCATGGGCAATTGCCATGGTAATGAAGGTCCGGTTTATCAGACTTCTTACACGGGTTCCTTGTGAGACATTACTTAACCCGACGATGGTTCCAGGAGAAGGCTCGGAAATTATCTTAAACTCGCGGATGGCCTCCAGAATATCTTTCATCTGCACCTGGGCAACATTAACCGGTAAAACAATCGGGTCAAGATAAAGGTCTTCTACGGGAAACCCCTGCTCAGAACAAGTAGCAACGATGGTGGCTGCCAGCTCCACTCTCTGGTCTTTATTTTGAGGAATACCTTTTGTGCTGATGGTTAGGCCAATTAATTTTGCATTATATTTTTTTGCTAAAGGCACTAATATTGCTAATTTCTCGGCATCGGCGGTAGTTGAATTAATAATTGCCTTAAATTTTGCCACCTTCAATCCAGACTCGATAACCTGCGGCTTACTGGAATCCAACGCCAATGGCTTATCGGTTACTTCCTGGATTATCTCAACCAGCCACTGAATATCATCAATGGGTTTCCCCGAGGCCGGCCCGCAATTTACATCCAAGGCATCTGCCCCGCATTTAATCTGCTCCAAGGCGCATTCCTGTATGACGGTTTTGTTTTTCTCTTTTATTGCCTTGCCGATATTTTTGTACATCCCATTTATTAGTTCACCAATGATGAACATAATTATTTTACCTCTTCGTTACTTGGGTTATTGGGTTACTTTGTAATCATTAAATTATCTATATATTTATTTATCTTATCAATTGCTTTGGGGTGGCGCATAATTAATATATCCGCGCCTGCCTGAAGGAGCGCTACGGCAGTAATCATTTCCCAAAGCGGGCCGCGTTCCGATTCCGGCCCCCACTCAAGGAGTTCAGCTTGTTTTACTTTTGCTTCTTTGGCACGCCAGGCCTCATGCCCGACGAAACAGACAAACGGCGAGGCAACGGTCTTATCGCCGGATAAGGCAGCGAGTCTTACCCTCTCCATTATTGAATAGGCGTATTCCAGGCCGTAGCCCAATGCGCCGATAGTCGGGTTAATCACAATGCGCTCTAAGGGCAAGCCCATATCAGAAATCAGGATATTCAACTGTTTGGCAATGTTAATATCAATGGGTGATTCGGCAATAATATTATGCCCGTCGGCTGATACCGCGGCAGTTAAGGTCTTATAATTATCCTGAACCGCATCTCCGAGGAGACAGCGTTCGCCTTTGGCTGCTTCGCAGCACGCAGGCAAGATTAAATTATCTTTGCTGTCATCACCGCATCCCAATATAATCAAGGGCACATCCACTTTTTTTAATAACTGCCCGATGAATTTTGCTTCCTGCTCTGCGGTTTTATTGCCAAAGTCCGGATGCGCGCCCATTAATCTTACGCAAAGAAGTTCTGCTTTGTATTCCCTTACACACTTATCCGCCCAGCTTAAGGCATCCGCCAAGACATCTTTGTGGGCGCGGGTAAGCTCTTCGGGCCAATCCGGCGGTTCAATATCCCAGATTTCCCAGGCCACAACCGGTTTATAAGGATTTGCCCCCTCATTGAATAAAAACGGTAACGTCGTCTGGCCGCCTACCTTAATTACTTTATCGCGGCTACCGCCTTCTTCTCTGGTTGCGCCGATGTTCACAACATTAATTGCCCCTGACCACTTTTCTTTTAATTCTAATGCCATATTTTATCTCCTAAAACGCGCAAATTCTCTAAGGCTCGGTTTCCTTTTTTTAAGTCAAGCAGTGAATGTCCGTTTAAGCTTAAGCGTTGGATATCTTTATCTTCC
>Ga0315280_10006262_pt1 | contig 16524 bp, 15 predicted proteins | sample YL17G06_40_MG_FD_203697 | JGI IMG/M metagenome (GOLD analysis project Ga0315280, IMG submission 203697) | Sediment microbial communities from Yellowstone Lake, YNP, Wyoming, USA - YL17G06_40 | ecosystem: Environmental > Aquatic > Freshwater > Lake > Sediment | place: USA: Wyoming | collected...
AGTTGACAGAAACAGCGGCTGTACAGAAACTACGCGAAGCACAAGGCTTCAGACTAGTTGGCAAGAGCATTCAGCGACTTGACGCGCTTGACAAGGTGCTTGGCCTCCCGCTCTACACGTCCGATATCGTGCCCAAAGATGCGCTCAGAGTGAAAATTGTTAGGTCTACTGTCCCTCACGCGCTCATTAAGCGAGTCAACACGCAAGCGGCAAGAGAGATGCCGGGCGTACTAGCGGTCCTAACTGCGGAGGACATTCCTGGAATCAACGAGGCATACGCTCTGTTGCCTGACCGGCCTCTCTTGGCGAGCAGGAAGGTGAGATGCCACGGTGAGGCAATAGCTGCAGTCGCCGCCGGAGATTCGGAAACCGCTGAGGAAGCGGCTGATAGGATCTGTGTGGACTACGAGCGTCTTCGGGTCGTAACGTCGCCGGTTGAAGCGATGAAGCCGGATTCCGTTCTCGTCCACGATAATGGAAACGTCGCAAAGTATCTCAGAGTCAGGAAAGGCGACGTGAAAGAAGGATTCCGACAAGCCGACGTGATTATCGAGAATACGTACAAGACGCAGTTTCAGGATCCCGTGCCTTTGGAACCAGAGGTCGGGATGGCGTGGGTCGAGAAGGATGGATCAATCACCTGTGTCGGCTCGATGCAGACACCCCACTATGTGCAGACTGGAGTCGCCAAAGTGCTTGGGCTTAGCCCTGACAAAGTGAGAGTGATTCAGGCGACCACGGGCGGGGCATTCGGACCGAAATCGGATGAGATGCCGGTGGACGTGTGCGCGATTTCAGCCATGGTAGCGCAGAAGACCGGGAAACCAGCCATCCTCGCCTACACTCGGGACGAGTCGATGATCGCTCACACGAAACGTCATCCATTCGTGATTACGCTGAAGACCGGTGCAAAGAATGATGGGCGCCTGACCGCTTCGGAAGCGCTTGTTGTGTCAGATACCGGCGCTTACGCGTCGCTCGGACCGTTGGTGATTATCCGAGCATGCTTCCACGCAACAGGACCTTACGTGATTCCACATGTGAAGACTGACGCGTATTGTGTGTACACGAACAACACGATGGCTGGCTCATTCAGAGGTTTCGGAAGCCCTCAAGTTCACTTTGCAGCCGAATCGCAGATGGATGAGCTGGCGAAGAAGCTTGACATGGACCCGCTCGATCTTAGGTTCAAGAATATCCTTAGACCAGGAACCCTCACGGCGACAAGTCAACTCGTAGACGAAGCCTGCAGTCTGGAAGAATGTACTAAACGCGCAACAGAAGCATCCGGCTGGCGCAAGAAACGGCTTGAGTTTGGTCGCGACCGCGGCCCGTTCCGGCGTGGAATCGGTATCGCACTGATGTATCACGGGAACAGCCTCGGGCCGGAAGGCAGCGACTACGCTTACGTTCACATCTTGATCAAGCCTGATGCCAAGATTGTTGTACGAACGGCGCTGACCGAATACGGGACAGGCGCGATCTCTGGGCTTGCTCAAGTCGCCGCCGAAACACTGGGCCTCCCGATTCACCTTTTCGAACTCGACCGGCCGGATACGGCTTCGTGCCAAGAGACCGGGCCAACGGTTGCTTCACGAGTCACTGTGATCGGAGGAAGAGCAGCACAGATCGCCGCACAGAAACTCAAGGAGAAACTACTGAACGTGGTCAGCGACTCCTTACGCTGCGACCCCTCAAAGTTGACGATCAGAGACGAACAGGTCAGCCGTGTTGATGATCCCAAACGAGCTGTTCCGTTCCAGAAGGTCGTCGAGGAATGCTACAAGAGACACATTAGCCTCACCGAGACAGGCTACTACGTTGCACCGAAATGCGAGTTCGAAAGTGAGAACAGTCAAGGAACAACATATCTGCAATACACGTACGGAGCCGTCGTAGCCGAAGTACAGGTCGACACGGAACTAGGCGTCGTGAAACCAGTCAAGATCACTGCAGTCTACGATGCTGGCCGCGCAATCAACCCGCTCTCCGTTGAGGGGCAGATCGAAGGCGGAACCATCCAGGGTCTCGGATACGGGCTAACGGAACAGCTCGTTCATCTGGGCGGAATGGTTGTCAATCCCACATTGGGAGACTACTATATTCCAACGTCGCTTGACATACCGGAAATTCAAACGATCATTGTCGAGTATCCGGGAGCGATCGGTCCGTTTGGCGCGAAGGCGATGGGCGAGCCCCCTGTTGATTTGCCGGCCGCAGCCCTTGCGAACGCTGTTGCTCAGACGATCGGGTCAAGGGTTTTTGATCTCCCTATCACAGCTGAGAAAGTTCTCTTTGCAATGAAACGAAAACGATGACCGGTCATATGAATCGTTAGTCGATTGCTTCACCCGACGCTGAGCAAGTGCTTTATCAAAGAGCCCAAGCCCGTAGAGCCAGCAACGCTTGAATCGGAGATGCCTATACGATTGTGGAATTTCAAAGCTGAGCAACGAGTCTTCCAGATTGGGGGCATCAGCATCGGAGGCGTTCCGGGACAACGCCCTGTCGTGCTGGTTGGAACCCTGTTCTACCACGGCCACAAGGTTGTGAAGGACGAGAATGCTGGCGCATTTGATGAGGCAGCCGCTGAAGCGCTCGTGAAGGCCCAGGACGAAATGTCAGACAAGACCGGGAACCCCGCCATGATAGATGTCGTGGGTGCGAGCGTTCCTGCCATGAAGAAGTACCTTGAGTTTGTCGTTGATCGCACGAAGGCACCCATTATGATTGATAGTCCCTCAGCTGAGATCAGAGCAGTGGGCCTCTCATATGCGAAGGAGCAGGGATTCCTCGATCGCGTAGTCTACAACTCGATCAATCCGAGCAGCAAACCAGACGAGTTGAAAACACTCCGCGAATCTGGCGTTACAAGTTCGGTGTTTCTTGCATACAACATGAAAGATTTCAGCACCGCAGGCCGGACGAGCGCGATCAAAGAACTCGTTAGCAAGAGACAGGAATTCGGAATAGAGAAACCACTCATCGACACATGCGTCATGGACCTACCCACACTCGGCTCAGCTCTCCGAGCGATGTACGAACTGAAGGACGAGCTAGGCTTCCCAGTAGGATGTGGCGCACACAACGCAGTCGCCCTATGGAAAGGACTGAAGACAAAAATGGGTGAGCAGGCAGTCAAGCCGTGTCTCGCTTCGGTGAATGCTACAAGCGCAGCGGTCGGTGCTGATTTCATACTCTACGGACCGATCGATGACGCGAAAGTGGTCTTTCCCGCTGTGGCAATGGTTGACACAGCATACAGTCAACTTCCAATAGAGAAGAAGATTCAGATTCCGAGAACTCACCCGCGTTACAGAATCGGCTGACGCGGATCGAGAAGACGATATCATGGACGCGGTTGAGGCTGTTGTCAAACGGCTACTGGCGACGCCTGGCGTTGTAGCGTGCTGGGTTGTGCCGGATGAGGATAGGGACTCTCTTCGTGAGCTTGAGAGCAGCGCGAACAGTCGTCTTGGGCTGCCGGGAATGGATATTGTTAATGAGGGAATTAGAGAAGCGCTTTCTCGTCAGCATGTTGTGATGATTTCTCATTCGCCGGCTTTGAGGCATCCGCCTGGGCCTATCTTGGTCATCTGCAATGGAGAACAGATTGTAGGCGAAGAGATCTGGCAACCAGGCCAGTACGAGAGACTCTCGAAAGACCCAACCGCGCTCTTCCTAGGCAAGAGTCTGGTCCTACATCGTGAAGCGCTTTCTCAGGCCAGAGGCAAGCCGCTGAAGCTCGCGTACAAGGCTCTCCCATTCCCGGAAATCGAAGAAGTCCCAAGCGTGAAAGATGTCGTCTCGATCACGATCACGATCACGGTGCACTCCCGTTTCTCAGAGAAAGCGGGTTGGAATCCTAACGACCCGAACTTGGGCACAGTCCTGATCGGATTCAATGAGTCCAAGCAAGCGAACTCATCAGACTAGGTGAAGAAGGCTTGTTCTATGAAACGCCACGTCAGAAACGAGCGCTCATTCTCACTTCTCTGACTCATTTCGTCAACGACGGCGTAGCCATGGTACCGCTCTCCATTTTTCCACTACTGCTCACCATCTTCGGACTGGCCGCACCGGAACTGGGCGTGGTCGCGGCAATGTGGAACATAACCTCAGTCATCGGAAGCCCAGCAGTCGGCCACTTGTCAGACCGATCCAGACGAAACGGCGCACTTCTGTTGGCAGGCCTTGCAATGATGGCAGTCGGTGTCATCGGAACCGGGTGGTCGGTCACGGCGGGCGGAATCCGACCTTTGCTACCTTTAGACGTGTACCCTGCGCTCATCGTGTTTGCCGCAATTGGCGGCCTGGGCTCCGCAGTCTGCCACCCAGTAGGTGGAACCGTTCTCAGTCAAGCCTACCCGGCTTCTAAGATCGGGAAAGCGCTCGGACTGAACGGCGCTGTCGGCAGCCTAGGGCGCGCACTGTACCCGACCATCGTCGTTGTCTTGATCTCCACTCTCAACTTGTCATACGGAGTTATTGCGCTTGGAATTCTGGGGCTTATCCCTGCTGGTCTGATCGGACTCTTCCCACTCGAAGGGACACGAGGTGACACTTCCGTTGCAGTAGACGCCGTAGAGGCGCTCGGCCACGAGAACAAGTCTGGAAGATCCGCTTCGCTTGACCGGTCCGCCGCCAGGAATGTCCTAGTGTTGACCACAATGGGGGTGATTCGAGGAACGTTCGGTCAGGGCGTTGTGGCCTTTCTCTCAGTCTTCATCGTGCAAGTTCAGCAGTATTCGTTCAGTTTCGGCGTGGGCGTGATAATGATGGTTGCGATTGTGCTTGGCGTTCCTGGACAGATCATCTTCGGCCACTTCTCTGATATGCATAGGACAGCATCGCTCGCCGTGAACACGGCAGGCCAGAGTCTGTCGATCATCTTCTACCTCTATACGCTGTCGAATCCGATCATATCTGTGACCTGCTTGGCACTCTTCGGGCTCTTCACCTACAGTAGCTACCCCGTATTCCTAACAGCCGTCTCCGACTCGGTGCCGCCGAGATTCCTATCACTATCGAACGCAGTCGTGTGGGGCGTGGGAATACTCGGAGGAAACTCAGTTGGACCCTTGATAGTTGGCCTAGCAGTCGGAACAAACCTCTCGCTGCTACCCACGATCTTCCTTACGCTTGCCATAGTCTCAGGACTCTCAACAACGCTCGTCGTGTTCCTTCCTCGCCGATCCCAAATAGTACACTAGTTGTGATTCCAATTGGCTGGTGATCTAGTGTGGAGCTACCTATTTCTCATAAACGCTGGAAGCCTTGTGATGATGGGATTCGACAAGCTGAGTGCAAAAGCGGGTTCCGAAAGGGTGCCCGAGATGTGGTTTCTTCTGATTTCTCTCGCAGGCGGTTTTGTCGGGGCTGTATTAGGAATGTTCGCGTTCCATCACAAGACCAGCAAGACAGGCTTCCAGATCAAGATCGCTGCAGCCGCCGTCTTGGGAACACTCGTGATAGTTTACCTGGTCACGGGAAGATAGACATCTCAGAGCATGCAGACATAGTAAGTCGAGCAGGAGATCATTTGACGATATACGAGTTTGAAGGACGCATTCCGTCGGTTGCCTCAACGACATACGTTGATGAGAACGCAACGATCGTAGGCGATGTCATGATCGGCGCTCAATGTTACATAGGCGCGGGAGCCCGACTCAGAGGAGACTATGGATCCATCATAATTGGCGACAAGACAAGTGTGCAGGAGAACTGCGTCCTGCATGCGCGCATCGGCGAGAAATGTTAGGTCGGAAGCCACGTCCAGATCGGACACGGTGCCGTACTTCACAACTGCACCGTCAAGGACTATGCTGTAATAGGCGTTGGCGCGATCGTGAGCGATTACGCAACGGTGGGAGTCTGGAGTATCGTAGGTGAAGGCGCAGTCGTGGCAAGTGGAACTTCGATCCCCGACGGAAAAGTCGCGGTCGGTGTCCCGGCGAAGATTGTACGGGACACTTCAGACTCCGACAAGCAAGTTTGGAGCAAGTACAAGCATGTCTACGCAGACTTGGCATTCCGGTATCCGAGGGGATTGAGGCGAATTCGGTAAGACAATGATAAACGGCAGCAGTCAAGAACACGTATCGTATCTGGAGATTTTCCTGTCCGTCTGTCCACTTTGGGGGGGAGCACACACTATAGTAGGAGAGTGGGATCATGCAGGAACTTCATGATCATGTTCACGAAACGTGCTGCGAGCGCTCCATCAGTGACTCTGATCAAAGGATAGCGACAGAGGCATGATGCTTCGAATTACGATCTGTCCGTCTCGGACAACCGGTGTTTCGCGTATTCGACCTGTTGCGAGAATCGCAGTCTCTGGATGGTTGGTTATTGGCGTTGCGTGTGTTCCTCCGATGAAACCGATGTTCGTGACCGTGAAGGTTCCTCCTTTGAGATCTGACAGGATAATCTCGCGTGATTGCGCCTTTTCAGTTAGGTCTTGAATCTCTTGAGCGATAGTGAAGATATCCTTCTGATCCGCGTCTTTGACGACTGGAACGATTAGGCCGTCCGGCGTGTCAGCTGCCACCCCTATGTTGTAGTATTTCTTGAGAATGATCTCTTCATGCTCATCGTCTACTGAAGAATTCAGATACGGGTACTGTTTCGAAGCCGCCACTACAGCTTTCACGATGAACGGCATGTATGTGAGGTGCACGCCTCGCTTTTCCGCGATCTTGTTCTGTTTCTCTCTGAACGCTACAAGCTCCGTTACGTCGGCTTCATCCATATGCGTGACATGCACTGCAGTCCTAAATGATTCTACCATCCTCTTGGCTGTGCTTCGTCGTACACCTTTCATTGGAACGGCATCATAGCATCCGTATGTGTCGCGCTTCTCAGCAGGCTTCGTGACTACCTCGATTCTCTCCTTCTTCGACTGCGCGAATTTGCGAACGTCATCCTCGGTGATCCTGCCTTGGAGGCCTGTACCTGGTATCTCTGTCAGGTCGACGGCGAGCTCTCTTGCTAATCTTCGAGTGGCGGGAGTGGCAGCGATTCGTGTAGGCCGCGGAGACACAGTGTGCGGTTCTTCCAAAACACCAACAACTGAGGCCGTGGGGCGACTGGGAAGTTCTGGTAGCTTCTTGATGGTTTCGCTTTGTTCTCCGATTGTTACGAGGGTTTCTCCGACTTTGACAATGTCGCCTTCCTTGTGATTGCTCTTCAGACGCTCTTCTTCCCTATTCTGGGATTGTTCGTTGGTGTCTGGGCTGACCGGCTCAGAAAGCGCCCCATCATGGTAGTCTGCAATCTAGGGCGTATGGCAGGTTTGGCATCAATTCCACTGGCATTCTTCCTATCTTCACTGACTTTGTATCAGCTGTATGCGGTGGCCGCCGTCAATGGCATTTTCACTGTCTTCTTTGAGGTATCCTACCAATCATACCTTCCAGTCCTGATAGATCGGGAAGACTTGGTGGAAGGGAATTCCAAACTTCAGACGAGCGCTTCAGGCGCACAGGTGGTGGGACCGGCACTAGCAGGATTCGTCTATCACCTCGTAGGAGGAGCAATCACGATTGCGGTTGATGCAATTGGCTATCTGATTTCTGGCCTATCATTGATTTCCATCAGAAAACGGGAAGCTAAGCCGGAGAGTAATTCTCCGACCGGACATCCGGATTTCCTTGAAGAAATGAAAGAGGGAATACGTACTGTCTTTGACAATCCGCCTCTCTGGCGAATTACAGCGTGCACCGCAACGTCAAATTTCGGTTCCGCCATGGTCGGAGACGTCTTTGTGATCTTTCTGCTCAACATCCTGAGTTTCTCTCCTGTGCTTATTGGATTACTCGACACAGTGGGCGCAGTAGGATTCTTGCTAGGCACGATCGTCACACCTGTTGTCACGAAACGATTGGGGTTGGGTCGAGCAATCGCTATCCCCGCTGGGATCATGGTGATTAACATCGCCACGCTGCTGGCGATATACGGCTACGCATTCCTGATCGTCGGAGCGATTGGTCTGATAACCGGCATCGTGCTACCGATCTGCAACATCAACCAGGTGAGCCTCAGAGAGACGATTGCCCCCGACCGGGTACAAGGTCGCATGAATGCGACAGTGCGAACAATAAACTGGGGTACAATGCCTGTCGGAGCAATGATAGGCGGGACATTGGGCTCCACCGTGGGTATCATTGGCACAATATTGGTCGGTGGGGCCCTGCAAGGAGCAGCAGTTCTCTGGATAGTGTCCAAACACGTGATTCGTCTGAAAGAGATGTCTAAGCCAGACGAGGGTCAAGGATTCCGTTAGTGTAAAATGCTGAAGCCTCGGTAGGCCTTAACGCGTTGAACATGAGCAAACCGACAACCAAGTGGGAAGCCACAGCCAAAGAGCTAGCGAAGAAGGCTATCAAAGAGAAGGGATTACTTCAAGAGTACGAAGATGAGAAAAAGTGCGAGGGAATTTCTAGAGAGATGGCCGGAATGACAATCGTTAGATTTGCAAATAGATCGAACGGGGGCTCGTGGCTTGTCTCAGGTTAGTCTTGACTTTGATGTTTCGGCTGCAGCAAGAATACTAGCTCGTGACATGGCGAGAATAACTAGGGGTCAGGAAGTTCTCATATACGCTGATTCTGAGAGTGATTCATGTGTTGTGAACGAGACTGCGAAGGCTATCCATAACGAGGGCGCAAAAGTTGCTGTCATGTGGTATCCGTCTCCTCCAGGCGTCGGTGAGACTACCACTCCCTACCTCCCTGCCTCGCTAGCAGCTGCCATGCTGAAAGCGGATCTACTGATTGAATTCGCTGGACACTACTTGCTCTACTCTGCCCCTTGGGAGGAGGCGATGAAGACTCAGAGAATCAAGTACTTGTGCCTCTCCGGCATGACAAGGGACATGATGGTCCGCTGCATCGGCAAAGTCGATGCGCCATCCCTGTTCCGGTTTCAAGAGAGACTAACCGAACTAGCCCACACAGCAAAGAGAGTCAGAGTCACGAACCCCTCCGGCACAGACATCACTTTCTCTAACGACCCGCTCCGGCCATGCTTCTCTGAGGGAATCATTGGCGATCGAGCAATGGATTACATGCTCATCGGACAGGTGGACTGGGCACCTGTCGAGCAAAGCCTCAACGGAAAGATCGTGTTTGACGGATCCGTTTGGCCTCCTGAAGAACTTGGAATTCTCAGAACCCCGATATCTTTGAAGATCGTGAACGGTGTCGCAAAAGACGTAGCGGGCGAGTCCGATGCCGTCTCCTATAGGAAGTGGCTTGAATCCTTGAACGACCCGGCGATGTTCAACGTCGCTCACATATCCTTCGGCTGCAACCCCGGTGCAAAACTGACTGGACGTGTACTCGAAGATGAACGAATTTGGGGCTGCGTAGAATGGGGTCTCGGGCATCAAGGATCGGGTTTCAAAGGTAGAGCAGGTCCAGCCAAGTCGCACAGTGACGGCATCTGCCTTAACGCGTCAGTCTGGTTCGACGACAAAGAGATCTTGAAAGATGGAAGCTTTGTGCAGCAAGATCTGCGAGAACTCGAGAGGAAGCTAAAGCACTAGTCTCAAGCTACTTAGCCGAGTAAAGGTGACAGGCGACCCTTCTTGTCGCACTCAATGATTTCGGGAACGGCTCTACGTCACGACATATATCACCAATGTATTTGGGGCAGCGAGGATGAAATGCGCATCCAGTCGGCGGATTCGCAGGACTTGGTACCGAGCCTCGCAGAATGATACGCGATGGCGTCAATGGCGTGCCATCCACATTGGGTACTGCTGACAGCAGAGCTTGCGTGTAAGGGTGAGCGGCATCTCGGAAGATCTCCTCAAAGTTCCCGACCTCTACGATCTTTCCCAAGTACATGACCGCAACCCGATTCACGAGATACTCAACGACTCCAAGATCATGAGTAATCAGAAGATATGTCAACCCAAGCTCTCTCTGCAATTCCTTGAGCAGATTCAAGACCTGCGCTTGTACTGACACGTCAAGAGATGATGTCGGTTCATCCAGAACCACGAAGCTTGGGCTGAGAGCTAGAGCTCTCGCAACGCAGACTCGCTGAGCCTGTCCACCGCTCAGTTCAACCGAGTATCTCCAGAGCTGCTCATCCGTCAGACCGACCAGACGTAACAGCTCTGATACGCGATGAGCGATCTCGCTCTCACCCATTTGCGTGTGAGCCCTGAGCGGCTCCGCGATGATGTTTCTGACTGTCATGCGCGGGTTCAGAGAGAGAAAAGGGTTCTGAAACACAATTTGGAAATTCTTACGCATTCGCTTCAGATTCTTCCGGTCCACCTTCAGGATATCCGTACCATCAAAGATCACCTGACCGGAGGTGGTTTCTATCAGTCTGAGAATGCTTCGCGCCAGAGTGGTCTTGCCAGAACCAGATTCGCCGACCAAGCCGAAGATCTCACCCTTCTCAATACTCAAATCCACACTGTCAACAGCTTTGACGTGACCTACCGTACGCTGCAAAAGCCCGCTTCGGATTGGGAAGTAAGTCTTGAGATTCCTGATTTCCATGATTGTTTCTGTCATGTTCTCCACCAAGGCTCCTTGGGCATATTGTAGCAGGCAGCGAAGTGTCCGTCCTCGACTTCCAGCAATTCGGGGCGACTCTGTTTACAGGCTTCGATAGCGTAGCTACACCGAGGATGAAATCTACAGCCCAGAGGCGGATGAAGAAGACTCGGCACAGTGCCGGGTATGTAGTGGAGAACCTTTCCCCTCAGCCGTCCTGTCACGACGGACGAGATGAGACCACGAGTGTAGGGGTGAAGCGGATTCTTGAAAATGCGATCGGTCTTGGCTGACTCGACAATTGACCCGGCGTACATTATCGCGATCCTGTCGCATAACTCGCGTACGACGCCTAGGTTGTGAGTGATGAGCAGAACAGACAAGCCGAGTGTCTCCTTCAGTTTCTTCAGCAGAACCAAGAGTTGGGCCTGAATCGTGACGTCGAGAGCGGTAGTGGGTTCGTCTGCGATCAATAGGAGCGGTGAGCTCGACAAAGCTATGGCCATCATGACTCGTTGTTGCATCCCGCCACTTAGTTCGTGGGGATACAACGTCATGATTGATTCAGGGTCGGGAAGCTCCACCATGATGAGTTTCTCATGAGCGAGCTTGCGGAGACTGTCTTCGTCTGTGGCCTCGTTGTGGATCTTCAAGACATCCAGTAGCTGTTTGCCGATAGGAAAGACGGGATTAAGTGAGGACGCGGGATCCTGAAAGATCATGGCAATCCTGCGACCACGAATGTTCACCACTTGGTTTTCGGCTTTGTGCAGTATCTCGTCCCCCTCGAGAATGACTTGGCCTTTGACTATCTCTGAGTTGTCAGGAAGGATTCTCAGAATCGCAAGACCAGTTGCTGACTTGCCGCAACCTGTTTCTCCTACTAGGCCCAAGATCTCGCGTTTGCGAACATCAAAGGCGACTCCATCAAGCGCGTGCACTACGCCGTCGAGTGTGTGGAAGTTTACGACCAAATCTTGCACAGAGAGCAGAACGTTCTCTTTTGGCAATTAGATGAGCCGCCTTCGAGATAGCTTCGGATCCGTCGCTTCGCGAATTGCATCCCCAAGCAGATTGAAGCCTAAGACGAGCACTAGGATAGCCAATCCGGGAAAAGTCGCGTACCACCAGTGTTGGAGAAAGTATGTCTTCCCCATGTTAACCATCAGTCCCCAATCCGGAGTCGGCGGTTGAGCGCCTAAGCCCAAGAAGCTGAGCCCTGCCGCTGCGATTATTGCAGAACCTAGGTCAAGAGTAGCCTGAATGAGTATGGGCGCTAGAGTCGCCGGCAATATGTGGCGAACAATGATCTTCGCATCGCCTACTCCGATCGCCCTCGCCGAGTCGACGTATGGTAGGTTCCTCGTCGCTGAGGCTTGACCATATGCCAGTCTTGTGTACCAAGGCCACCAAGTGATTATGAGCGCCAAGATCGCATTTAGGAGGCTCCCGCCCAATGTCGCTGCAACTACGAGCGCCAGGAGAAGCGGCGGAAAAGCCAGAAACATGTCCGTGACCCTCATGATCACTGCGCCAAGTCTCTCTCCGTAGTAGCCAGCTATCGCTCCAAGAGGCATGCCTACTATGATGGCTACTGAGACAACCGCGGCGCTTGTCATCAGTGAGATCCTGGCGCCGAAGATTATGCGACTGAGCAAGTCTCTGCCAAGCTCATCGGTTCCGAACCAGTGCTCCCAATCGGGCGGGCGCAACTGATTTGCGATATCAGGTACCCCTTCGGCCTGCCTTGGATACGGTGCGATGAATGGACCCACAACAGCCATGACAACGAAGAAGACGATGATTGCGGTGCCAGTTAGGGAGAGAGGGTTCTTCAGTACGAGTTTCAGGAATACTCGCAATTCCCGAAAGTGCTGTTGCCGCTGAACCGGTATACTCTCAGAAGCCGCTTCGTTCATAATGTCACTCTCGGATCAAGAAAGGCTTGGAAGATGTCGACCAGCAGATTGATGATGACGTAGAAGATCGCGACAACGATCACCGAACCCATTATCGCAGGATAGTCTAGTGCCAGAATGGAGAGCGCGGTGTAGGTTCCTAGACCTGGCCAAACAAAGATCAACTCGTCGAGGAAGGCGCCTGTAAGCGTGTAAGCGAAGGACATTCCGAGTGCGATCACCGTCGACGATATTGCGTTCTTCAGCGCGTATTTGAAGAGAATCAATCGACTGGGCAGTCCCCAAGCGAAACCGGATCGAGTATAGTTCTCTTGTAGAACCTCGATCATCATAGTCCTGATCATTCGAACGGTCAAACCGAACGGGTAGGCCGCGAGCGCCAGAGACGGCAACGCCAGATGCCAGAAGCTGTCCCCAAAAGCAACGAAATTGAACGTTAGCATACTATCGATCAGATTGAAGCCTGTGATTGTTTTCAACGGATACATGATTGACACTTGGGTGCTCATCCTGCTTCCCAGAGGAAACACGTGAAGCGTCTGTGAGAAGATGATTTGGAGTATCATGGCCAACCAGAAGGGGGGCATCGAGACACCGAAGATTGCAGCCAATCGGCCTGCGTGGTCTGGGACATGATCCCTGTGAGACGCAGAGAAGACCCCGACCAGAATTCCGGCAACGACAGCAATCAAGAATGCACTTATAATGAGCTCGAGCGTTGCCGTCAGCCCCGTCGCCACATCTGAGAGAACCGTGTCGTGTGTTCTAATAGAAACTCCAAGGTCTCCTCGCAGAAGATTTGTGAGGTAAATGTAGAACTGAACGTAGATAGGCTTGTTTAGCCCGAGTTCTTCTGTCGCCCGTTGGATTTGCTGTGCAGTGGGGTGAGCGCCGACCCAGAGAGCGGCCGGGTTGCCTGGAATCACGTGGGAGACTATGAAGGTGATGAGGATTACGCCGAGGACTACCACGAACGCATGCGCTGCTCGACGTAGAATGTACTGTCCGATGCCTCTAGCCAATTACACCAAGCGCTATCCTGTCGAGTGAAGTAGGTAGAAGAAGACTACTGTAGTGTATGCTGGGTTGTACTTGAAGCCTGAGATGCTGCTTCGCACTATGTGTATGTCTTGAAGGTCCCAGAGAAAGAGCACAGCCGCATCGTCAATCACCATCTTCTGAGCCTGCTTGTACAAACCAAATGCTTGAGTCTTATCGGATCCTTCCAATGCATAGCCTTGATCGATCACGCTGTCAACGTCTGGGTGGTAGTAGTATCCCAGGTTGAAGATAACCGAACTCTCGCTGTGGAACAGGTTAAGAAGGAAATCGTATGGTGACAACAAAGTTGGCCACCAGTACATTACGAATATGTCCTGGGCCTTCGAGGGGTCACCTTGTGCTAGGCTCCATTGTTCGGTCCATGTCATCGCTCTGATGTCAAGTTCAATGTTGAGGTCTTTGAGGGAGGATTTGATCATCTCCACAGTGCCCTCCTCTCTCGTGTCGCCCGTCATATAGGTCAAGAGCAGTTTGAATCCGCCATTCGGATAGCCAGCCTGAGCCAGAAGCTGCTTGGCTTTGTTCAGGTCGTACGTGTACTTAGGAAGGTCGTCAAAGTGCCCGGGCATTCCGTAAGGTATCGGCCCGATTGATTGAGTCCCGAACCCATGGAGCACACCCGTGATAATCTGGTCATATGGGATAGCATAGGAAACGGCTTGTCTGACCAGTGTATTGTTGAATGGGAATTTCTTGTTGTTGAAAAAGCCGAGTAGATTCTGGTATTGAGGACTGGTGTATACTTTCACGTTTGCGTCTCCTTGGAGGCTTGGTATGTCAGCGAATGGTACCTGTTGTACGACCTGTGCCTCGCCAGATTTGATCATCTGTTCCTGAACGGTTTCGTCTCGCACAACTTTGATGACGGCCTTGTCAAATTGATCGTCTTTCCAGCCACCCCAGTAGTCTGCGAATTTGTCCATTACGATCTCATTCTGTGGATCCCATTTGGTTAGCATGTACGGCCCGGTTCCCGCGTCATGGCCTGCATTGAACCAAGCTGAGGCGTCGGTGAAGCCCGCCGCCGTTGCCAAGTTATCGATGTTGGGGCTCATGATCCACGCGCCATAACTGGCGCTCGCAATAACGTCGAGCGGCGTCGGAGAGGTCAATATGAACTGAACTGTGTACGTATCAAGTACGTTGATTTGACTCACTGGACCCCAAATGAAAGCTGCACCTTGGCCCAACGTCATTGTGCGCCCGATCGAGTACTTCACTGCGGTTGCGTCGAACGGTGTTCCATCGTGGAACTTCACGCCCTGCCTCAAATGGAACGTCCAAGTCTGACTGTTGTCTGAGGATTCCCAGCTGGTCGCCAATGCAGGGACGAAAGGCGGCGACTGCGAGGGATCATACCAGATCAGAGGTTCATACAGGTTACTTAGGGTCATGATCGAATTCGAAAACTCTGTGCTAGGATCAGCCGTCACCATTTCCGAAATGACTGCATAGGTAACGATCTTTGGAACGTACGGTTTCTGTTGAGTTTGGTAGTAATATCCCAGAGCTCCTGCCGCGACGACAATAACAATTATGACAACTGCCACGACCTTCCAAAGGTTGCGCTTGACTTGTGACAACTTGGTTGTTCCTCAGAAAGATAATGCGACCGTCTGTCAACTATAAGACTATCGACTCAGCGATTCCACCAGACGCTCCACTGGGACGTAGTCGAAATCAAAACCAAAGTGTCTCGGACCGAAGAAGCCTAGGCCTTTGGGAGTTCGCCAGACCTCCGGAGCCTTAGCAGCGACCACAGACACTTCAAGACCCAGCTTGAGGGCGTCATTTGTGATCCCGTGGCCACTGTGGTCTAGGAACATGATCAAGTCAGGAGGCATTACGATTGGTTTCGAACCGAGCCAAGCAAAAATGTGCTCATTCTTTATCCATGAACGGAGGCTCTGACCTTGCCATTCTTTGTCACCGCTCAATGTGACGTCACCGAACAGGAACCCCTTCTCGTTTCTCCACTCGTACTTCTTCGCGGTCCCTCTGAACACTAACCATCCGCCGAGAACATTCCGGACTGCTTCAACGGCGTCGCGGCGGTCCTGTAGAGCCTGTCTAACAGCCTTCCCTAGAGCTATAGACCTAGAGATGGATCCCTTAATCAGAATCTTGGCAGCGGTGGATTTTGTTAGAGGTGTGTCGATTACTGCAGCGTGTCCACCTGCAAGCACGGCGACGTATCGGGCGAGCGACTCGTAGTCGTCGATGTCGGCATAGCGTTCAATGAAGGCGACGGTGCCTGTTTCGCTCACGACGACAGACGGTGCCATCGATGCTCCGAAGATATGGGTCGTACTCTGGTGAAGCTCAGGTCCGGCTCGACCCAGCAGGTCGCCGTCCACCATCGGAATATCCAACTGAGAAGCTACGTGCAGTGCGGCGGCTGTGTTTCCTCCTCCAAGCTCGGTTGCCGCCGTTGCAGCAACCTTACGCCCAAAGTAACGCTCAACCGATTCCAATGCCACAGCGAACGGGTCAGCAATGGTCACTTTCTTGCTTGGTCTTACATCAGGGGCCACCGAGCCAATATAGTACGGGCTCACAAGCAGAGAGTCATCTGGAATCTCATCCAGATTCACAATTCTAAGTCGTCGTCCGGCTTTCAGGTCTGATTCGAGAACTTCTATTCCGGCTTGAGGACTTCCGCCACCCCCAGTGCCCAAGATCGTAGTCCCAACAACTAGGTCCTCAATAGCCTCTTTCGACTCCAACGTGAACACGAAAGATGTCACCCGTATTCTGTGGAATGCATCCTCTGAATTGTCTTAACACTTTCGAAGACGCTAGATTCCGCTCAACCAAGAACTCCGCGTAAGTTAATCCACTTGCTCTGAACAAAGGATGCTGGGCGACCGGAAGGGCTGTTGCAAAGGCCCCGACAGCGAACTATAGTCACTGACGTAAGTATTTGAATAGGTTGTGTTTGTAGCGTTTTGTTCGCAGGTATATGGTGAGGGCGCTCCTAAGTTGTTGGAATGTTGGATGGAAGGTTGAGCCGACAAGGTCGTTCT
>Ga0315280_10006265_pt1 | contig 16520 bp, 14 predicted proteins | sample YL17G06_40_MG_FD_203697 | JGI IMG/M metagenome (GOLD analysis project Ga0315280, IMG submission 203697) | Sediment microbial communities from Yellowstone Lake, YNP, Wyoming, USA - YL17G06_40 | ecosystem: Environmental > Aquatic > Freshwater > Lake > Sediment | place: USA: Wyoming | collected...
GACATTTGTCGTCTCCGCGGGCATCTACGCTATAATGTACGCTTTGTTGGGTGTCTTGGTTGGGTTTCTGTTTGGTAGAAACCTGCAAAGCAAACGGACCGTTGCTCTTGTCTTCGGAACGACCATACCGTCGATCATAGCCATCGGACTCGATGTTCTGTTAAGATCGAGATCATCTGCTCTAGCCTACACAGCAGGATGGCTAATCTCCGGCGCTTTGATACTGGGAGTAAATCTTGTCTACGCCGGCCTATTTGTACAACAGATGGAATCACATCTGAAGGTTCAGCGAATAGTCCCAGTCCAACCCACATCATCACGCCGCGGATTTCTGAAGAAGGCCGTGATCATTACCGCCGTCGTAGCAATTGTCGGTCTGCTAGCGCGCGTAGGCCTGGACGTATTTTCTGGTCAACCTGTGATTCGCAGCGGTACTCCCATTCCGATCGATAACCCTCCGGTCGATACAAACCTCCAGGATCTGCCAGCAGTTTTTCGTGACGAAAGAATCAGGGACCTTGTCGGTTCCGAAGTTACCGACAACCGAGTTTTCTACAGGGTGGACATTAACCCGATTCCGCCCCAACTGAACTTCGACCAATGGTCCTTGAAGATTACCGGCAAAGTCAGCAATCCAATTACCCTCAACAAAGACAATTTGATGGCGCTACCAACTCAGGAAGAATATGCGACGCTGGAGTGCGTGAGCAACACAATCAATCCGCCAGGAGCACTCATAAGCAACGCCAAATGGACGGGTGTTCCTCTGGCGACGCTCCTCAATCAAGTTGGCGTTACTTCCGACGCCAAGTACGTCGTCTTCCACTGCGCCGATGGATATACCGTGGGGATTCCTCTGGACCGAGCCATGATACCGGAAGCACTCTTGGCTTACAAGATGAATGATGAACTGCTTCCCAACGGGCATGGCTTCCCGCTGAGGGCAATTGTGCCGGGCATTTATGGAATGATGAATGCGAAGTGGATAACAGAAATCGAGGTCCTCGATCACGCATACATGGGCTATTGGCAGGAGCGAGGCTGGTCAAACGACGCCCGGATCAAAACAACCTCCATCATCTACTATCCTCCACCCCAAGCCCAAGTTAGTGGCGCAATCCCCATCGCTGGAGTAGCCTTCGCTGGGGACAGAGGAATCAGCAAAGTCGAGGTGAGTGTTGACGGCGGGAACACTTGGACGGAGGCAACTCTGAAGTCACCGCGCTCGCCAAACTCATGGGTGCTTTGGGCTTACGAGTGGACTCCGGCAAACAAGGGGAAGACAACAATTACTGTTAGGGCGTATGACGGCACAGGGACCCGCCAGGATGACAGTGTGGCGGAGCCATTTCCTAGCGGCGCTTCCGCCTATCACTCAATACAGGTAACGATTATGTGATTCCATCATGAGGCCTTTGTGCGAGTCCGATAACCTTCCAAAAGCTGCGTAACGACAGAAGCTCCCTAACCATCGCGCTAGCGTTCAGGCAATAGGGGTTCCGGAGCTCTTCTCCTGTTGACTGCTAAGACTGCGATGACTGCCGCAGCCGCGACTGCGATCGCTCCGAGAACAACTGCCCATGCAGGAGTTGTCGTTGCGGGGGATGGTCCGATTGGTGTGCCTAAACTGGAAGTTTGCGTGTTCGCAATACTCGCTACGGAAATGCTGATTGGCATCTGCTGATTCCACAAGGGCGGATTGCTCGGGTCCAACACTACCGGCGCGCGTGGAGCTTGATTGAAGTCGAATTCGTCTGCGAAACTGTTCGCGGCGGAGTCTCGGTTTGTTAGCGCTTTGAGCCCGAACTGGTCCTCGATGAGAGTCAGGAATGAGCTGAATTCATACACATGATGACTCACGAAGTTCTGTCTAGCGTAAGGCGAGATGAGCAGAGCAGGGACGCGGAATCCTAGACCATATTGGTCGATCTTTGGGGGTGGGACGTGATCGTAGAAGCCACCCCAATCATCCCACACGACGAATATTGCTGAGTCCCTCCAGTACTGGCTCTGCATGATCGTATTCACAAGTGTCACGACATACTTCTGCCCGGGCACTGGTCCAGCATTGGGATGTTCACTTACTTGCGGATTTGGTATGACCCAGGATACTTGTGGCAATTTGCCCGATTGGATGTCCGTGTAGAACTGTGAGCCTGGTACATCATGCGAAAGCAGGGTTGGGTCGTTCATTACGTCCGCGATGTGGGGTAGTGGATTCCAGAGACCATACTGAGGAGTGCTTGCTGCATCTGGTACAGTAGCCTGCGGGCCTAAGGATCCAGAACCATCATCCGTGTTGTTTAACCAGATATTGCCAATGACCCAATTGTCTGTTGGGTCGGGATCTTCGTTCATCAACGCGGGACTGAACTTCCCGGGGAATGTTGTTCCAACATAGTACTTCCAGCTTATTCCCGCAGGTTTGAGTTCTTGCATGATTGTTTTGACGTCGAAGACCGGTGGCGCCCTGCCAGTAACGTATCCACCTGATTGCCCCGCAACCAAGTACAGGTGGGCGGGCAGACTGTAGCTTAGAACCGATTCGAAGAGGTTATCGAAGAGGACGTAGTTGGCGGCATAAGTCCAGTAGTAGGGCAACATGTGGTAGTCGTAGTAACCCATCGCATTGCGTCCACTAGTCCACACAAAGCCATCCATTTTCCCGTTGTCATATGCCTCGTGCGCTGCCTCCCAGCTGTGCGAACCACCCGCCGGATTCGAATCAGTCTCCAAGTAGGGTGCTACAGTTTCAGTACTACCAGGTGCAACCGTTAGCTTAACGCCAGGCGGAATTCCGTTAACGCCTGGATAGACGCCAAAATACTCATCGAAGGAACGATTCTCCTGCATTATGATTATGATGTGTTTGATCGGGAGAGGTGCACCTGAAGTAGGACTCACACTCATAACAAGTAACGCGGCTATCATCATGATGCCGACGATTGAAACCTGCAGCTTCTTTCGAATCATCTGTAACTCGCCACGTAACGCCGCTGAGGGGTTAGAGAATTAAAGCGTCATGGATGATTCGTCCAGCTGTGCCTGTAATCTCAAGATCTGAAACGGGCGTGTCCGTGAGTGTCTAGCCTTGAGCGATAGTTTGAAAACGCGTAGAAGATGGGTAGGAGGGCAGGAGAGCGCTGACTTGGAAGGTTCCTTCGCTGAAGCTGTCCGGACCCAGAACCTCAAGCGACTGTAGGTCGGGGAAGCAGTGAGCGATGTCGTTAGGGTTAAGCAGGAAGTCCCAAACAACTTTCCGAGGGGCCGATGTCTCAAAAGAACCTTCCAAATGCATGCCGCATCACATGGAATTCTACATGTCGCATGGGATGGTTAAAGTCTTCACGTACCGAAACCTCGAAAAGGTCGGCTGTATCGAAGAGGCAATTTCGTGGGCTCGCGAATGGGACTAGGAAACTCTGAGAATGGCAGGAAAGTGCCGCGAAGTTATTAATACACTCGCTCGCAGATAGACTTTCACAATTCAGGGGCCGGTCTTGGTCAGCCTAACCGAACTCATCGCCTTCTGGAAGAAGAAGCAGACACAATCCGGCCATGAGCCACAGAGAATAATCCCTCTCCCACAATTACCCGAACCGATTTCCGAACCACAAAGAACCACCACGCAGGAAGCAGCGAATAATGCGAGGGACGTTCTCAAGATTCTGAAGTTGGAGCGCCAAATTCTCGGTTCCGCTGTCACAACCATCTACGAGTCCCAAACTAAAGGGGTCATAAGCCAAGCGGAGAGGGATCAGCTGCTCGAGAAGTACAAGGTCGATGTCAAGCGACTAGAGAAGGCGATTGATGAGAACCAGAGTGTGGTCAACTTGTTCGAACTCGAAAGCTCGCGTGAAGACCTAATCAAGACCTTCAGATCCAAGCTAACTGAGATTGATTCCAGAATTAAGGGCCTGAGGTCAGGCGGTCCCACTGCACTGACTACGGCGCCGAAAGATCGAAAGACCGAGCAATCGGATCAGAAGAGGGAGAAGGCCCCTGAGGAAGAGGGCAAGAAAGAACACTCGAGTCAGAAGCAGGCCGCGAACGAGAAGAAGGAAGAAGATAAGGAGATTAGCGACGCCGAAAAACGGGTCGAACAGATCCGCGAGGAAATTTTGAAGGCTATGGACCGCCTTGAACAAATTGAAGCGGAAGGATGACCATGTCCTGGATTGAGGAGGCAAAACGCAAAGCCGTCCTCAAAGCTCTCGAACCAATTAGGAACGGATGGATAGTTGGGCTAGGGAGCGGATCGACAACCGCTTACGCCGTAACTGAACTCGCTAGGCTGAGTAGAGGACGGAAACTAGACGTTTCGGTAGTCCCTACGTCCCACCAGATCGAGCACCTAGCCATATCTCATGGCCTCAGAATCCAAACACTGAACGAGGCCTTCACAATCGATTACGCGATTGACGGCGCGGATCAAGTTGAGGAAGCAACCCTCAACCTCATCAAAGGAGGTGGCGGCGCCTTGCTCAGAGAGAAGGTCGTCGATTCAGCCGCTCGCAAGTTAGCCATCGTCGTTGATGAAACGAAGATGGCAAAGCAACTTGGCGGAAAACAATCGATCCCCCTCGAAGTTTTGCCGTTTGCCTGGAAACATGTTCAAGCGGAGGTCGCCAAGATGGGAGGAAGAGCAAAGCTGAGGGAAAGTGCAGGAAAGATTGGTCCAGTAATCACTGACAATGGAAACTTCGTTCTGGACGCGGATTTTGGAAGAATCGGCAAACCCGCTGTTCTGGAGAGACGTTTGAAGATGATGCCAGGCCTCTTGGAGACAGGGCTCTTCCTGAACATGACGTCCATGGCCTATGTGGGTCTAAGGGACGGCCAAGTGAGAATTCTGCGACCATAAATCCATAGATCCATGGCTGCCGCATGCGTCATTGCTTTAAGCGAAAGTGTCCCTAGAGAGCGGAAGTCAATCAGTGATGCGAGTTGGCAGGTTCAAGGAGGTTCTTCACGGCCGCATTGATTCTTGCAGTGCCGATTCTACTCATCGGCGTCTCCCAAATGCTCTTCGTCGGTGCCTCTTTCGGTCCCGACCTGGCGACCATCACAGTCACCTCCCAGCTCACTACGACGACCCAGACGACATCGACTTCGACTTTTTCACAGGTCTCCGTGATTCCCAGTTACACAGTCGCGTCGACGTCTACGACCTTAACACTCGTGATGATCACGACAACCATAGCGACCATCATTGGGACTGAGACCCGCGTTTACCTTGCGGGCTTTTACACATCCACATCCACCATCATAACCTCCCAAACAGCTCTCATGACACAGACTTTGACAACGCTACTCACAACAACCCTGCAGAAGTTGACAACTTCCACTTCAGCAACCACCGTCACAGTGACAAACGTTGCCTACAAGGCCGGACCAATCAGCACAGGCGATAACACCCAGAATCCTTTCCTAGAGTACGCAGTCGTGAGCCTCCTGGGAGTAGGAGCCGTGCTAATGTTTATTCGCAATCATGGCTCGAAGGTTTGAGATCAGGCGGGTTGTGATTGATCGAGAGATACTCGCGGGCAATGTTCGGGGCGTTTCTTTTCTCCTTAACAATCGCTATCTTGCTTTCTGAGGTTCTAGCAATCAATCCCCAAACGGCGCCCTTTCAAGGCGCTCTCCCTACGACAACAACGACTTCGTCGAGTGTCTTCACGTCTGCGACGACGACGTATACCACGCTATCAACAACCATCACGACGGTCTCAACATATTTTATCAGCATCTCATCACTTACAACGACAACTTCTACCTTCAGCTCAACGATTTCAGCAGGAACAATTACGCAAATCCTCACATCGGCCGTGTCTGGAATCCTCACGATAACCAGCACCAACTTCGCATCGAGCGCGGTCACTACAATCTACACGCAATTAATGCAGATGACTCGAACCAGCACAATTGCAACCCAACACACTGTAACCCGATCCGTTACTCTTGCCGCTCCCGGGGTACCCGGCTTCACCTCAGAATCCATCATGATCGGGCTAGCGCTAGGTTTGCTTGCACTTTTGATCCGCCGACGTCGAATCTAATGGTCTGGCGCAGGAAAAGCTTTCAACTTCGCGTGGTGCTTGGGAACCGCAGCGGGCAAGAAACGAGTATCGTTGATTGCTCACGACTTCTCCGGAATTGAAGAGGAGGTATCAGGAAACTGTTCCACGGACGCTCGCTTTCTTCACGCATTTTTCCACATGAAGTCAGAATTAATAGTGCGTATCTGTCGATTGCGGAGCGAACTGATTATGCTGTTCCCTAAGAATCTCCGGCAGTCTACTGCATCCGTTTTGAAAGAGGCCGCCTCAAGTATCGTTGGTGCCGGGGACGGGGTTCGAACCCGCGGCTTCTGGGCCCATTGCTCTCCAGATTATGAGTTTCGTCCCTTTAGCCTGGCTGGCGCTCTACCAGCTGAGCCACCCCGGCCCAAACCCAAGAACCCGACCTGCCCGTAAAAAAGTTCCTTATTCGCTGCGGTTTGAAAAGTGTTTAATGATAGCCGGGCATGGTTCAGAGCGCAGGCTGGATCTAGGGGACATGGAGTTCGACTACCTAACCCTCGACGACTTCGAGCTGAGAGACAAACGCGTGCTGCTAAGGCTGGACATAAACGTCCCAATGGATCCAAGTACCAAACAAATCCTCGACGACACAAGAATAGGAGCAACCAAACCAACACTGGAGGCGTTGAAGGACGCAAAGGTGGCAGTACTCTCACATCAAAGCCGTCCCGGTAGGGACGACTTCACCTCCCTAAGAGAGCATGCAAGCCTCCTCCAGAAGAGTTGTTCACAGCGCGTCAGCTTCGTTGAAGATGTCATGGGGCCGGCTGCACGGGACGCAATCAGGGAGGTCAAGAGAGGCGAGGTGCTCGTTCTGGATAACGTTCGCCTCTGTGCTGAGGAGAACTTGGAAGACCGAGCCGAGAAGCTTGCCAAGAGCATTCTCGTAAGTCGGTTGGCGCCGCTCTTCGATCTGTACGTGAATGATGCGTTCGCAGCCGCTCACAGAGCACAGGCCTCCTTGGTGGGTTTTCCGTATCTGTTGCCCTCTGCTGCGGGGAAGCTCATGGAGAAGGAGCTTGCAGCACTCAAACGACTCCTATCAGATCCAGACCGACCCAGCACCTATCTTCTGGGTGGAGCGAAGGTGGAGGACAAGGTTCCTGTGATCGAGAACATCCTCTCCAGCGGGAAAGCCGATTATGTCCTTCTTGGAGGGAACGTTGGGAAGGTGTTTCTGAAAGCCAAAGGGCTGACGTTCGGTGAACTCGACGAAGAAGACCTGAGCACTGCCAGCGACGAAGTCCTGGAGGCCAATCGGATGCTCACCAAATACCGCAAACGCATAGTTCTTCCCACAGATTTTGGCGTCGTCAGGAATGGTCAACGGGTCGATGCACCCGTCGCCAAGCTCAGCCGATTGGGGAAATCGCTTGACATAGGTCGGGACACTGCAGGAGAATTCTGCGACATAATCAGGAAATCAAAGACTGTAGTGGCTAGTGGACCGATGGGTGTCTTCGAACAGGAAGGGTTTGAGACTGGGACTAAGATGATTCTTGAGGGCATGGCCAACTCTGGCGCGTTCACAGTTATTGGTGGCGGGCATCTGGCTGGGTATGCGGGGATCTTGGGGATTGCGGATAGCTTCTCACACGTCAGCACCGCCGGAGGAGCGATGCTCTCCCTCTTGGCCGGCGAAGAACTTCCTGCAATAAGTGCGCTTGCTCAAGCAGCGAAGAGGCACAAGAGAAGCTAGGCTCTGGCGTTAGCGAGAATTTTAAGCACGGGGCGTTCATAATCGCGGGCGTGCGCCTCGGTGGCTCAGCCTGGTAGATGCCCGTCCTTGGGGCACCGGTGAGCAGCCGCCTTGTACGATCAATCAACGAGAGCGGCAGGTCGCGGGTTCGAAGCCCGCCCGAGGCTCCAGATTCTGAGTCCGGAGCCATTACGAAAATCCGGGTCCGCCCCGCTTTAAAGCGCCTCAAGGAACCTGAAGCATGACCCGGACCGGAATCGAAAGCGAAGACGTCCACAACTTCGAACGCAGGTACGAGAACGCCCTACGCCTACTACACGCCAACCGGAAAATCCTCCCCGAGAACAGGGAGAAGATCCTCGAATTCCTGACCCATTGCAAGGCCAAGGAACTCCGCAAGGCCCGGCAGCTCTTCTACCTCCAGCGCCTCACCACAATCGCTTCCATCCTGCGCAGCAAAAGGTTCGTCGACGCCGCCCGGGCTGACCTCGAAAAGGTCTTCGCCAAGCTCGGCGAGAGGCAAGGGAGAGACGGCAAAGCGCTCGCACCGTGGACGACGTGGGGATACAAAGTCGCCGCGAAAGTCTTCTGACGCTGGCTGCGCGGCTGCGGTGAAGACGAGGACCCACCAGAAACCGCCTGGATAAAGACCACAATGGCCAAGATCTCCAAGACCCTCCCTGAAGATCTGCTCACGAAAGACGAGGTGAAACCCAGTCGAAACCGTTTGGTTCACTATCCCCCTTTGCGTGTCAGATCGTGAGGTTCTCGAGCAATTCCTCTACACACGAGGAATAAGTACCCGGTCAGGTGCTTTTCGTTGTTCTTCTGTGTCGTCCTGCTATTCACAGCGCGGTGAGTTCTACGATTATGCCTACCAGGATGGATTCCCATGTGAATCCGGGTATGGCGGGAAGTGTGAGTGCAGTTGGTGCTGAAGAGAGGCTGTTGCGGATACTGTCCTTTCGGCGCCACGAGTAGTCGTGTTAACCATCGTTGGAGGGGTAGTTCCATTTCCGCGAATAGCCCATTACAATTAGTGCATGCTTTTTTAGGCGTGACACGGAGGAGTCCAGGCAGCATTTGCGAAACATATCACTTTTGCCGTGGATCTTAAGGACGGTTCTATACTGTGGACTCTCGGGGAGTCTGTTCTTTGCAGTCGCCGGACTCTCGGGCACTCTCGGCCTGCAGTATAATGTCGGCTATACTGTTCACTTAGTCGATCTGGTGGTCATATCGAAGTTCGCCGACTCGCTCATCTGGCTCATGACTCTTCTGATAACTTCTGCAGCTTCATTCGTTCTAACGATTCTGAGTGACCGCAGACTAGAACGGAATTTGAATGCGGCCTTCCTTCTAGCCGCTGTGCCACAGATTTCACTCTACCTCCTTAACGAGCATCGGATCGCTTTTTTCACATCAGTCGGGTCCTGCGTCATGTTTCTTGTCGCAAGCATTTTGCTCCACAGACGGCTAGACCTCGGGTTACCACGTCAGGGTTTTCTGATTTCAAGCGCGTCCTTCCTAGCCATCTTGGTGATCATTGAGTCTCTCGCCATTGCCTCTAGAACTCTGACCGTATCCTATGGGCTGAGGATTACGCTTCTGTTAACGCACGCACGACAGCTGCAAGCGCAGTTGTCAGGGCTACTGTTTGTCTATTCACCGATCCTCATGCTTGTTATGCTATACATTTGGGTTCCAATGTTGTACTTGATCTATCGAAGTCATTTTGTGGTTGGAAAAATAGGCGTGTCGTCGGCTTTGGGCCCAGTCAGTCTGACTGGGCGCAAGTCTTCGCTTTCTATGCTCTGTGTTGCAATTGCGGTGGCGATCTTCGTCACGCTATCACCCTACTTCACGCGATCTACTCTTCGTGGGGTAGATGCCCAATTCTACTATTCTTGGCTGTCTTCTATGTCAAGTTTCGGAGAGGCTTTTGGACAGATAGCGGTTGAGCCTCGAGCCCCTTACCTGATATTGCTTTATGCAATCAAGTTGGCTACTGGTTGGAGCTCTCTCCAAGTTGTAGTTGTCGGGCCAAGTTTCCTGGCGGTGTTCTACACTGTTGCGGCGTACTTTCTCACGAAGGAACTTACTAGCAGTCCGCTCGCGGCGGGTCTGGCCGCTCTGCTTGCATCCACTTGGTTGCACACCGATGTTGGGATGTTCGCGGCGATATATGCAAACTGGCTTGCGATCTCTTTCGCATTACTATTCATGTATTTCGTAAGCAAAACGATCAGGAAAGGCGCGAACAGATTCGTCGGCTCGCTCGCCATATTCCTAGCCTACGTGACGGCTTTCTCTCATATCTGGACTTGGGCGATCTTGATGATAGCGAATGTACTCGGACTCGCGTTTCTCTTTCTGATTATGAGAAAGGAGAAGGCCGTGGATTTGCACGTGAAACCCTATGGCCTAATCCTTCTGGTCTCTATCCTTCCGATGCTGGTTCTTGGCCTTGCGATCCCGGGGTTGAGGCAAGCGCTTTCAGGAGGGCTTTATGATGTTGTGGGCGGCATGACTGTGGCAAGGCTCAGCAGTATTCTCTTGCTCACAAAACTCACCATTCAAGAGTACGTGGGAGCCTCATTCGCCTACGCCTGGGCGTTGGTCTTCACAATTCTTGGCGCCATCCTACTAGCCAAGAATAATCCGAGAGCTGCAGCGATTGTTGCCGCGTGGTTGGCGGTCACTTCAGTGAGCGTGGGACTCATTGACCCGTTTTATCAATGGCGTGTGCTATACTTGATTCCGTTTGAAGTGTACGCGGCAATCGGGGTGCTAGGTCTCCTGAGGGGATTCGACTGGGCGGGTAGACTGGGAGAAGGGAGTTCTCATTTGGTGGAAGGTGTCAAATTCCTGTTGGTAGTGCTGATCGTACTCGATTCTATCAACCATGCTTTGATGAACGTGGCGCTTCTGCCTCCCTCGTAATGGCCGCGGCGGAAGAGTAGTATGCTCCCCGTCTCTTGGATGCTTTGAGTAGGCTGGAATCGAGTCAGGTGGTTTCGGTTGGTCTTCTGCGCCGTCTTGCTATTCCCAGCACGGTGAGTCCCACGATTATGCCCGCGATGATGGATTCCCATGGGAATCCAGGTATGGCGGGGATTGTTAGTGGCGTTGTTGCTGATGAGGAGGCTGTCCGGGAAGTTGTCTTTGCAGGTATCGTTGTGACGAAGGTCTGTGTCTGTCCTCCCGAGGTCACCACTGAGGTAACAACTTGGGACGAGGAACTTGTAGCCGAAGTCGCAGGACTTGAAGTAGTCGCTGTAGTACTTGAAATCGCTGCGGTACTTGATGTAGTTGCCGCTGTGCTTGATGTGGTCGCTGAAGCTGTCGTGGTTGTACCTGGAGCGGTTGTGGTTGCTGTGACTGTGTTGGCGCTGACGCCGCCGGGTGGGTCGAGGTGAAGTATGAGGCTCAAGGAATCAGGGAAGGGTGCACTCACTCCGGTCCCCACGGCCAGTCCATTGGTGCTTGATCTCAAAGAGAGGCTGGTCAGAGCTCCAGACGCTCCTCCCAGCGTTATGGCGGGTAAGAGTGGAGCTACAAACCACGAACTGCCGTCATAGTGAATCGTGACTGGAAGGTTCGTGACAGAATCGGTTCCAACTGCCCATCCGTCCGTGGCCGGAGGACCACCCGTGACGGCTATGCCCGTGATTATGATTGGGTTTACGACATTAAGAACTGAAACCGGACTCCACGATATTCCGTTCCAATACAGGATCGTAGTTCCATCTCCCGCTGCCCAACCGTGCGTACTGTCTTGCATGAAGACGGAGTTCAAAGTAACTCCCGCCGGGACTCCCGGCGGCGGGTTAAGAATGTCCGCCCAATTGTTGCCACTACCTCCTATTACGACATAGTGAACGATCAATGCATTGCCTCCATTCGTTCCAACAGCCCAACCGCTATTGCCGCCGCTGGTTGGGTCGAAGTAGACTGAATGATAATCGGCGCCGGGCACCGAGCTCGGAACAATTGAGAATTGGCCGCTTGGTTGATCTCCCCTAGCGGCTGAGTGCATGATTACTCCACCAATTCCAACAGCCCAGCTGTTCGAATCACTCACCATGTACACCGAACTCAAGACACAGGCGCAGGGGCCGCCTACAGCTTTCCCGGTCCAAGTATTTCCATCGTACCACATTGATACTGGTGCCGGACCATACGTTGGCGTTCCTCCAACAGCCCACCCAGTGGACCCGCTTGAAAGGTATACGCCGAGCAGGAATGAGGGGTTTACAGCCGGATAAACGGCTGGTGCTCTAGTCCAGCTAAAGGACCCACCATTCCACCTTAGGATTGCAGGCGCGTTCGTGGCAGGGTCAGGAGTTCCTACGGCCCAACCATCCGAGTCACTTACCATGAAGACCGAATCAAGCTCTAGGGAGTTCGGGGAGGTAGTCGTACTCCAAATCGAATCAGACTGAGTACCACAATTGCTCAGGCAGAAAGCTGCGAGCCCTGTCTTGCCGACAGCCCAAACATTTCCTCCAGAAGTGGCGAAGGTTACGGAATCGAGGCCATTCGAGGCTGCAATGTGGCTTATGTCAATCCTAGTCCATGAGGGTGCAGAGTCAAGACTCATCCCATGCAGAATGGCTGGGGGAAGTCCCGGCGCATCGCCGTCCCCAACTGCCCAAGCTTCTGATGAACTCAGCATAACGATTGATCTAAGGTTGTTTGCAGCGCCACATGATAGGGGACTGCTCGCACCCGCCCAGTTGAAACCGTCTAATGTGCGAATAATCGTGCATTGATCACCCACAGCCCATCCAATGCTTGGTGAAGACATCGCGACAGCGTTCAGGTTAGCGGAGACAGGGCTTGCTAGTAGGCTCCAAGCCGCGCCACTCCATTTGTAGATATTTCCGCCGTTCCCGACTGCGATTCCGTCAAGGGCCGCGCAAGGAGTAGCGGTGCTGCATTTCGTCATGTAAACGCCGTTCACCTGGGCCGAAGTTGTTGACAATTCATGCCAGGACCCGCTTGCCTGTGGACCGTTCCATATCCAGAATCCTCCACCCAACCCATCTTTCCCGACTGCAAATACCTGCATCACATCACCAGGAGATGAAGCGCTCTGAACCTCATAGACGCTGAGGAGCTGAGCTGCTCCAGAGCTTGGAACTGGACTTGGACTCGCCCATCCAACACCACCATAGTAAAGGGCCACAGCGGTTCCAAGGCATCCTCCCACCGCCCAGCCCGAGGAACTGGTTATACTGCTTAGAGGGTTGAGGGGTCCGCCGAAATTGACGGCATCGAGTTCACACGTTGTTGGTGATGATGCTTGGTTCCATGAGAATCCGTCCCAGTAGTAGATGAAGCCACCCGCGCCCACTGCCCAACCGCTTCCGCTACCCTTCCCGCTAGTCCCGCCGTTGATCATGTAGACCCCGTGAAGTTCGGCGTCGGGTGTTGCGGTGTATTCGGTGGGGCTGATCAACCGCCAAGCCCCGGGTGTTGCTATGCTCTGTGCGGGCATGACACTCGCAAGAACCATGAGCGATAAGATGATCGTACTGCCGAGAATGAGCGTCCTTCGTTTATTCAAAACAATCAACCCTACCGTGAGACACATCCACTTGTGACCGTTCGTATTTCGACCGAATTATGTCTTTTTGGTTGTTTTTTGAGGATTTGGCATCCTTCATGTCAAAATCCCTTGAGCCCCACTCGAGCATTAACTTGCCCAATCCGAATTCTCCTCTGTTACCACTCAAGGGAGAACTGTTGGTTCCAGGACATATAAGTGTTGTTTCGTGCCACATATCAACACTTGCCACGTTTCCCTCAATTCCGCTCCAGTTCCTTGAGCAAGTTCTCCAGCCCTTATGATGTGTCTTTTCCTTGACAGCCCCTTAGGTGCTCTTCCAGGCAAGTTTCGCACATTGTGTTCCCGCAGCTCTTGCAGACCTTCAATGGCCCTTCGAGTGCCCGACCGCAGAAACCGCAATAGATACCCTCAAACACCGGCGACCCATTCTCCACGAGAATTGATGTCACGATTCCTATAAGCTACGCCGCAAAAGAAATACTCCAACAGTTCAACCGGCGAATACCAATGAACCTTCACCTCAAGTTCTACGGGGTCTTCAGAACAGCGGCTAAAGCAGGCGAACTTGATCTAGAGGTTGCGAGTGAGGGGACTACTGTTCGGTCACTAATATCCAAGCTGGTTTCACAAGATCGCTTTCAAACCCTGAAGAGTCTACTTCTAGACGTTGAGAGTTCTGATCCGCGACCAAACGCGTTGATCATGGTTTCAGGTCGCGAGATAAACGCCCTGAACGGATTGGAAACGGAACTCAAGGAACATGACGAAGTCGCTTTTCTTCCCATCGTCCACGGCGGCTGAATCCGACTCTTGCTAGGGCCTTTACGATGTCACGCCATTAGAGCAGAGGGAGCTTCGACGATAACCTCGACTCTTTCGCCTTTGCTATGCTTCCTAAGACTCGCCGCTTTGACTTCCAGATAACCTTCAATAGCTTCCTTGAGATTCGCGAGAGCTTCTCCTTTGGTCTCACCTTGTGTGGCAACCGGGAGCTCTAGACATTTGATTACGAAACCACCTTCCTCGGCGCCCTCTAGAACTGCAGTGAACTTGAGCGTGGCCATAGCACATCCGCGTTGCAATATCGTCGACCTAGTCCTATAAACCGCTCAGTCCAGAATTGAGTTAATCCCTAAGCTGGGTTCAGTTTCGATCTCACGTTGGGGCCGAGAGGTTCGTTCATGCTTCCGCTCCGGTAACCGAAGACGTCGAAGGCTACGTACGCGAAACCGAACTCGCGAAGAGCCTCCCCTATCTTATCCAGTAGTTCCTCGTTGAAGAAGAGTTGACGTTCAGTCTTCCCGACTTCGATTCTGGCTAGGTTGCCGTGGTCGCGCACCCTCAACTCATGAACGCCGGTCAGGGTTCTGATGAGTTTCTCGGATTTCTCAATCCTCTTGAGCCTTTCAGGCGTTATCGTTTGCCCGCATTGGATTCTTGAGGAGAGGCAGGGCATGGAGGGTTTATTGAAGTTCGGTAACCCTAAGAGTTGGGACAGCTGCCTAACCTCGGCCTTCGTCATCCCCGCATCAGCGAGAGGCCTCCTCACCCCATTCTCCGATAACGCGTCCGCGCCGGGCCTGTGACCGTGCATGTCGTCCGCGTTCGTACCATCCACAATAGCAGGAACCCTCAGCTCCTCAGCCAGCCCCCTCAGCTTCTCGCTCAACTCCTTCTTACAGAAGTAGCAGCGATTGTTGGGGTTGGTGACGTAGTTCGGATCCTCCAACTCCTCCGTCCGAACCACAATGTGACGAACGCCGATTCTTTCTGCGAGTTGTTTCGCCTCCTCCAATTCCGATGAAGGAAGGCTGGGTGAGTCTGCTGTGACGGCGATGGCGTTGTCATCCAACGCAATCTTCGCTAGCGATGTGACGAGGGTGCTGTCTATTCCGCCGGAGAAAGCGACGATCACTTTCCCGCAACCCTTCAGCTCCTCCAGGACCCTCTCGGTTTTCTCGCGCAAGCCGGTCGGCATGTCCGGCAGCAGTTTGGTGAATGCTCGGCTTTGGTCGGATGGCTTTGCTGTTAACATTTTATTGTACGTCACATAGCTCATCGTACTTAGGCGTTTCCAAACCTGGCGGGAAATTCTTGCGAGAAATTCTTGAGAAGCTAGCTCAGGGGAAGATCTCCATTGACGAAGCAGAGAAGGCTTTGAAGATCCACGCCATCGAGGATGTGGCGAACATTGCGAGGCTGGATGTTGGACGGGAAGTCAGGCGAGGGGTACCGGAGATTATACTCGCCGAAGGAAAATCCCGGGACGACCTGGTCAGGATTTGTGAGCGAATGCTCGAGAGGAACGGACGCGTGATAGTGAGTCGAGCCAATGATGAGCAATTGGCGGAGTTGAGGGAGAAATTCGGAGCCAATCACGTTCGCAGGTTTCCACATGCACGTTCCTTAGTCGTCAGAGGGAGCGGCTACAGGGCAGTGGAGACGGGGGGGCGTGTCGGAATCATAACCGCTGGGACGGTTGATCTGGCGGTCGCTGAAGAGGCAGCGATGGTTGCGGAGGAGATGGGATGCCAGACGTTCCTGGAGGCAGATGCGGGCGCAGCCGGAATACATCGCCTTACGGAGCCCCTAAGCCGGATGATTCAAAATGATGTTGATAGCCTAATCGTCGTCGCCGGCCGTGAAGGAGCTTTGCCCACCGTTGTCGCGGGCCTGGTGGATATACCGTTAATCGCCGTACCGGCGTCGTCGGGTTATGGGTACGGAGGTGGAGGTGAAGCTGCGTTGATGGCTATGCTTCAAGCATGCTCTCTGGGGCTCGCGGTGGTGAATATTGACTCGGGGATTGCGGCTGGTGTGGTGGCTGCGCAGATCGCTAACCGCGTCGCTAGGGCACGAAAGAACCACGCCTAGAACTCGGGTCAATTGACCTTAACAGACTTCAAGTGCCCAATGTGAGTTTTGAGCACTTCCACAGACTTCTCGAAGGCTGCTTTCTCTTCGTCGTTTAGTTTCAGTTCGATCACACGTTCCACACCGCGTGCGCCGAGGACAGCTGGGACGTCCACGTACACGTCCTTCACCCCATATTCGCCATTGAGGCGCACCGTCATGCATAGCACCATCTTCTTGTCCTTGACGACGCTCTCAATCATGCGCGTGATCCCGTGGGCCGGCGCGAAGATGGTTGCGCCTTTCAACG
>Ga0315280_10006267_pt1 | contig 16511 bp, 13 predicted proteins | sample YL17G06_40_MG_FD_203697 | JGI IMG/M metagenome (GOLD analysis project Ga0315280, IMG submission 203697) | Sediment microbial communities from Yellowstone Lake, YNP, Wyoming, USA - YL17G06_40 | ecosystem: Environmental > Aquatic > Freshwater > Lake > Sediment | place: USA: Wyoming | collected...
TGATTTCTCCCTGCCTTCCCTCTTTATATTCGGGCATGGGCATGACATGGGGACGTACGGTGGCCATCTGCGGCCTGAATTTTTCGCAGAGGATGGAAGCCATGATATTCCCGCCGAAGGCCGGACGGGTTTGGAGCAGATGACCTTTATCTGTGATGGAAAGGCCTGTACAGTCTGCAGTCAGTCCGGTTTTGAGCTTGGTAGCCACAGCACCGGCCAGGTCTCGACCGAGTCCTGTAGCTCCCATTAGAAGTATCTCTGGCTTGTATTTTTCGATAAGATAAAAGACGCCATCAAGATAAGATGTCGTGCGATAATTTTTAAAAATCGGTGCATCCAAGAGGTATGCTTTCTGCGCGCCGTAAGCGAAAGCTTGATGGCAGAGGTTTTCAACCTTATGGCCAATCACTACTGCCGCAAGCTCCACATTTAAACTTTTGGCTAGGTTTGCACCCACTCCCAAGAGTTCCCAGGAAACCTTGGCCGGCTCACCTTCAGTCTGCTCAACGAAAACCCAAACTCCTTTGTAAGCAGCAATTCTTCGAGCTATAGCAGCTTGCTCTGCATCTACTTCTTCAGCTGGGGCTGCTGCGGGTTTTGCTTGTTTTTTGAGTTCTTCCAGAATTTTTAGCTCTTCTGGAGTGAAGAACATTTCCAGTGCTTGGGAAGGGCAGACTTTGACGCATTTGACACATCCGATACACTTGGCTATGTCGATGATCGGCTCGCCACGTTCATTTATTTCGATGGCGTCTGTCGGGCACGCGGCCTGGCAACGGGCGCCGCAGGCAATACATTTACCTTCGATCAGCCTTGCTTTTCCTCTTGGCTTTTTGATTGGTTTCGGTTTGTCCATGGCAGATCCTCAGCACTAAGATTTAAAAGGCCAGAATTTCCTTTTGAACGAGCCTTTGCATCAAAAGCTCAGCTGCTCCTTCCGGGTTGTTGATCCCGTCTCCGATGATCTCTCCTTTCTCACGCTCTGGAGAGAATATTTTTTTTACCCAAGTGGGGGAGCCTTTAAGCCCGATTTGGAACTCATCCAGCTTCATCACTTTATTATCCCAGAGCATGACTTCGGCTTCCTCAGAGAGAAGCCGCATCGGGACAGTCGGGTAGCGGGGATGGTTGATTTCCCTGACAACAGTGAGTAAGGCAGGGAGTGGAGCTTCCACAATCTCATGCCTCCCTTCGAGCTTTCTTCTTACCCGGATCTTCTTGGCTTCAGTGTCCAGGTGCTCGATTTTGTCCACCAGAGTGAGCTGGCTGTAGCCGAGGCGGGTGGCGATTCCTGGCCCGACCTGGGCAGTGTCGCCGTCAATGGTTTGTTTGCCGCAAATGACAAGTCCAACCTCTTCTTCTTGAGACAGCCTTTGGATGGCTGCGGAAAGAACATAACTTGTAGCCAACGTATCAGCTCCGCCAAAAACGCGGTCGGAGAGAAGAATCGCCCCGTCCACACCGAGAGCAAGAGCTTTTCGCATGGTAATTTCGGTGTTGGGTGGACCCATGGAGATTGCTGCAACTTTGAACCCATACCTGTCTTTTAGCCTCAGGCTTTCTTCCAGGGCATGCGTGTCAAAGGGATTGATGATAAATGGAATTCCCTCACGCACCAAAGTATTGGTCACAGGGTCTATTTTCACCTGGGTGGTGTCTGGGACCTGTTTGATGCAAGCTACAACTAACATCGCGAATTCCTTCCTTTCGCCATACCTAAAAAAGTATGGCTTTAGTTTTCGAAGTCATTCAACATTAATTTTGGAGGCCGAAGGGCTTAGCGCTAACTGCCCCTCGCTTAAAAGTTATTCTTTTATTCCTGCATCCAACAAAATTATTTCAGCTTCAAGCTGAAAACGAAGTGTTATATTAACAAATTTTTTCATTGCTTTCAAGCAACATTCTTTATAAAATCTGAAATAAAATTGTTAAAAATTTATCAAGAATAGGATGGAAGAACATGACGAAAAGAGGACTTGTGATTGGCTGCTTGGGAGTTCTTGTCCTTGCGGTCCTGATTATTGTGATTTCTGTCGCAGGGACCTATAACTCTCTTGTGTCTTTGGATCAGAAAGTTAGGGCGCAATGGGGCCAGGTGGAAAATGTTTACCAGCGCCGCGCTGACCTGGTGCCGAACCTGGTGGAGACGGTGAAGGGAGCTGCCAATTTCGAAAAGGAAACATTCACTGCAGTGACTGAGGCCAGGGCCAAGGTAGGACAGGTCACTGCGGGAGCTATGGCGAATGTGATCAATAATCCCGAGACTTTCGCCAAATTTCAGGAAGCGCAGGACGGCCTTTCTTCAGCGCTCTCTCGCCTCTTAGCTGTAGTCGAGAGATACCCTGAGCTCAAGGCCACCCAAAACTTCAGAGACCTTCAGGCCCAGCTTGAGGGCACTGAGAATCGCATTGCTGTCGAACGCATGCGCTTTAATGAAACTGCTCAGGCCTTCAACACCAAACGCATGAAATTCCCTACGGTCCTGATTGCCGGCTTTTTTGGTGAACGCTTCAAAGAAAAAGCTTACTTCAAAGCACAGCCAGGTGCAGAAACTGCTCCCAAAGTAAAATTTTAACGCGTGAAACAAAAGCTTCTTTCATTTGCCGCATCCGGAGTCTTTCTCCTTTTTTCGCTCTCCGCAAGCTTAGGTATAGATATCAATATTCCTCCTTCCCCAGACCGGTGGGTGAGCGATGAGGCAGGCTTTCTTTCTCCTCAAACCATCGCTGATTTAGATGCCCAGCTTGAGGCTTTCGAGCAATCAACCGGACATCAGGTTATTGTTTACATCGGACAGACGACTGGCGGCGTTCCTATTGAAGACTGGGCGGTCAAAGTATTTGAAGCCTGGAAGGTCGGCCGCAAAGGAATGGATGATGGGCTCGTTCTTTTCATCATGACCGAGGACCGCAAGATTCGGATCGAAGTGGGATACGGACTTGAAGGGGTTGTACCGGATGCGATCTCTTCACGGGTGATCAACGAAATCCTCATTCCCAATATCCAGAGCGGCGACAACAACAGGGCAGTTCAGGAGGCAGTGTCCAGCCTCATTGAGACAATCTCGGGAAGAAAAGCGGCAGAGTCGCCCAAAGAAGGAGAACATCAGTATGGAAAACCTTCTTTTTCTGGGGGTGAGTTCATCCTGATCGGAATAGCTGTTTTGTTTTTCCTGGTTCTTTTTATCACCCATCCTTCTCTGGCCATCTGGCTCCTTTTTTCAATTTTATCCGGCGGCAGGGGAGGAGGCGGCGGAAGAAGCGGAGGAGGGTTGTTCGGCGGAGGCGGATTCCGAGGAGGAGGCGGCCGTTCAGGGGGCGGAGGAGCCTCAGGCTCCTGGTGATCCAAGGAGGAGGGACATGCGAAGATTGAGCCGCCGCAAGCTCCTAAAAATTATCGACGCAGAGCGTGTAATGAAGGCGATTGAAGATGCCGAACACCGCACCTCGGGTGAAATCCGCGTTTCAGTTTCTACTTATTTCTGGGGGAATGTCCGGCGTGTGGCAGAAAAGGCATTCGCTCGGCTCGGCATGACTCGGACACGACAGAGAAACGGAGTGCTCTTTTTCATAGTTCCCTCGAGGCGCCGCTTTGTGGTTCTCGGAGATGAAGGCATTCATGCCAGAGTCGGCCAGGAATTCTGGGAGAGTCTGTCCGAGATCCTTTCCGAAAAATTTCGCAAGGGTGAGTTCAGAGAGGGATTGGTTGAGGCGATAGAAAAAGCGGGCGAGATGTTGGCGGCCCATTTTCCTTATGACGCCGCCACGGATATCAATGAACTTCCTGATACAATTGATCTTGAGGAGCTGAAAAAAAGGCGTTAAAAATCCTGAAGATATCACTCCTTTGGCCTTCTTGCGCCCTGGTAGATGTTTTTCCAGTGAGGCTCAGATAGCTCTGAAATCTGGACAATAGGCCTGAGGTGCGGAGTGGCGTTAATGAATTCCTTCTCGTTAATCATCATCCCCACATGAGAAATCTTTTCTCTTGATTTCCCAAAGAAGACAAGGTCTCCCATTTTTTCCTCACCTGGCGGAACCTCGACGAGGCCACTTTTTAACATCTGGATATCTGCATCCCTGAGTATCTCAATTCCACTCAGCCTATAGATGAGCTGGACAAAACCCGAACAATCAATGCCGAGAGGCGTGTTTCCGCCCCAGAGATAGGGGAGGCCGAGGAATCTTTTGGCGATGGCGACCACCTCAGGAGGGGAGAGGCGCTTTCGCTTTATTTGAGCGTCCCTCACAACGCCGTCTCCAACCTGGATCCATCCTTTATCACCCGTAGGAAGTGTAACATCACACCATCTCTCACCGCAGCTGCCGACTTCCAAGAGCGCACTGATCGGGGCCATTGTGAGGGGCTTGTGTTCAGTGACATCATCTTCCTTATAAATAAAAGCCATAAGGCTTTGGACCTCAAACACATTTCCCTCTGAGGCATAGAGTTTTTCACCTTCTTTATAAATTCTCAAAAAAGTGGAAATCATCCATCCCTGGTAAGTGTCAGGAGTTTCAATCTGAAACCATTCCTCACCATTGGCATTTTTTTCGGATTTTAAGATTTTGACATTGGTGCCGATGATGGCCTGGCTCACGACATCAGTTTCATCAGAAGCGGCGCGATGCATATTCTCCACACTCTTGGTCACGACACCCATCTTGGCTGTTTCTTGCGCTTCAAAAAGAGAAATAGAAAATAGAATTGCCAAAAAGAAGACAAAGATTTTTTTTGCCATCGAAACCTCCGCCCCCCATTATAACATAAATAAGGGACAGTTATTGGGCTGTCCCCTTTTTAGCCTATTGTTTTCGCAGAATTGAAAATACTTATAAGGTTTGCCTATAATTAATCGGACCTTTTCCGTTTTGTGTGGGCTGCATTGAAGAGATCAGGAAACGGGCGTAGCGACTATTGAAGGTTTAGCCTTCCCGAACCGCCCTTCGAGGGAACCTCTGGGCGCTGAGGCTGTCTGAGCCTAAACCGGTCAAAGGGAGATGCCGACAGGGGGCGAGAGGAGCTGTTGCTGGGCCTGTGATCGTGCACGCGAGTTCCGCAGGCGCCGAGAAGGGCGAAGAGGGAACGGCGTGAAAAACCTGAACGGAGCGAGACCGTTCCCTGATCTCTTCTCTCTCCTCAATGAAACAAAATGGAAGAGAACCAATTATAAATGGAGGTTCACCATGAAAAGGAAGGAATTCCTCGAGCTCTCAGGCTTGTTAATAGCAGGATCCATGATCCCTTCGAAAGCAGTCCTGGGTGAATTGAGGGGAAATGGAAAGGTGAAAATTGATGCCAAAATTTACGAGGTTCAGCTCAAACATGCCTGGACTCTCTCGAGAGGCACTTGGAATACCCGGAGAAATGTTATCTTGAAAATCGAGAGAGAAGGAGTGGTTGGCATGGGCGAAGCAGCTCCGATTGCGCGCTACAACGAGAGGGCCGAAAGTGGCCTTGCCTTTATCGAGAAGGCAAAGCCCATTCTCGAAAAAGATTTATGGCAATACTATGAGAGGTGGAATGAGATTGACGCTTTGGCCGAGGGAGAGCATGCTGCCAAGGCGGCCATCGATATGGCAGTGCTGGATTGGATAGGGAAGAAGCTCAATGTGCCTCTGTATCGTTTTTTAGGTTTGAACAAAGAAAAAACTCCTGTAACTACTTATTCAATCGGCATTGATGAAGTGAAAGTGATGCAGGAGAAGGTTAAGGAGGCTTCGGATTTTCCCGTTTATAAAATAAAGGTGGGAACCAAGGATGACAAAAAAATCATCGAAGGAATAAGGGAAGTCACAGACAAGCCACTGAGGGTGGATGCGAATGAGGGCTGGAAAACAAAAGAAGAAGCCTTGGAAATGATCAACTGGATGATGGAGAAAGGTGTTGAGCTTGTTGAACAGCCGCTTCCTTCGACAATGCTCGAGGAGCAGGCCTGGCTAAAGGAAAAAAGTAAAATCCCCATATTTGCTGATGAGAGCCTGATGAAAGCCTCGGATTTGCCCCGGATTGCGGCCGCTTTTCATGGAGTCAACACCAAACTCATGAAGTGCGGTGGAATTCAGGAAGCGCTGAGAATCGTTGGCATGGCAAGAGCACTGGGATTAAAGACCATGCTGGGTTGCATGATCGAAACCTCGCTCGGGATATCAGCGGGGGCCTCTATTTCGTCTCTCTTCGATGATCTGGACCTCGACGGAAACCTGCTCATCACCAATGACCCTTTCAAAGGCGTTCAGACAATTAAGGGGAAACTTATTCTTTCAGATAAGCCAGGGCTGGGAGTGGAAGGCAATCTCTGAATTTCGTTAATCGTAGCGGTCGGATTTATCCAGCTACCTCCTCCCTTTCCCTCCCCCCCACCAAGGGTGAGGGGAGGGTGGAGATGCGCTGACAAATTGGAATAATTAAGTGAGTTTGGCCTAATAAAGCAGCCTGCCGTATTCACTTGAATTTTGGATTTGAACAAAGTATTCAAAAGCAAGCTTTGATATCTGCGCAATAACCTCCTCGCCTGCTTTTTCGCTCTTCAAGTAGGTTGTCATGACACAGATAATATAAGGCCGGTCTTTGAGCTCCACTATTCCGGAGTCACATCTCACCATCTCCAGCTCCCCATGTTTAGAAGCAACGGGAATATTTGCTGGGATGGCTTCCTTGATTGGGCTATCTTTTGATTCATTCACCACCGAGAGAATCTTGAGCAGCTCCAGCCTCTGTGGGTCTTTGATGGCGGTTCCATTTCTGATTTTTTCCAGGAGCGTCATCATTTCGAGAGGTGTTGAGATGTTCTCGTTCCCTGCCATCGCTGCTTTGAGATCCATCATCTTCCTTCTCAACCTCGTATCCTTAAGACCGAGGGAGTCCATTCTCTTATTCACATTGTCCATCCCAGCTTTATCGATAAGAATGTTTGTGGCGGTGTTGTCCGAAAGAATAACCATCAAGACACAGAGGTCTTTCACAGAAAGAGAGAGGGAAGGATACCCCAGCTGAAACAACACGCCGCTCCCTTCGACTTTCTGGCCTTCCTGCAAAGGAATCATCTCATCGAGTTTGAGCTTCCCTGCCTCCACCTGCTTAAAGACTTCAAAAAGGAGGGCGATTTTGATTGAGCTCGCCTGCGGGAAGATCTCTTTTTCGTTCAGCAAGAACATCTTCCCCGTTTTAAGGTCTTTGATGGCGACGCCCAAAACTCCATCCAGTTTGGCTTCAATGTTTTTAATTTCTGCCTGGAATTTTTGATCCAGGATGGAGATTTTGTCTGCGCGCGCGAATGAGAGACTAAAAATTAAAAGAACAATTGCGGTGAAGAATTTTGTTGTGATTTTCATTCAGACCTCCATTTTATTTAGTGCGTTTGCATCAGTTCAAGCGTCTGGTGAGCCAGATATAACAATCCTTGGACTGGAACCCCATAAGGGCAGACAGATTCGCAAAACCCATCACAGCTCTGGCACTTATCCGCTTTCCGGCTTTCTAGCTTGGCATACTGGCTTATGGCAAATTTTTCCCGTCCTTGCGATTTGAAATAATGATTGTAACGTAAGATTTTATTCACCGGCACTCGCTTTGGGCATTGCGACTCACACCGCCCGCAGCCGTAGCGGCAGTAGAATTGGCCAAAAGTTTCAGCATAAGCGTTTAATTTTTTCTGGTCCTCAGCTTTAAGCTTGGTTCCCGAGAGCGTAACAAAGGCCTCCAGGTCGCTGTAGTTTTTGATGCTGCAACAGACTGTGTTGACATAGGGATTCTTGAGCACAAACCTGTAGGCGGCATCCCTTACCTCATTGTTATCGGTCAGGTTGTATTGTCTCTTGAAACCTTCAGCCTTTTCGGCAGCTACTTTGAGCCTTGCCACAAGATTTTTGAGAAAATCGGGTACCTCCTTTCCTTCCTTTTTAGTTTTTTCTGCTTCCTCTTCGAATTCAAGGTAATTGCCCACAGGGTTGGCTTTCATGATCGCGGCCCCGATATTTTTCTCCTTACACGCCTTTAAGATTTTCTCACTCATATCTTTCTGGAGAAAGTTGTAAACAAAAATCATCACATCAAACCTGCCGTCGTCTGCAGCAGCGAGGAGCACTTTTTCCATGGTCTCGCGAACTTCCTGCCATTGGGCTCCGTGGTTGGAGACTCCGCAGAACTTGACCCTTCCTTCTGCTTTTAGCTCTTTGATGGCTGCATGGAATCCTACATTTTTCAATTGCTCGACAGTTTCTGGCGCATGAATCATCAGGCAATCGATGTAATCTGTCTCGAGCCTTTCCAGGCATTTGCGGGCCCGGGCGATGAAGCCATCCTTGGTAACGTCTTTCAAAAGAGCCAATTTAGTGGTGATAAACACAGATTTTCGGTTACGGTTTTTCACGGCCTTGCCTATTGTCCTCTCGACCTGGCCCCGGACATAATTTTCAGCGGTGTCAATGTAGTTAATTCCCGTATCCAAGACGGCTTCGACCAAGGACACATCTGTATTCTCCCCGCTTCCAAATCCGATGTCAGAGACCTTAACGCCAGTTCGACCCAATGTCCGGTATTCTTTGATTTTTAACTTGGATAAAGAAGGTGCATTCTGCACGCCAAAACTCCTGCCCTGAATTTTGAGGCCAAAGCCTATTGCTGCGGCCGCTGAAGTTCCGATAAACTGGCGCCGGCTCATTCCTTTTTCGACTCGATGGAGTTTGCCTTGATCGCTCATCGCGCTCCTTACTAAATAGAAATATTTACTACTTTTTATCGCTAAAGGTCAACCGAAACGTCAAAACCTCTTGCATCTCTTCCATTTTGTGTGAGTTGCACTGAAGAAATCAGGAAACGGTCGCAGCGTGCCTTCGAATGACCTGGCGCGAGCCCTGCGAGTTCCGCAAGCGCCGAGAAGGGCGGTGAGGGAACGATGTGAAAAACCTGAACAGGAGCGAGACCGTTTCCTGATCTCGTCTCTCTCCTTACCCACATAGAATGGAGAAGAACAAACCTCTTTTCTTTATTATTGAACTAAATTATAATCAATGCCTTTAAAAAAGGAGCAATCATGAAAAGAGACAGGCGTGCCATTTTTTACCTTTCGGTCTTTTTGATGATCTTTTCCGCACTTGCCTTTTCGCAAGCGCCCAAAAAATTGAGAGTCTTTATCTCCGTTGATATGGAAGGGATTAGCGGCTTGATTAGCAATGAGGAAACAGGAAAAAGCGGCCAAGATTACAATCTTTTTCGTCAAATCATGACCGAAGAAGCCAATGCCGCTATTGAAGGAGCTCTCGCTGCAGGGGCGACCGAGATTGTAGTCAGGGATGCCCACGGAAGCGCCTTGAATATTCTGCCCAATCTTTTAAACCCTGAAGCCAAACTCATCCGCGAGTGGTCAAATGGGCCTTTGGATATGATGGAAGGGATTGACAGGACATTTGATGCCGCTATCTTTATCGGCTATCATGCGAAGGCTGGAACTCCTGATTCCATTTTGAAACATACGATCAGCGGTACCATCTTTGATTTGAAGCTGAATGGGAGAGCGGTTCCCGAAGCAGGATTAAATGCCGCCATCGCCGGTTATTTCGGCGTTCCTGTTGTCTTGGTGACAGGCGATTTGGCCGCTACCCGCCAAGCGAAAGAAATTTTGGGAGAGGTTTCAACCGTCGCTGTGAAAGAAGGAATCGGGAAGGCAGGCAAAATGCTTCATCCAGAAAAAGCCCGAAAATTAATAAAAGAAGCTGCTACCGATGCTCTTAAGAACCTTGGGAAGTATAAGCCTTTTCAACTGACTTCGCCTGTTACGATGGAGATAACCTTCACCAGGGAAGATCTGGCAGCCAAAGCTTCTTGGATTCCGGGGGCAAAAAGAACGGGTGATCGCTCGGTTGCTTTTACCAATAACGATTTTATGGAAGTTATGAAATTCTATTTATTTGCCGCTGAATAAAAATATCGTCGTCAGTCAACCTTCACTCGATAGAGTCCCGCTCCATGAGGCGGGATTTTTACTGAAAAGTTGCTCTCATAAATTCCCAGATCTCTCTTCGCCCATAAATCGCGGACACTGCATTTGACGGCCAAACCCAATTGCTGCCAGGTGGCTATCGCCTCGGCTGGATCCTTGTCATTTGTGTTGAATAAAGCAATATATTTATCTTTTGAGCCAGGAATATCAGCAGCCCAGGCGATAAGGCCATCCTTTGCGCTCAACTCTCTGTTGTTTGAACTGTTTTCGTCGACGGCGAGGACTTCTTCGTTGGTCATCAAAGAAAGTGTGAATTCGTCGTTGTCCGGCATATTTCCGCCGAACATGAGTGGCGAGTGGAAAATACACCACAAGCTCATCAGTGTGAGCTGTTCGTCTTTAGTCAGGCGACTTGATCTGGTCTTGTGATCTTTCAAATCCGTGCGAATGCTGAGCTTTCCCAACGGCAGCATATCGGCATCGGGCCAGTGGCCGGGCTCGCTGTGCTGAGCCCAAGCGCGGCAGAGCTTGAATTGTTCGAGAAGTTTCGGCCATTCATCCCAGAAATCACCAGAAATGCGCCAGAGATCGGCGTGCTCTTTTGCATGCTTTGCTTGTTCGAGGGGCGGAGGCCCTGGCGAGAGGCTGAGCACAATCGGCCGGCCGCACTTTTTTATGGCTTCACTTAAGGCAGCGATTTCATCCGCGTGGTAGGGGGCGGACATATCATCCGCTTTAATGTAATCAACACCCCATTCGGCATAGAGCATCTCGATGGAATCGCAATATTCCTGCCCGCCTTTTTTGGCTGTATCCACACTATGTTTTTTTCCCTTATGTTAAAGGCCGTCAAGTTACCTGCGACTACCCTAATTATTTTGGCGGAGTGACTTTGACGTCCTGGCCTGGATAGATTTTTGAATCCTGGCTGAGGTTGTTCAAACTGAGGAAAGCGGCGATGTCCATCCTGAATTTTTTGGCAATGCTCAAAAGAGTGTCCCCTTCCATGACTTTGTAGACGATTGTTCCCCCAAGCATCCCGCAGGAAATCGCAAGTTTCTGGCCGATGGCCAATGTATCATCGGTGAGATTGTTTTCCGCTTTGATCTTCTCGACCGTGGTTTTGTAGGCATTGGCCAGCTGGTAGAGGGAGTCCCCATTTTTGACAATGTAGTTAATCTTTTGCCCAGGGGAATAATCTTTGGGTTCATAAGCCGCTGTAACTTTCCTCCCGCTGGAAGGAATTTTGAGCCTCTGCCCTGGCCAAATATAGTGGACGCTGCGCATGCCGTTTGCGCGGGCAATGGCAGCTATGGACGTGCCGTAACGTTGGGCGATGATGCCGAGTGTTTCCCCACTCCGGACATAATGCACGATGGAGGTGGCTTCAGGGGGAATCCAGCGGGGAAGGGAAGCGACCATCTCTGCTATTTTTGCGCCGCAGCCAACCGGAACTTTCAAAGAATATTCATATTCGGGCGTGGCATCATAACGGAGTTCAGGATTGAGAGAGGCCAACGCCGAAGGATCCAGGCCTAAAGCTGCGGATAGGGAAGAGAGTTTGAACGGATGGTCGATAGTAGCTGTTTCAAAATGGAGGGGAGGATCGGGAGTGGGGAAGTTAAAGCCGTATTTTTCTGGATTGTTGATGATGATAACAGCGGCGATAAAGCGCGGCACAAACCGAGCCGTTTCAATGGGGAGCTGGAGGTAGAGGTCCCAGAAATTGTCGAGATAATCGATGTGCTGGGTGCGGATCACATTCTCGACCCGGATCTCCCCACAGTTATAAGCTGCGAGGGCGGTTGTCCAGTCGCCGAATAAATCATGAAGCTCCGAAAGATATTTTATGGCCGCCTGAGTGGATTTGAGGGGGTCCATCCTCTCATCAATCCAGCGGTCGCGCTTGAGGCCAAAGCGATACCCGGTAGAGGAGATAAATTGCCACAGCCCCAGGGCGCGGGCCCGCGAGAAAGCCCTGACTCTAAACCAGCTTTCGATCATGGGGAGCCAGGTAAGCTCTTCGGGCAGGCCTGCCTTCTTCAATTCATCAACAATCATAGGCCGGTACAGCCCGGATTGCTTATAGGCTTCTTCAAAATATTTCCGTTCTTTGGTCTGAAAAGATTGGATCTCGTCGTTGACAAATTTGTTTTCAACGAGAGGGATGGTTTTGTGGTTGTCGCCGGCAGCAACCAGGCGAGTGGCATAGATTTCCTGAATCCTTTGGGCCACAAGCAGCCTGAGGTCATTCTTCTCCTGGTTGAGAGGAGAATCTGGAGGTAGTTTCACTTTGAGGATGAGGCCATAGGTTTCATCCAGAGTGACCAGAGCTGTGTTAAAATCCCCTCTCTCCCAAGCCCCTTGGGCTTCCTGGTAAGAGTTCAAGGCTTCTTCAAGGATGACAGCAGGGCCTGCTTTTTCTGGGATTGAGGCGCCTTCCTGGGCCTGTTGTTCTTCCGCTTTTTTCTCTTTTTCTGCTGGCTGCTCTCGTGGTTTTTGTTCTTGGGAAGGCTCTTGGGCAGGAGCTGTAGTCTTGGGCTCAACTGCTTGAGGCTTTTCAACCTGGGAAGGCGGTGAGGGGGGTTGGGTTTTGATTTCTTTGAGGGCTTTTTTATGGGAACAGTCCCAGAGGCTGATCATAAGAATGATGGCGATCGTTAAAAGCAGAAAATTCTTCGTTTTCATTTTTTTAGTTCTCTATTTTAGTCATTTTTTGGTGCCATTGCCAAGCTGTTTTTAGTATATTTTCGAGATTGGAGTGGCGCAACTCCCAGCTTAGGATTTGCTCCGCCTTGTCTTTGGAAGCCAGAAGAACAGGGACATCGCCCTCTCGCCTGGGGACTTTCTTATAGGAGATTTTTTGGCCGGTGATTTCCTCAGCTTTCTTTATAACTTCAAGGACAGAATAACTTTTGTTAGTGCCGAGGTTGATGAACTCGCTCTGAAGATGGGCGAGCAGTCTTTTAAGAGCCAGGACATGGGCTGAAGCCAAATCTGTGACGTGGATATAATCCCGGATGGCGGTCCCGTCAGGAGTAGGAAAATCAGCGCCGTAGATTTCAAGGATCTTTTTTTTGCCTAGAAGAGAAAGGAAGATGTTGGGAATAAGATGGGTCTCAGGTTCATGCATTTCTCCGAGCTTGCCTTCGGGATCAGCCCCAGCCGCATTAAAGTAGCGGAGTGAGATGAATTTTAAACCATAAGCTCTGTCGTAGTCTTGAAGGATTTTTTCGATAAAAAATTTTGTCCGGCCGTAGGGGTTGATGGGATTGAGAGAATGGGATTCAGGAATGGGGATTTTTTCCGGGACACCATAGACAGCTGCACTCGAGGAGAAAATGAAATATTGGACGCCAGAATCAAGCATAGCGTCGAGAAGATTGAGCGTAGAAATCAGATTGTGAATGTAATATCGTCTTGGATTAGCATAAGATTCTCCCACCTGAATGAGAGAAGCGAAATGGAGGACGGCTCCGATATCTTTTGATTGAAAGGCCTTGAGGAGGGATTTTTTATCCATTAAATCCCCCTCAATGACTTCGCCTCCGATGACCAGCTCTTTTTTGCCCGTTGAAAAATTATCGTAGATAAGAACTTCGTAGCCTTTTCGCAGGAGCTCTCTAACGGTGTGGGAGCCGATATAACCTGCGCCGCCAGCCACAAGAATTTTCATAGATTTTTCTTTTTGACCATCTTTTTCGCTTCTTTGAGGCCCTCCGCTTTAGTCTCAAATTCATTATCGAGCTGAAGCTTGTAGAGTTTTTTGAGGACCTTTCCCATGGAAGGCCCCGGAGGCACACCTATTTTGATCAAATCCCGGCCCATGATGATGGGCTTGATTGTCTCTTTGGAAACATTCAACTCCTCAAATTTCCTAAAGAGCCATCGTGCCTCCCGGTCTAAGCCCTTGACCAGTTTTTCTTTTCTCCCTGCACGGTCTGCCTCATCCAGGTAGACCAGGAGTTCAATCTCGCCGCCTATGTCAGCCGCCAGCCGGTTGAAGGCTTTTTTGGTGACTGTGTCGCGGTTCTGCCAGAGCTCCGAGGCCCGATGATGTGTTTTGATCAGGAGGAGCACCATTTTCCTCAAGTTATAACCATTCCAGGAGAATATTTTGAAGCGCTGGAAGATTTTCCTGGCGATTCTCTCGCTGGCAATGTCGTGGCCGTTATTGGTGATGGCCATCCTTCCCCGTTTAAACTCCCAAAGAGCAGTTGCTGGCTTCCCGACGTCATGGTAGAGGGCAGCGAGAAGCAAAGCGAGCTTTTTTCCCTGGTCCAGGTTGAACAAATCTGCCAGGCTTTTGGCTTGGTCAACAGTTAGCTTGGCATGATACCAGACTGTGTGATTTCCATACTCATCTTTCTCAGGGTGGAAGAGGGGATCCTGGATGGAGAGCGTGAGGTTATAGAGTTCAGGGAAAAGCTGGCCTACGGCTCCAAGCTTGAAAAGCTCTTCGAGCCCGACTGAAGGCCGGGGTGAAAAGAGGAGGATTTTGAACATCTCTTCATTCACCCTCTCCACGCTCAGCCCTCGCAAATCGATACCTTTTGCAATTTCATATATTTCAGGGTCAACAGAGAAATTTAAGACTGAAGCAAACCGCGCCACCCGGAGTACCCGGAGCGGGTCATCGGGAAATGCTCGAGGATTGGTCAGTCGGATGAGTTTTCCTCTGGTGTCCTTGACTCCTTCAAAAGGGTCGACGAGCGCTCCATCCTTTAGCCTCATAGCCATGCTGTTGCAGCGGAAATCGCGGCGTTCCAGGTCTTTTTCTAGGGGAAGATAGGGGTCTGCCGAAATGATAAGATCCTTGTGGGTTTTGACTCCGGCACCTTTGGGAGCGTCCTTGCGGGGGAGGGCGACATCATAAGTTTTTCCTTCTCTCGTGAACTTGATAATTCCAAAGCTTTTTCCAACCAGATCAACATTTCCGTAGGGCTCGATCTTTCTGACGATTTCCTCCAGGGGATGGCGGGTGATGAGGATGTCCACATCCTCAGAGGGAGTTCCTTTAATCAGGTCGCGCACATAGCCGCCTACAGCATAGACATCCGCCCCGAAAAGTCTGACGAAAAGACCCTTATCCCGAAATTTGGTCTTGAGCTTTTCCATAGTTCTCCAATTCTCTGCTCGAGCTCGGTCTATTTTATCACATTACTTAAGGCTTTTCACGATTCTGAGGCCGGTGTATTCGAGGAGCGGTTGAGTATAGCCCGCGTTCGGGTCTGGGTAGCTTATGGCGCTGTAACCGATTACTTTTCCAGCACCTTTTTCATCCGTGACCCACTCGGCGACATTCCCTCCCAGGCCATAAATCATTTCCTCACCAACTCCGGGGAATCTATCAACAGGGAGGAGCAGGGGAGCAAAACCTTTGAGGGCTTTAACTTTTTCGAGCAGGAGTTTGGCATCATCCGAATTCAAGGTGTAGCCAGCCCAGTATTCCAGGTTGTTGTCGTTTTTATCCGCTTTTTTGGCGAGTTTCTCAGCTTCTGCAACTGTAGGCAGCCTATAGTTTTTTCCCGTGATGTTTTTCAGCCAGGCCGCATACTTTTTGGCCTGTTCAAAGGTGATGTTGCCCACAGGGTAATTCTCTGTCCCAGGCTCAAACTTGTATTTTTTGTCAAAAGAGGCCCACTGGGCACGGCTGACTTCAAAGCGGCCGACTTCAAGCTCCTCAGTTTTGACGAGCTCAGGGACAAGATACCCTTTTATTTTTTGGCCATAGGCGTTGCCGACTCTCGCAAACCCGGCCATTTTGATGGCGATATCGAGCGGAGAACCCTTTTTAAGAGCTTCATTCTGAGCTTCGACAGTCTTGAAGAAGTATTTGTCGAACCAGGCAATCTCTTCTTCCATTTTGCGCTGCTGATGGCTGAGCTTGCCCAGGCCATGGGGCTCTCCAGGGAAGACAATAAACCGGACAGGAGCCTTTCCGATCTGTTGAAGAGCCCGGTAGTATTCCCATCCCTGTTCGTAAGGGACGTTGGTATCCTCTGTCCCATGGAAAATGATTGTCGGGATTTTCATATCCTTGAGGTGGAAAAGGGGAGATTTTTGGAGGTATTGCTCGACTTGGTCCCAGGGCGAACCTTTGAAATAATAATTGTCGAAGCTCACTCCGAATGCGCAATTCCCGTAATCGCTGATCCAGTCGACATCCGCGGCTCCCACTCCTGCCACTTTGAAGCGGTCTGTCCAGACAGAAAGCGCTACAGTTAAAATTCCTCCGTTCGACCAGCCCATGGTCCCGAGCCGATCCGGGTCCACCATCCCTTTCTGGATGAGCGTGTCAATCCCTTTAAGAATGTCAGGAATTTCTAAGTCGTAGTAATGGCCTTTGATGGACTCAGCATAACTCTGACCATAACCGCCCGAGCCGTGGTAGTTGGGGAGAAGGACAAAAGCCCCCTTTTGAGCCAAAAGATTGGGATAACTTCCCCAGGATTCATCAAAAACATCCATATCAACTCCGGTTGGGCCGCCGTGAATCGAGAGGAAAAGGGGATATCGTTTGCCTTCTTGGTAGTCATGGGGATAATACAGGATGCCCTCGACTAGCTCA
>Ga0315280_10006268_pt1 | contig 16511 bp, 12 predicted proteins | sample YL17G06_40_MG_FD_203697 | JGI IMG/M metagenome (GOLD analysis project Ga0315280, IMG submission 203697) | Sediment microbial communities from Yellowstone Lake, YNP, Wyoming, USA - YL17G06_40 | ecosystem: Environmental > Aquatic > Freshwater > Lake > Sediment | place: USA: Wyoming | collected...
GCCGCCGACCCCGCCTTCGCGGCGCCCTCCAAGCCGGTGGGCCCCTTCTACTCCGCCGGCCGCGCCCGGGAGCTCGCCCTGGAGAAGGGCTACGCCATGCGCGAGGACGCCGGCCGCGGCTGGCGGCGCGTGGTGCCCTCACCCGACCCCAAGGAGCTCGTGCAGGCGCCGGTGATCGCCGCCCTGGTGGCAGACGGCGTGCTCACCATCTGCAACGGCGGCGGCGGCATCCCCGTGGTGCGCGACAGGACGGGCATGCTCTGCGGCGTCGAGGCGGTGATCGACAAGGACCTCTCCGCCGAGCGCCTGGCGGCCGCCGTGGGCGCCGACTTCCTGCTGATCTTGACCGACGTGGAGGCCGCCTACCTGGGCTACGGCACGCCGCAGCAGCGCGCCCTGGGCCGGGTGAGCGTCGCCGAGATGGCCACCTACGCCGCCGAGGGGCAGTTCAAGGCCGGCTCCATGGGGCCCAAGGTCGAGGCCTGCCTGCGCTTCGCGCGCTCGGGCGGCGTGGGCATCATCGCCAACCTCCTGGACGTGGAGGAGGCGCTCAGGGGCGAGGCGGGCACCTGGGTGGTGCCCGAGGGGCAGGCGGCGCAGAGCGAGCGCAGCACCGTGCCGCACGCCGCGCACGAGGCGGCGGGCCACGCAGGCGGGGCCGAGGAGCCGGCGGCGGAGCACGCCGATGAGGCGAAGATGAAAGCGACCGCCAAGCCCGCCGCGACGACGGCCAAAGCATCCCGCGGCAAAGCCGCTCGCTGAAGCGCGCCGCAGGGACGGCGCGCGCGACGGCCCGCGGCGCGCTGCGCGACGGCCCGCGGCGCGCTGCGCGACGGCCCGCGGCGCGCTGCGCGACGGCCCGCGGCAGCGGCGCAGACGGGAGCGGCGCCCCGACCTACACCGACAGCGACTCGATGACCGTGGGCGTCAGCTCGCGCACCGAGGCCAGCGTCAGGTCTGCCAGCGCCAGCGCCTCGCCGGAGGGCGGGAAGCGCGGGTTGGGGACGGCGACCACCTTGAGGCCGGCGTTCTTCGCCGATCTGATCCCGTTGCTCGAGTCCTCGACGGCGACCGCCTGGGCGCGTGCCGCGCCCAGGCGGTCGCAGGCCAACTGATAGACGTCCGGCGCCGGCTTGCCCAGCGCGACGTCGTCCGACGAGACCCAGGCGCTGAAGACGCCGGCCAGCCCGGCGGCGTGCAACACCCAGCGGATGAGCTCGGGCGGTGACGAGGACGCCAGCCCGAGCCTGTAGGCGCGCGCGAGGCCGTGCACGGCCTCGTGCGCGCCCTCGACGATCGGCAACCTCTCGGCGTATCGCTGGCGCAGCATCGCCACAACGCCGGCGATGATCTGCCGCTCCGTCAGCGGCACGGCGAAGCGCAGGCGGATGTGGTGCGCCCACTGCCACGAGTTGTCGCCCATGACGGCGCGCTGGTCGTCCTCGATCCAGCGCCCGCCGAAGCGCGCCGCGTACCCGCGGCGCACCTCGTGCCAGGTCTCCTCGGAGTCGAGGATGATCCCGTCCATGTCGAACACGACGGCCTTGATCGCCATTGCGCTCGTAGCTTACTCCGTCGCAGGCAGGCAAGGCCCGAGAGGGCACGTGAAGAAGCCGGGCGGCCGTGGGCAAGCAGGGGTTACCCGCGCGTGCGGCGAAAGCACACCGACTCCGCAGACGTTATGTAGGTGAGAGCACATCGGGCTTGGAGGCCCTATCATGCGCAGCATGTGCAGGCGTATGCTCGTCCTCATCCTTCTCACGGCGACGGCCGTCGCGTTCGCGGTCGCGCTGCCCGGGCTCGTCACTGCTTTCTCCCAGTCGGACACAGCCTACTACGACGGCTTCGCCGACCTCACGGGCGTCGACGCCGCCGCCAGCGACCACATCATGCTCGACGCGCTGGGCGGTGTGCGACTGGTGACGGACGGGCCCTCGAACCCCGCCGTCTGGACCTCGACCGCCGACTTCACGAACCCGACCACTCCCCTCGGGCCCCTGGTCGACCTGCCCACGCTCGACGGCGCCACGCAGGCCGGCACGCTGCGTCTTGCCTCCTCGCCGCTGGCCTTCCGCCGCGCTCAAGCGGGGCCCGTCCTCACGCCACCGGCGGCGCTGAGCGTCGATGGCTACGGCGTGGGCGGCATGTGCGTGGTGCGCACCGACACAGAGTACGTGATGTGGTACACGGGCGTGCCGGAGAACGGCTTCGTCAAAACCATCTCCCGGGCCACGTCCCCCGACGGCGCCACCTGGACGAAGGACGCGACCCCCGTCCTCAGCCTCGGCGATGCGGGGGCCTTCGACTCGCGTCAGCTCGGCAAGCCATGGGTGATCTACGACCCGGCGAACACCGCCGCGCCCTACCGCATGTGGTACTCGGCCGAAGGCGACTACGGCGGCTCTATCGGCTACGCGACCTCCGCCGACGGCATCGCCTGGACGAAGACCGGCGAGGTGCTGCCGCCCGGCCCGCGCAACGCCCCGGACAGCTATTCGGCGGCCCAGCCGTCGGTCGTCATCGACAACGGCGTCTATCGCATGTGGTACACGGCGAGCGATTCCAACAACCGACGCGTCGCCTTCGCCACATCGACGGACGGCCTCGTCTGGCAGCGCGGCGGCGTGGTCTTCGACGTCGCCGGCGGCAACTACGGCCAGGGCGCCTGGGCGCCCACGGTCTGGAAGGACACCGGCGGCGGCTTCCACATGCTCTTCACGGGAAACAAGATCGTCGCCGGCGGACAGATCCAGGCCAAGCTCATCAACGCCTCCAGCAGCGATGGCGTCACCTGGACGGCGGGCAGCATCGCCGTCAACCCCGGCAACCAGACGGCCGGCGATTTCGACGGGTTCAACCTCTCACAGCCCGACGTGCTGCCCGACCCGGCCGACGCCACCAACCCCTACAAGCTGTGGTACGTGGGCAACAACCCCGACGCCAACGGGAACTATCACGACCGCATCGGCTACGCCGTGAGCGCGAACGGCAGCAAGTGGACGAAGGTCCCGGGACCCGCCGGCGCGCCTTCGTGGAACGCCGTGCTCACCCTCGGCACGCAGAGCACGGCCTTCGACTCGATGAAGGTCGCCGACCTGCGGCCTGCAGTCGGGCCAACGGCCGGCACGCTGTACGGCTTCTACACGGGCACCAACGCCGCCGATTTCGTGCAGCGCATCGGCCTCGTGCTCTCGACCGACGGCGCACCGCTCATCGACAAGGGTGGCGTCGGCGCCTTCGACGAAGGCGGCGTGGCGACGCCCGCCGCCGTCTACGACGCCGGCGGGTCGACCTGGGTCATCTACCATACCGCCCTCTCCGGTGGCGGGGCCACGGTCGTCGCGCTCCACACGGCAACGGCCGACCTCGTGACCGTGACGCGCTCGGCGTCGCCCGTTTTGCCGGCCGGCTCGGGCTTCGACGCCGGCGGCTGTGCCGACCCGGCCGTCATCGACCAGGCGGGTTCGCTCACGGTGTTCTACGCCGGCAAGGACAGCGCCGGCGTGTGGTCCCTCGGACGCGCGACGGGCAGCCTGAGCGCGCCACAGACGCTCACCAAGACCGGGCAGGTGCTCGCTCCGTCGGCGGGCACCTACGATGCCGGCGGCTTGCGCAAGCCGGTCGTGCTCCTCGACGCCGGCACGTGGCACCTCTGGTACACGGCCATCGATGCTCTGGGCGTGCAGCGTCTCGCCTATGCCACGTCGCCCGACGGCGTGACCTGGACCAAGCAGGGTCTCGCATTGACGCCCTCCCCGACGGCCTACGACATCGCGGAGCAAGGCATCGAGCCGGCGGGCGCCTGGAAGGACGGCAGCCTCACCAAGCTGACCTTCACCGGGATCGACCGCTTCGGCTGGAGCCGCATCGGTCTGGCCACCGCGACCGGAGCGGGCTACATCGACGCGGGCAGCGCCGGCTACGAGCTCGACAATGCCACGCCGCAGGACTGGCGCAAGATCATCTGGAACCCGACGTCCGTACCCGCAGGCACGACGATGCAGGTCTGCGTCAGCTACTACCCGACGTACTCGAACCTGTGGTCGTCGTGGTTCCCCATCACGAGCGGCAGCGATTTGCCCCTGCTTCTGAGCGTGCAGAACGTGCGCTGGCAGGTGCGCATGACCAGCGACAGCCCGGCGGCCACGCCGCGGCTCGACGACATGACCATCAACCACGCCGACATCCACTTCCCCGCCACCGGCAAGCTGGTGACCATGCCCATCGGGCCGCCCACCGGCAAGTACCTGCTCACCTGGGGCGACCTCACCGTCAACGCCGACGTGCCCGGCGGCGCCGGTCTCTGGGTCACGGTGAAGGACGAAGGGGGAGCGACCCTCCTGGCCACACAGCCGGTCGGCGGCACACCCATCTCGCTGGCCGCCGTGCCGGCCACCTCGGGCCGGCTCGTCGTCGTCTTCGACCTGACGAGCAACGGCGCCGTGACACCCAAGATCAAGAGCCTCAACGTCACCTACACCACCACGGCGACGCCCTCGGGCCTGACCCTGCAGTCCAGCAAGGCCTCGCTCACCTACGGCGGCTCGGCCACCCTCTCGGGCGCGTTGATGAGCGACACCCTGCCGCTGGGCAGCCAGACAGTGACGATCGAGCAGCGCACGCTGGCGCAGACCTCGTTCTCGGCCCTCGGCACAGCCACAACGGCGGCTGACGGCAGCTTCTCGGTGGCAGGCGTCAAGCCGACGGCGAGCACCATCTACAAGGCCTCCTGGCCGGGCGGCGACGTGGGCGGCACCGTCTACCCGCCCGCGGTCGCCACGGTGCGCGTCGATGTGAAGCCCAAGGTCACCGAGACGGTGAGCAACTACGTCTCGCGTTCGGGTTCGTACTACCGCTACCCGCTGGGGCGCAAGGTCGTCGTCAAGGGAAAGGTCACTCCGAACCACGCGAAGCTTGCGGACGGCACGACGGCCGGCACCGTGACCGTCAAGGTCTACAAACGCAAGTACTCGAGCACGCTCAAGAAGTACGTCTGGAGTTCCGTCAAGTCGGCCAAGCGCACCCTGACGAGCACCAGCGCCTACTCGTGGAGCTGGACGCCCTCGGCACGTGGAACATACCGGCTGCGGGCGACCTTCCCCGGCGACGTCGATCACCTTACCGCGACGAGCGTCTTCCGGTATGTGAAGGTGTACTGAGAGCGTCGCTGATGACCTGCTGAGCTCGCCTACGTTCTTGAGCTCGACCCGTTCCTCGTGGGGCGGGGCCGCGTCGACGGCCCCGCCCCACCCGTATAATGGAATGCCATGCCCCTCGTGACCTTCGACAACGTCGCCAAGTCGTTCGGCAGCCGCAGGCTGTTCAGCGGCGTCTCGTTCGCGCTCGACGTGCGCGACCACGCCGTGCTTGTAGGCCGCAACGGCGCCGGCAAGACGACCTTGCTCCGCCTGATCGCCGGCGCCGAGCGCCCCGACGAGGGACGGATCGCCCGTGCTCGTGGACGGCGCGTCTGGCTGCACGAGCAGACGCCGGAGCTCAATCGCGACATGCCGGTACGCGACTACCTCATGGAGGCGTTCGGCGAGGCCACCCGCCTCGAGTCGAAGCTGCGCGCGGCCGAGCAAGCGATGAGGGCGCTCAACGAAGACAGTCCCGAGCTCAAGACTGCCCTGAGCGCCTACCAGGACCTGCACCATCGCTTCGACGCCCTCGGCGGCTACGGCTACAAGGGGCAACTCACCACCGTGCTCACGGGTCTCGGCCTGCCGGCCGAGTTCCTCGACCGGCGCCTGCTCTCGCTCTCCGGCGGCGAGCTCACCCGCACCGCGCTGGCTCGCGGCCTGCTCGCCGACGCCGACCTTCTCCTCCTCGACGAACCCACGAACCACCTCGATATCGACAGTGTCGAGTGGCTGGAGCAGTACCTGCTCGACTACCGTCGGGCCTTCGTGTTGGTCACCCACGACCGTCGCCTGCTGGAGCGCGTCGGCTCGCGCGTGCTGGCCCTGGAGCACGAGCAGGTCGCAACGATCGGCGCCGATTTCGCCACCTACGTCAAGGAGCGCGAGGCGGCCGGCGACTTGCAGACACGCATCTACGGGCAGACGCAGGAGAAGATCGTGCAACTGCAGCGCTACTACGATCGCTTCCACGCCAAGAAGAACAAGGCCAAGCAGGCCAAGGCCAAGCTCACGCAGATCGAGCGGCTCAAGGAGAGTCTCGTGCCGCCCACGCGCGCAGCGAGACGGCTGCGGCTGGGGCTGCCCCAGCCGCAGCCGTCGGCCCGCGTGGTGCTCGAGATGAAGGCGCCGGCCATCGCCGTGGGCAGTGCGGCCGGACATCTCGAGGGTAGCGACGCACCGGGTCGTGGCGGCAAGAACGCCTCAGCACGTCGCGGCGAGGCTCCCGTGGTGACCGGCAGCCCCGCCGGCGATGCCGCGACCGGCGGCGGCGATGACGCCCGGCGTCTGCTCATCCGCCACGTCGAACTGGTCATCGAGCGCGGCGAGAAGCTCGTCCTGCTGGGACCCAACGGCTCAGGCAAGACGACACTGGTCGAGACGATCGCGGGGCTCCACCCGCTCGCCGACGGCGTCGCCCACCTGGGCCACAACGTGCGCCTCGCCTACTTCTCGCAGCAGGGCCGCGAGCTCGACGAGGAGGCCACGCTGCTGCAGACGGTGCTGCCGCTCGCCGGCCACGACGAGCAGCTCGCACGCCGCCTGCTGGGGCGCTTCCTGTTCCCGGGGGACGAGGTGTCCAAGCTCGTCGGGCAGCTCTCCGGCGGTGAGCGCTCGCGGTTGCGCCTGCTCACGCTGCTCACCGGCGAAGCCAACTTCCTGCTCCTCGACGAGCCGACCAACCACCTCGACGTGGAGTCGGTTGAGGCGCTGGCCGCGGCCCTTGGCGAGTACACCGGCACCCTGCTGCTGGTCACCCATGACCGCCACCTCATCGATGCCGTCGCATCGAGGGTGCTCGAGATCCGCGACTCTACGTTGGCCGGTCACGTGTCGGTCGACCGTTACTGGGAGGCGCGCGCCGAGCGCGCGCCTCACGACGAGCCGGCGCGGGCCGAGCGCGCGCCGGCGGCGGCCGCCAAAGCGGCCGCCGCCCAGAAAGCCAGAACGGCCAAGGCCGCCGAAGACGAGCGGCGCCGTCGCGCTCGCGTGCGCGCCCTCGAGGCCGAGATCCTGCGCATCGAGAAGCAGCTCGGCGACCTCGACGCCCAACTCGCCGAGCCCGAGACGTACACCGATAGAGCCTTTGCCGCGCAGCTCGCCGGCCAGCGCGGCAAGACCGAGGCGCGCCTCGACGAGCTCTACGAGGAGTGGAGCCGCGTGCTCGAGGCGCCGGCAGGCGGCCCGGAGACGTAAGGAGAGCGCAAGGCAGAGCCATCCGCGTCCGGCTCGCTGCCCGTCTCTTCGACCTCGCGGCGCCACGGCAGGCGTCGTCCAAGGCGAGCGCGCAACCTCCAGCGAAACGTCTTCTCCTCGGCGGAGATGGCCCCCTGGATCGTCGCGAGCGCTGCCCGCACGCGCCGCTCGTCGACTGGCTGGAGGTTCCAGTCGTCGAGTCGCTCGATGATCAGATCCAGGTTGTTCATGATGTCGAAGTACATGCCCCAGTCGCGGCAGCACTCGTCGGCGATGTGCGCCGTGTTGATCCGCCCGGGCGTGTCATCACAGCCGAGCCGCACGTCTTTGACCAGCGCCACGATGTCGTGCACATCCTTGCCGGTGAGCTTCCCTATCTGCAGCTTGGTGAGCAAGGCATCCGCAGGTGAGATCGCGTAGTCATCGAGCGCGATGCGCTCGCGGATGACGACATCGTGGTCCATGCGCATCACGTCGAAGAAGACGTCGACGTGGCCGGTCGCAAGACGGGACCGCACCGCCTCATCGGCCAAGCGCGCCCGCTTGAGCACGTGCGCGTGCGACTCCAGAAGCCGGCCCAAGGGCACGAACTGCCGCTGGCAGCCGCCTGTGGCCTGGGTGACGTGATAATCCTCGGCGTACCCGAGGCGCTCGAACAGATCGCGCGCCGCGACCGCCTGCGCGGCGAGCCCCACCATGTCGATGTCTGAGTAGTCGCGTGTAAGGAAGGCGAGGTCTGTGCAGTGACGGCGGATGGCCAGACCGCCCGTGAGCCGAAGCGCGACGCCGACATCGCGGCCGGCATCGATGATCCTCACGGCCTCGGCCATCAGGGTCTCGGCCCGGGCCTCCCTCTTTCCGTCGGAGCTCGCCACTTCACTCACCTCACGCTCCCCGGGATGACGTCGTGCCTCCCGCATGACGAGTCCGCAAACCGTATGTTCCCCAACACAAGTGTAGCACGACGGCCGTCGTAGAGCCGCCGCGATGCGTCAGCGGATCGGCCACCTCGACGCTCAGCCACCTCGCCATGCCGTCCTCATCGCGGAGCCTCGTGGCAGCCTTTCCGGGATGAACGTGAGTGACCAGTCCCTCGACCACCTGCGCGAACGGCTACTGCGCCGGTACTCGCTCAACGGACGCGGCCTGCCCTGGCGCCATACGCAGGATCCCTACGCCATCCTCGTCTCCGAGGTTATGCTGCAGCAGACGCAGGTACCGCGAGTCGTGCCGAAACACGCCGCGTTCATGGAGCGTTTCCCCGACCTTGAGTCGCTGGCCGCGGCCGAGCTTGCCCACGTGCTGGCGCTGTGGTCGGGCTTGGGACCCTACACCGCGCGCGCCGTGCTCGTCACGGCCCTCACCGCCGACGGCCTGGTTTGCCGCGCAGGCGACACGGTGAGGCCGGCATCATGACGCACAGAGCGGCCGAGCCTCGCGAGGCCGCCACCAGCCGCCCGGGAAGGTGACCATGTTGTACACGATCACGCAGACACCCATCGCCGAGCAGACGATCGCCGGCATCCGCACCAGAGGACCGGTGCGTGAGCTAGGCCACCAACTGCAACGCCTGCTCGCCGCGCTCGCTGCGGCAGGCGTCGCCCCCACGGGGCCACCGATGGCTCGTTTCTTCGCCGAGGAGTACGACGAGACGGACACCGACTACGAGATCGCCGTTCCGGTCGCGCCGCACGAAGACGGATCGCTGCCCGACACCATGGGCGAGGTCAGGATCGACGTGATCCCGGCCCATCACGCGTTTGTGACCACGCACGTCGGCCCCTACACCGGGCTGAGGAACGCCTACGCGGCGCTCACCGCCGAGCTGGACGCACTCGGCTACACGCTCGCCGGCCCTCCCGCCGAGGTGTTCCTCAGAGGGCGCGAGGCGACGGCCGCCAGCGCGACCTGGCAGACCGAGGTGCGCTTCCCCATCGCGCGCTAGGATCGCGGCTCCCCGACGATCCCGCGCACCTTCTTCACGAAATCCTCGGCGAATCCGAACGCCTCCTGCGCTTCGAGCTGGGAGATGGAACCCGACACGTCGTACACCGCGCGGTTACGCGTGACCCGCATGCGATCGAAGAGGTCCATCTCCTCCCGGTAGCGCGGCCCGAAGTACTCTTCGCAAAAACGGATGACGGCCACGTGACCACCCTCGCCGGTCGTCGGCCTATACCCTTCGTGCAGCATGAGCGCGCGGCCCGCCTGCAAGACCGCGTTGTAGGCGATGGCGAAGGCCCAGTCACGGTCCTCGCCGATCAGCCGCCTGGAGGCCGACAGGTCGCGTACGGCCAGCGCGAGCTGGCGACGGGCCTGCTCGTCGCCGCCCCGGTAGTGGTGCACCAACCCCCCGCGCAGCAACCCCTGGAAGCGTCCGCTCATCGGCTACCCTCCTCCCCGGCACGCCGCAACTCACGGAGCGCGGCCTCTTCCCCGACAAGCATCACGATCGGCCCCGCCAGCACGTCGAGCACGTAGCCGTCGCGCTCACGGATCCTGCCGGTGAACTCGTCCTCGCTGAAGACCACGTAGTTGATCTCGCGCCGCAGCTCGCCCTCGAGCGGGCGCAAGGCAGCGTGCACGTCGCGCACCGACGGGCTGCCCAGGATCATCACGTCGACGTCGCTGCCGGCTCGCTCGCGCTGCGCCGCGAGCGAGCCGTAGAGGAAGGCGAGGCGCACGCCGGCGACGCCGGCGAGCGCCTCGCCGAGCAGCCGCTGTGCGCCCACCGTCTTGGAGACCAGGCCGTGCAGCTCGGGGTAGAGAGGGTGGCTCTCGTTCAGGCGATAGAGGACCAGGTTCGCCTGTGCACGACGTTGCAGGTACCCGGCTTCGCTGAGTCGCAGCAGCTCACGGCGCACGTTGCCCGGGGAGTCCCCCACCTCGCGCGCCAGGCCGCGCACGTGCCACTCGCGCCCGGTATCGGCGAAGAGCACGCGCAGAACAGCCGCCCGGGTACGCGACCGGAAGAGGCCCGCGAGGACGTCCATGGGCTTCTCCTCCCGTTGTGTTGGCGGTTCCTGACGACGATTGTACTCCACTTTGAGTACAAGTGTACTCAAGCGCAACGAAGCAGGCAGCGAACTGGAGGACCCGGCGCCGTCGCCCGGCCGAACAGCATCAGGTGCGGAACATGGTGAGCAGGAAGACGAGCTCGTCATCGGCGACGACCGCGTGCTTGAGTTCGGCGGGCATGTAGTAGAACTTGCCCGGACCGGTCGGGTACGCGGTGCCCCCCAATGTGACCGTGCCCCGGCCGCGGAGCACGTGGATCACCGCAGGCACGCTGGCCGTGTGCTCCGAGAGTTCCTGGCCGGGGGCGAAGGAGAACAGGATGATCTTGTGGTGCTCGTTCTCGACGATCCCCTTGCTGACGATGCCACCCTCGGCGACCTGCACCATCTCGTCGAGGTCGGCCACGACTGGTCCGGACTCGGTCATGCGGCGGGCTCCTTTCCTTTGGTTTCCGAAGAGGCCTTGGGTCGCCGTTTCGACCGAGTCGTCTCTTCGACGTACTCCTTCAACGCGACGGCGCCGTTGTGCTCCTCGTCGCGCGCACCGTACACGAAGGTCACAGGGCCTGCACGCAAACGCTCGCGGAGCGAGGCGATGGCCTCGGGATGGGCGTCCAGCTCCTGCCGGTAGCGCCGCCAGCGTCACCGGTTCCTCCTCGTCTCCGCCGCGTGCCAAAAGGCGCCACGCACGTTTTAACACCATTGCGCTAGCGTAAACACCGCAGGAAAGAGACCGCGTGATGAGAGGAGGCGACCGTGGCTTTCATGCCGTTCTTGAAGAGACTTTTCGCAGGCGCCGGTGAGGCCATGCGGACGCCGTCGGGCGTGAACGTCGATCTTCTCACCACGTACTGCCCGCGCGACGGCGAAGGCCGGCCGGACTTTGCCGGCAACGAGTGCCGCTTGCCCTCCCATCGGCACTGATCCACCACCTCAACCTGCGTGGCGGCTGCGGCCCGCCGGCACCGGCGGGCCGCAGCCGCTTCAAGACTTCAGGATCGCGCCACGTCTGCCGAAGTCACGGATATGGATTTCTCTCCCGAGCGTGCCCGGCGCAATCGTTTGGCCTCGCGACGGCCGAACGACCGCGACCGCGAGCGAGCAGCGACCTCGCCCGAACCCCCGACCTCGGCGGCCGCGACCGACGCCGCGTCGAGCACCGTCATGCCGAACCAACGCGGTCGGCCGATCTGGTTGTACGCCGCCTGGTACGGCGAGATCAGCAGCGCCTTGGCCGCGGTCTGGAGCTGGCGTCACGGCGCCGGCGTCGCGGAGTTCTGGCCAGTGGCCGCCTACCTTCTCGTCTGCGGCTTGGCTCTCGCCGTTCCCGGACGGCTGCTGCGCGCGGCGGTGGCGGGCCTGCCGGCCCGCCACCGCCGCGCGCTCGCGCACCTCTATCTGATCGTCGCTTGCGGTCTGACCGCAGCCGCCTTGAGCACCCTCCATCTCGCATGGGCCGTGGTCGCCGCGTGCCTTACGGCCAACGCCGTCTGGAGTGCAGCGCTGCACCACGAGGGCGTCGACCGTGCCGCACCGCACCACGACGACGCCGACCAACGGCTGCGGTGGATGTACGACGCTGTGCTGAGACGGCTGCGGGCAGTCGACGTCAGGCGCCGGCCGCGACCGTGAACGCGGGAGGATAGCGGCGCTTCATCTTCTTGCGCCGCTGGTAGGTCTTCGCCAGCTCGATGAAGATGCCGACGTCGCGCTCCAAGTCGCTCTGCGTGCCGTCGAAGTAGAACGTGCGGATGGGGATGTCGTCGCAGTCGCGTTGTACGACCGGGTAGATGGCCTCGGTGACGATGCCGTTCATGCACGTGAAGGGGCTGATGTCGATGATGCCGTCGGCGCCCATCCGGTAGAGGTAGACCGTCTTACCCGTGCTCAGGACCATCTCCCCGAGGGAGCCCGTGTAGGGGAGATACGGCCAACTGTACTCGAGGACGTCGTGCACGTCGTGCGGCTCTTCGTAGCCCTGGAACTCTTCGGCGAAAGGCGCCAGCAGCGCGTGTTCGTCGGCGCGCTGCACCTTCGTGCGGATCCAGCGCCCCAAGTTCTCGGTCGACAGCCGGCGCCCCTCGGCCGCGAGGCGGCGCTTGTGCTCGTCGTCGACGTACCAGACCCATTCCGACACATCGGAGAGCCAGCACTCCCCGCCCTGCTCCTCGACCATCCTGATGAGGTCGGAGTTGGCGAAGGTGTTGAGGCGGCAGAAGATCTCGCCCACGATGCCGATGAGCGGCCGCTCGCGATCGTAGGCCGCGGGAACGGCGCGGAAGCGCTCGCGCGAGCGCGTGAGGGCCTCGACCATCGCCGCCAGTCGCTGCCGATGCGCAGCCGACCCCTCGATGGCCGCGACCACGTCGTCGAGGCTCTCCTGGTAGACCGCATCGGTTGAGCCCTTCTCGATCTCGTAGGGACGCGTCTTGAGCAGGAGCTTCATGAGGATGTCTTGGGCGACCACGGCGCGCCAGGCAGTGCGGATGAGGTCGGTGGAGTACTGGCCGATCGACGAGTACCCGTCGTTGGACGTGATCGTAACGACGGGCACTTCGGGGTAGCCCATGTCGTCGAGTGTGCGCCGGATGAGGTGCATGTACTGCCCGAAGCGGCAGGGCCCGTTGGCCGTCGGCATGAGGAAGGCGACGCCGTCGGGGCCGTGCTTCTCGAGCATGTTCAGATAGTCGCCGACGGTGATCTTCTGTGGATAGCACTCGTCGCCCGACGTGACCTTGGCGCCCAGCTCGCGCGTGCGTTCGCTCGAGTCGGGCACGACGCGACACTCGACGCCGACAGACCGCACCGCCGCCGCCAGCAGATAAGAGCCGCCGTAGGGCATCTGCGCGAGATAGAGCGTGCGGCCTTCGAGACCGAAGTCGCTGATCGCCTGCGCGACGCTGGTCTCGCTCGTCGGAGGTTTGCCGTTGGAACCCGTCACCGTGACTCCTTGAACATCGTAAGCTGGGTTGACGCGCGCGGCCCTTCGACCCCTGGGGTCAAACAGGGCTGCCGCTCATCTCCTCGGTGAGGGACGACCCGGAGCCGGCCGGGGCGCTGCGGCTGCCGCCGTTCGCGCCCTCGCCGTTCGCGCCCTCGCCGTTCGCGCCGTCGCCCCTCGAGCCGTCGCCGCCCGCAGGCGTCAACGGCCGCTCGGGCAGGCTCTGCGACCACCAGCGCAAGAAACCCTTGCTGTCGAGGTAGGCCTCGCAGCGCGTCATGGCGCCGGCGTCGTTCTGGTGCTCGTCGAACTGGAGGATGAGGAACGGTTTGCCGGAGGCCTCACGCACGTAGTGCTTGATGTACGAGTCGGGCCCGCACTTGAAGTTGGTGATGTAGATGATGTGTAGCCGTGGACGCTCCCCGACGAACTTCGCCGCTTGCAGGATCTTGCGGCCGTAGTTCCAGTACATGTTGGGCACCACGTCGCGCACGTCGATGCCCTGCAGAGGCAGGCAGTCGAGCGGTACGACGTTGACGCCGTAGAACGTGCGCAGTTTGCGCGGGATGTCCATGTTGATGCCCTTGTCGAACATGTTGTAGGGCCGGCCGACCAGGACGATGCCCAGCTCGCCGCTCTCCTCGAGCGCCACCAGCGCCTTGGTGCCGGCCTCGAGCAGCTCACGGCGGAAGGCGTTCTGCGCCGCAGCAGCCTTGTCGAGCGCCGCGCGCACCTGCTTCTGGCTCACGCCGAGTTCTTGCCGCAAGGTCGGGCCCATATCGCGCACCAGGCCGTCGATGCCGTCGCGGAAGCGCACCAACGGCGAGAGGATACGCTCCCGGTACGGCTCGATGCGCGGCGCGCAGCGCACGACGAACGGCAGCGTCTGCCCCCACGGGCAGGCGTGCGAGTTGACCTCGGGAAACTCGGTCTCTTCGTTGACCTGGTTGGGCACGAAGATGCGGTCGACGCCCGCCTCGATCAGCGCCTCGATGTGCCCGTGTACGACGCGGATCGGGAAGCACGGCTCGGCGACCGTGGCGTCGACACCCGTCTCGCGGATGGTGCGGTCGGTCTCTTGCGAGACGACCGGCCGCATGCCCAGCTCGGCGAAGAACGTCGCCCAGAACGGCAGGCGGTCGAAGGCGTACATGGCGCGCGGGATGCCCACGGTCTCGCGGGCACCCCGCGCGCGCTCGACGGCGCGCTCGTAGAAGCCCATGAGCGTCTCGTCGCGGAAGGCAATCAGGTCGTCGATCACCGGCGTCTTGTCGACCTTGGCGCGCTTGCGATACTTCTCGGAGCACTTGTCGCCCCAGTAGGTCTTCTCGCCCTCGATCGTGAACTGGCGGATGTCGCACTCGTTGCTGCAGCCCTTGCAGACAAAATCCTTGACGGTGTAGTCGACCTCGTCGAGGTCCCAACCACGGAACCTGGTGACTTCGTGCGTGCGCTGCATGCGCTCGCGCGCCAGCAGCGCCATGCCGATGGCGCCTATGACGCCGTTGTGCGGCGGCACGATGACCTCTTTGCCGAGGATCATCGAGAAGGCGGCCGCCACGGCGTCGTTGTAAGCCGTCCCGCCCTGGAAGAAGATGCAGTCGCCGACCCTGCGCTCGCGTACCACGCGGTTGAGATAGTTGTAGGCGATCGAGTACGAGAGCCCGGCGACCAGATCTTCCTTACGCGCGCCACGCTGCTGATAACCCATCACGTCGCGCTCCATGAACACGGTGCAGCGCTCGCCCAGCCGGATGGGCGCAGCGGACGAGAGCGCCAGCTCGGCGAACTCACCGATGATGTTGATAGCCAGCTTCTCGGCCTGCTCCTCGAGAAACGAGCCCGTGCCGGCGGCGCAGGCCTCGTTCATGGCGAAGTCGACGACGATGCCGTCTTGCAGCGAGATGAACTTGCTGTCTTGACCACCGATCTCGAAGATCGTGTCGACCTGCCGGCCGATCTGGGCGGCGATGTGGTTGGCGCCCGTCTTGTGGGCTGTGATCTCGTCGGTCACGAGGTCGGCGCCGCAAAGCTCACCGATGAGCTCGCGACCAGAGCCCGTCGTGCCCACGCCGAGCAAGCGGACGCGGTCACCGATCTTCTCACGGATCTCGGCCAAACCCTTGTTGACGACTTCGACTGGACGCGCATCGGTCTTCGTGTAGATGGCATGAATGACCTCGCCGCTGTCGTCGGTGACAACGAGGTTGGTCGAGACCGAACCCACGTCGATGCCCATATAGGCGTCGACTTTGGCGCCGTCCGCCGGCCATTCGTACGGCTTGGCCATGTCGCGCAGCAGCCGGACGTTCTCCATCGAGAGCGGTTCTTGCACGGGGAACTCGCTGGCCGGTAGCTCCCTGAGCGCGAACGTGGCCGGGCTCGTTGCGACCGACGCCTGTTCGGCCTCGAGCAACGCCGAGCCGACGGCGCCCATCCATGCGTAGAGATCGGGTATCAGCAGCTCACCGTCGTTCAGCTCGAACGCCTCGCGGACGGCCTGCACGGCGCCTTCGTTGGCCGCGACGCCGCCGATGAAGGCGACGGGGACCTCGATCTTCTTGCCTTTGGTGATGGTCCCCTTGAAGTTGCGGATGACCGCGTCGCAGAGTCCCTTCAGCACCTCGGGCGGCTGGTAGCCCTTCTGCTGCGCGTGGATCATGTCGGACTTGGCGAACACGCTGCAGCGCCCGGCGATGCTGGCCGCCTTGCCGGCGCCGAGGACGATGCCGCCGACGTCTTCGATGTCGTAGAGCAGGCGGCTGGCCTGCTGGTCCATGAACGAGCCCGTGCCGGCGGCGCAGTCGCCGTTGGTCTGGTAGTCGGCGATGCCCACGCGCCCGACCGTGCGACCGGTGTCGAGACGGATGAACTTGCTCGTCTCGCCGCCCATCTCGAACACGGTGACCACATCGGGATGCAGGCCCGCCATGCCCCGCGCGATGGCCTTGAACTCGTTCTCGAACGGCGCGTTCAGCGCCTGCCCGACGAGCTTGCCGCCCGAGCCGGTCACGCGTACGCCCTTGACGGCTCCCTCGGGCAGCACGACGAGGAGCTCGTCGAGGAGCTTCTGGGTGGCCTCGCTGGGGCTACCCTTGATGCGCCGGTACCGGGTAGCCAAGACCGGCCGGTCACCGACCATGGCCGGACCCTGGGAAGGAAGATGGAAGAGACCGGGAGAGTCGGAGGCGAGTCGGTGGAAGAGGTCGGCCTCGG
>Ga0315280_10006269_pt1 | contig 16511 bp, 13 predicted proteins | sample YL17G06_40_MG_FD_203697 | JGI IMG/M metagenome (GOLD analysis project Ga0315280, IMG submission 203697) | Sediment microbial communities from Yellowstone Lake, YNP, Wyoming, USA - YL17G06_40 | ecosystem: Environmental > Aquatic > Freshwater > Lake > Sediment | place: USA: Wyoming | collected...
TTGGATGTGTGACTCAAAACGGTCATGCTCCTATGATGTCTGGTATTATTCGTGGTTTCGATTCGCCTCTGTAATCTGTGAATTCTCTTAGCAGTTCAATAAAGCGCTGCACGTCGGCCTCGTTGCTAGCGATTCCGAGCGATGCGCGGACTGCTCCGACCGGCTTATCATTCATGCAACTGGAGAATTGTTGAAGTGAGAAGTCTTCAGGGGAAAGTTGCTCGAAACACTGGTATGCTTTAACTGCGGGATATTGGAACGCTGCTTCCGCAGCTCCAGGATTACAGAAACAGCCCGTTCGAATTGAGATCTTTTCCTTAATGGCGCGCTCTTCGACGAGCCTATAGTCCAACTCTTTTCCACTCGGCGTCAGCAAGTTTAGCGCTATTGTTGCTCCGCGAGACTCGTTCACGATGGGCCCGTAAGTTCTGACAAGCGGCATGCCGGTGGAATATCGCGATTCCTGCAGCTCGTCAAGCAGCAGTTTGGCGAGGCCTGTTACGTGCTCATTGATGCGTATCATGCCGACTTGGTTTAGAAAGTCGAGGCCCATTGTGACCGCTGGTATGCTGAGGAAGTTCAGAGTCCCATCCTCATAGGCCTCGCTGGATGTCTTGAGCAGATGGACTCTGTTCTGAGCTGATACGAAGCGTACCGTTCCGCCGCCGAACCAAGGCCTACGCAGTTTACCTAAAACCTCACGTTTCGCGATCAACGCTCCGACACCTGTTGGGAAACCGAACATCTTGTAGAACGAGATCGTAACGAAATCCGGCTTCACGTCTCGAAGGTTCAATACACTGGTAGGTACGTAGGCGGCAGCGTCGAGCAAGACATCATAGCCCTCCTCATGTGCAGCATCAATCCAGTCTAGTGGATGCTTGACCCCTGAGAAATTCGACTGGGCTGGATATGCGAACAAGTTGTGTTTCGAACGATCAACCTCGGGTAGTGACAGGCTGCTAACCCGCATTTGAGCATCGAGCGGAAGATAAGTGACCGTTGCCCCTCTAGCTTTGGCGAATTCGCGGACTCCGTTCACTGAGTTGTGATTGTCCACTGTGAGCGCAAAGTGCGATCTCGGCTCAAAGGGGTAGCTTTCTCCGACCAGCTTGAGCCCTCCGCTTGCGTTCAGAGTGAAGATGACCAAGTATTCCTCTGGAGCAGCATTGAAGAAACGCAGGACAGAGGTTCGGGCAGCTTCGATGTGATGAGTACTGGCCATGGACGCTGGGCTTAGCGAATGCGGGTTACCACAGACTTCACTTGTAAGCCACTGTGTGTATTCACGTACGAGCGATTCAGGATACAGGCCTGACCCGGTATAGTCTAGATACACTTGACCAAAAGCGTCCAAGCGTGCGAATTCCTTCTCTCGCAAGTTCTGCATCAAGCTGATCATCGCAAACAAGAGCTACGGGTTTCCGTAAAAAACCTTGGGCAGTCAGCCTGAAATGCAACTAACTCATCCGCGGACCCGGCGACCGCCGTGCAATGTACTATTGTGCGTCCGCATTTGTTGATGCCATTGGTGGTCAGATCGACGGCTATTGTCGGGATACGATACCCCCTTCCGCTCTCTCATCCTTTGTGGAAATCAAGGCGTCGAATGCTTTGGCCCGTTAGAAGCTTGGCAGAACTTCCTTGCTGAACCGCTTTAGTTGTTCAATTTGATTCCAAGCAACGAATCTGATCGAGAACGTATTGACTCCTGCAGATGCGAATTTCTCTATCTTGTCGACGCAGTCTGTTCTAGTTCCGTAGGCGACCCATTTATCCAAAATTCCTGATGGATCTTCTCTGTAATACTTTAGTAAAAAGTCACTTGACTCTGCTTCTGCCTTCCCTTTGTCATCATTCATATTGACGTTGTAGTATAGGCACATTCCGAAGTTTTGAGTGTCTCGCCCATGCTTTCGAACAGCAGTGATCACTTTGTTAGCGTCCTTTTGAAACTCACTTGGATCGACCATGGTGGTCATCCAGCCGTCGGCGTATTTTCCGACTCGGTCAAAATTCTTCTCGATTTCCCCAGGTGGCCCTTCAAGTTCACCTGTTGATCTTGGATTCGATGCGATCCAGATTGGACACGGGTTCTGTAGTGGCTTGGGCAACATCGTCACGTTCTTGAATTTGAAAATCTCCCCGTTGTAGGAAACGTCATCACCGGCCCAGAGCCTTCTCATGATCTCCATGCCCTCTTCGATTCGTTTCACTTTCTCGGCGGGAGGAATACCGAGTGCATCATACTCGTTGCGGTAGATCTTGCCATGGTAGGTTGGTGTGCCTTGGCAAACAACAAGCAGGCTTCGTCCGTCAGATACAACATCCAGAGTAGCCCATTGATACGCTAGAAGAATTGGATGTCTTAGTGGAAAACTTGCGAAACATGCCGTGCCTAACTTGAGTTTCTCGGTTGCTCCAGCTACCGCGGATAGAACTGCTATTGAGTCTAGTCGAGGCTTGGCGAGCACGCTATCGCCTGCCCACACCGCGTCGTACCCGTACTCCTCTGTAAGTCGACTCAGATCGATTATGTCCTTGCGTGCACTACTCTTTGAGAAGAGAATTCCGCGTGTTGGAAGAACAATTCCGAACTTGGGCTTCAAACAACTCACTGGTCAGGGCCATGTCTTCCAGCCCTTAATAGTTGACTATTCGTAAGACAACCTTGTTTCGACCCATTTGGCAGTGCAAGGGTTTCCTAGGGCTACCCGGAACGTGAGCTGCTTCCTGCCTAGTTGGACTACAGCGCTTCTGCACGTCCCTGCTAATTTTCCTTCATACTCTCCGTGTCTGCACGGTGTATTCATGCTTGGATTCTCTCGCCCGACAGACGCGTCATAGTGCGTACCCATTATTTCCATTGCAACGTCTGGGTCTATTCTGCCCGCGCTGCCTTTCACAGCTTTTCCGATCGATTCGAGTCTGTAGTGTGTGCTGGATGGATTGTTGCGTAGGAGTAGGTGGCTTTTGATCTCGTCGGCCAAGGCATGGTTAGTTACGCATATGTAATCGGTTGTTGGCCTAATGATCGCACAGTTGCTAGGTGATTTGTGGGCTATTGCTACATTGCAGTCTCTATCAGCTAACAGGAAGCTGAACGTGATGCCGCTCTCGACATTTTTCACGAATTGAATTGCTTCATCCACGCTGGACTCGAATTGGGCTAGATGCCGAAAGATAGCCCACATTGGAACTCCTATCTTTGCTTCTTCAGGTTTAGGGCCTATTTCCAACGAGTTTCCGGAGGCGTAGAAGCCAGAGCTGTTCGCAATGGTGTGATATCCCAGTTGACCCGGCACTGTTGGAACAAGGAAGCGGTAGCCTTCACGAGGTTTAGCATCAAGAAGCACTAGGAATTGGTCAGTGAATCTTCCACCGTCGTCATTGTGACCACATATCATTTCCCCATGCCTAGTGGCCTTACCCCATGCAGCAAAGGCGCTGCATAAGATAGACTGGAGAGCGTTCTCCCTGCCACGCATGATCATTAGGTCATATTGTGAATTGAGGAGAACAATATCTTCGTATGAAACTCCTCCACGTTCTGCTACTGCTTCCATCTCAGATGTAAAGCCCGCATGGAAGGCTTTGATTTTCCGATCGTATTCACTTAGATCCTGACTGATAGCTGGCTTATCCATCTTGAGCAGATTGGGCAAGATGGCCCAAGCGTTGCGAACAGCTCTCTGTATCAGATCCGTAGTCTGCTGTCCTTGTTTTGTTCCGATCTCCGCGTAGTCACCAACTGCCCTGACAATTGGCATTGGGGCACTCCACGGGTATAAGTCAGGATGATTCCGCTGCTTAAGCCGACGCTCTTTGCTCTTGCGTTCCTTCAAGGTTCAGTTCTCCTTGTCCGTGACAGAAAAGGGATCGGGAGAAGATAAACCCTCAACGTTACTCTATCCTCGTGAAATTGTCTGCGGAGCGCCGCAGGATCAGGGAGTCCGAACTAATGGCGCCTATTCGATCTACTTCCAGAAGTCAACTGGTAGCTTCGTGATCGTCTTGGGCTTGCCTTGCGTGACGATTACCTCATTCTCGACGCACGCTGATTCTTTGGCCGATCGTACGTTTGGTTCCACGCAGAATACCATATTCTTCCTGACTTTCCCGCTGACACCAGAGAGCAGGTATGGGGCCTCTACGATCTCTAGGCCGATTGAGTGGCCGAAGGGTGAAATGGTAATTCCCGGACGCTCAAACTGCGTGAGCTGGGCGATCGATGTTTCGACATCACCGTTATCAGTGAGGGCATCGCTCATCGCTTTCGTGGCTTCACCAGCGAGTTCGATCAGCGATCTCTGTTCCCTGTTAGGACGTCCAACACAGCCAACGCGTAATATATCAAACCCGTATGAGTTTGCCCAGCCAACGAAGTCGATCGAGACAAGTTCTCCTTTCCGTACCTTCTTCCGCGACGCAAAAGGCCAACGTATCCCTTTAATCATCTCTGAACCTGACTGTACTCTGTCTCTCACTATGTAATCGGCGCCGGCGTCCATCGCCGTCTTGCGTGCAATGCCTCCTATCGCGCTCTCAGTCATACCCGGCTTAATCGCATCGACCGCCGCCCATAGAGCCTTGTCCGCAATCTTGGAAGCTACTTCCATGAGTTCTATTTCGTTTTCAGACTTGATCATGCGTTTCTCCGAAACGATTTCATCATGGAATTCCAATGAAAGTTGTGGAAGGGCGTATTTGATTTCCTGTAGATACATGGCAGGAAGGACATCGCTACCTGCAAGTGCCACTCGAGAGTTGCCTAGGTTGGATTCTTTTATTGAACTAGCTATGTCAAGTGCAAAGTGAGTGCCAGTTTTTGTCTTTCCGACGCCGACGACTGCATCTGCCTGATAGCCGAGCGGGGCGATTAGCGTAGTGTCTTCGTCGGTAGGAACTAGAAAAGCGCTATACCCCAAACCCGATACTGCGCTAGTGCGCGTACTGTATGGAAACGCGTTCTTGTGACCGCAAAGATAGCAGATGTTGCCATCTCTTTCAGCGTAACCCGAAACAGCGAGCAAGGCCGTATATCCTAGTTCCCGAACTCGACCTCTGATTGCATCCAGCCTAGCTTGGTACTCTGAGGAGGGAATCGATGGGACGTGGTTTCGCATCTTCCTCACTAACCCTTGCCTTGGATTTTCTCGACTCGATGCCTTTTAATCATTGTGAACGCGAAATTCAATCCTAATCGAGACTAGATCCCCTTTTCATTCACTTCGCGTTTACTAACAGAATGTGACCTGCGGAAATAGCTAGTAATGGTTAAGCGCACCAAATCATAACTCTATTCGTCGGTGAAATAATGAGGACTAACGAAACGAGAGCAGGCAAAGAGAATACACTAGATGAATCGATAGGAAAGGAAGAGCTAGTTCCTCTTACGGAAGCTAAGGGGCAGGTTGAGGCCGCCATTACGAGGATTGCGCTTCTGCACCTAGCATTCTCCAGGATGATCGTCGAGGAATTTGGATCGGAGAAAGGGAAAGAGCTGATCACGAAATCCATACTACAGTATGGCCGTTGGGTTGGCGAGAGAATGAAACGTGGATTACCGGACTATCCCGGCGCAAGGTACGGAGCTTACGTGGAACGCGAGCACGGCAGGATCTACGATTGTATTCTGGCTAGGATTTTCCGGGAATACGAAGAACTTGATCTTGGCGGTCTCTACTGCTACGTAGATCCAGCAAAGATCATGTCTACCGACCCCACCATCAAAATGATTCATAATGACTGCGCAGCTTGCGGCGACGAATACTGTACATTTGCAGTGCTTCCAACAACGGAAAAGGAGCGAAACGACTTCGCGAACGCGAGTTCAGACTGGAAGTACATTGACCCGCGTCTGACGCGAGAAACGATGACACGATAGGAAGGAGCAGTACATGCCCTGTTGGTTGCTTTTCGAGAAGAATACTTGGCGCTAGACACGCGAATCTTCTGTTCATCTGCACTAGGTATCAGAAGTTTCTGATAATTGCTCGACATTGTTTGGAGTTGGTCTCAGAAAGGTGTTTATGGCCATGTCGGTACTCTATTGTTAGAACCTTTAGGACGGCTTGGCAATAATGCATGACACCCGGCATCCTAGCTTTGGAATTGTTGAATTCACGGGATCGGCGCACGAAAGGGGATTTCAATACGGGGAGAAGTTTGCAGACAACATCTCAGAAATGCTTGATCGAAGTTATGTTTTCTACAAAGACGTTGCGAATCTCTCCAAAGATCAGATGCTCAAAACTGCTGGCAAATTCTGGCCCTTCATTGAAGAATATTCGAACGAAATAGCTGATGAATTGAAAGGGCTATGTGAGGGATCAAACAGGAAAATAGAGGAAATAACACTTCTAACCTCATTCAGCGAAATTCAGTTCTATTATGCCTCTGCAAGGGTTTCTAGATACGGCAGATCGACAGGGTGCACATCGTTCTGTGCCACCGGAGAAGCAACCAAAAACGGTGACACACTTATCGGGCAAAACAACGATGGCAGTTTGCATCCAAATCTTGACGAGTTTGATTTCCTGATGAAGATGAAAACCGATTCCGGAGTTGAGCTTTTGACCTTGACTATTATGGGGTGTCCTGCCTTCGTTGGGCTCAATTCCAAGGGGATTGCTTTGTGCATAAACGCTCTCAGCGACGGAGACTTCAGAATTGGAGTACCTTTCTCCGTAATTACCAGGAAAGTCCTCGGTTCTAAGAACATAGGGGAAGCTATTAACGCAGTTATTACGCCAGAGAGAGGAGCAGGCGCCAACTACTTGATAGCAGATGAAAATGGTGAATGCTACGATATCGAAACAACAGCGCGGAGTTTCAACTACTTTTATGTGGACAAATACATCGGGCACGCAAACCATTACATGGCGCGATCCACCTCAGGAAATGTACAGATAACTAACGCGGGCACGATAGTTCGCGGCAACAGAATTAACAAACTTTTGAATAGACATTCTGGAAAGATCAACATTGAGACATGCTTCGAATTTCTGAAAGACCACGTCAACTATCCTACTTCAATATGCACTCACCCTAACGAAGACCTTCCTCCCGAAATGGCCATGAAAACCATGGACTCGGTGGTGATCTCCCCTTCAAAAAGAGAGATTCACATTACTCGCGATAACCCATGCAAAGCAGCTTTCAAGAAGTATGCATTGTAATAGTCCCGGATGCGTATCAGATTCTTCGACCCTTCAGAGTTAACTGTAGAATCGATAGCCCACTAGTGGTCAAGCAGAACTTGTTGAAGTAGACTTCCGAAAAATGGGATAGGAAAGCGTCATATCAAATTGTGCTTATAGCAGGCTACGTAATGGTCTGCGTCTATTCTAACCAGTTGCTGTTCCTCCTCGCGGCATCGATCATCCGCGTATGGACATCTGGGGTGGAATGGACAACCGGAAGGCGTGTCTATGGGGCTCGGAACGTCGCCGCTCACTTTCAGCTGCACTTTTCTTGCAGATGGATCCGGAACCGGAACGGCGGAAATCAAGGCTTTCGTGTAGGGATGCGCAGGTTGATTTATCACGGCATCCTTAGATCCCATCTCGATGATTCTTCCGAGGTACATTATTCCTATCCGGTCACAGGTGTAGCGAGCCAAAGCTAGATCATGTGTTATGAAGAGACATGCAAAGCCTGTTTTCTTCTTCAGGTCTAATAACAAATCAAGCACACTAATCCTTACGAGCGCATCCAACATGGATACAGGCTCATCCGCAACTATCAGTTTGGGCCTGAGAACGAGAACTTTAGCTAATGCAATCCTCTGTCTTTCGCCGCCGCTCAGCTCATGAGGATATTTGTATACGTAACGCTCAGGTGGATGCAATCTAACCTCGTCGAGAACCTTCATTATCATTTCAAGTTTCTCTGACCTGCTTTTAGCAAGCCTATGTGTGTCGATTGGAAGCGATAAGATGCTCATCACGTTTTTCCGAGGATTTAATGACCTGTACGGATCTTGAAACACCATCTGCATGTACGGACGATACTGCTTCATGGCACTAGGTTTCAGGTTCGTTATGTCATGCCCCTCAAAGAGTATTTTCCCGCCAGTGGGTTCGAAGAGTTTGAGTATCGTTCGTCCGGTTGTTGTCTTGCCGCAACCGCTTTCCCCAGCTAAGCCGAGAATCTCATCTCTCTTGATCGTGAAATTCACACGGTCTACTGCACGAACCCAGAGCGTTTTTCCAAAAAAGGGTGAGATTCCCCGACTCACGGGAAATCGTTTCTCAAGGTTTTGAACTACGAGGGTTTCTTCCATAATTGTTTCACTTGTCCCCAGTTATAGCAGGCTACGAAATGACCACGTGTAACTTCTTCCAGTTCAGGTTCTTTTTCCTTGCATCGATCTTCCGCGTATGGGCATCTTGGAAAGAGCCTGCAGCCCGAAGGGGGATTGCGTAGGTCGGGGGGAAAGCCTGCGAGAGTTTCCATTTTTCTAATTGGGCCTAGAATGCTCGGAAAAGCGCTTAGGAGAGCATTGGTGTAGGGGTGCATTGGCTCATCATAGATGTCTTTTGTTTTCCCGAACTCCACGATTTTCGCTGCATACATGATCGCGATCTCACTGCAAATTTCGGCAGTGAGTGAGAGATCGTGGGTAATGACAATCAGTGAGAGTTCGAGTTTGGCTTGAAGTTCTCTTATGAGTGCCAATATTCGGCCTTGGGTGATAACGTCTAAGGCTGTTGTTGGTTCATCCGCTACAAGGACATCTGGGTCACAGGATAGAGCCATCGCGATTACGGCTCTTTGTTTCATCCCTCCGCTAAATTCATGCGGGTAATCTTGTGCCCTTGATGAGTCTACACCAACCAATTCCAAGAGCTCTCGCGTTCTCTTTGTCGCTTCACTCTTAGCCATGTTCCTATTGTGAGTCATTATGGCTTCTACGATTTGGTCTCCAACTTTGAACACGGGGTTCAACGCATTCATAGCACCTTGAAAAACCAGAGATATTCTCTTCCAACGAATCTGGTTCATCTCTTCATCTGTCTTGGTTACGAGGTTTTCTCCATCAAACATGATATCTCCCCCAGTAATTCTGGCGTTTGACGGAAGCAGTTTCATACTGGATAGTGCAACTGTTGTCTTGCCGCAGCCGGACTCTCCCACCAATCCTAGAGCGTGGCCTTTTTCGAGCTTCAGACTAACTCCATCGATGGCTTTCACTGTTCCTTCTGGAGTGAAATAGGATGTTTTGAGTTGCTTGATTTCTATCAAAGCCATCGACTCAACCTCCTCTTCCCATTCCCCTCATTTTCGGATTCAGAATTCTGTCCAGCGAGAACGAAATCAACGTGAAACTGATGATAGTTAAAGAGATGCATAAACCGGGAGGGAAAAACCACCACCACATGCCCCTCAGGAAGGCTCCGCGAGCCTGCGCGAAATGGAGCATGGTTCCCCAGCTCTTGGCAGTTGGATCTCCCAGACCGAGAAAACTCAGCCCGGCTTCGTATAGGACGCCGAATCCTGTGAACCTGATTACGCCAACGATGATAACTGGGATAGTGTGCGGTAAAATCTCGGATAGCATTATGTGCCTATTGCTCGCGCCGATCGCTTTTGCGGCTTCTATGAAGGGTTCTTCCTTGATTGTCAAAACGATTGATCTGATCACTCTTGCAGTTCCACTCCACCAGAGTATACCTATAGCCAAAACTATGTTCCACACGCTTGGACCTAGGTAGAGTGCGAGAATCATTATGAAAGGTAGATCTGGCACAAGTAGGAATATGTCAGTTATGCGCATTAGAGTATTCTCAATTATCCCGCCGAAATAACCCGCGACAAGACCGACAATGGTTCCAAACGCCGAAACTATCAGAGCGGCGGATATGCCAACAAGCAGAGACGTTCTGGTTCCGTACAAGAGTTCACTGAATATGTCTTGCCCAGCGTCGTTCGTTCCAAGAATGTGGCTCAAACTCGGTGCGCCGAAGGGGGGCCCCACGCGGCTGAATGGATCGTAAGGCGCTATGAGTGGAGCAGCGAAAGCAACTGCCACAAAAAACAAGAATAACACCAGTCCAGCAAGGCCCAGTTTGCTTCTACGATACGACTTCCAGAATTCTGAGATTTCTTCTCGGAAGTGTTGAATTCGACTTAGCTCTGGGTTTTGGTTTTTGACCATTACGTTCACTACCCTTTTCTGATTCTAGGATCAAGGACCGAGTAGAGCGCATCAGCAGTGAAGTTGGCTACCAGTATGACTACTGACAGAAGGATGAATTCCCCGTTCATTAGGGGGTAGTCAGCATTCAATATGGCCTCGTATGCTAGGCTTCCGACACCGGGGTAGGAAAACACGGTCTCTACGAAAATCCCGCCTGCGAGTATGAACCCGAAATCCATGGCCATCATGGTCATCGTTGGCAACATCGCGTTCCTCAAACCATGTTTGAACAGAACTTTGTTATTGCTTAGACCTTTGGCTTTTGCAGTTATGATGTAGTCCTCTGATAGGACTCCCACCATGATGTTTCTCAAGTAGAACGAATACCGTGAGATGTTAACGATCACAATTGTGATCACAGGAAGCGCGAGATGCCAACAAATATCCTTTAGCAAGTCTAGGGGGTCCGCAAAAACCAGTCCAGATGAGGTCGCGCCGAAAGTTGGAAAGATCGGGACGACAAAAGCAAACAAGTAGATGAAAATCATTCCAACCCAGAAGAACGGAAACGAACTCGCAGCAAGTGAAGCCACTAAGGTGGCTACGTCAAACTTGCTTCCATACCTCGAAGCTTGGAACACCCCGATAACAATCCCCAGCGTAATGAAAATCGCGGTGGATGTACCCAGAAGCAAAATCGTCCATGGAAGTCTTGTAAGTAGAATCGTGAGCACAGGATCACGGTACAAGAACGAGTACCCTAGGTTCCCTCTAAACAAGTTCGCGTAGAAGCTTGCGTATTGATCGAGTATCGGTTTGTTCAGACCGAAGGATGCAATTAGATCCTGGCGAATGCTTTCGGGTATCCTTGGATTGTCTGCCAAGAGACTTTTCGGGTCAACTGGCGTAAGTCTAGGAATGAGAAAGATCAGAGTCGATATGACATAAAAGGTCACTAGCATTACGACAGCTTTTTTCATGATGAATGAGGCTGTTCCCATGGAAGGACGTCCCTTGACTGGTCTTACTTTTTAGAGCATTGCGGAAGAAAAAAGGTATGTAGCACATACCTTTAGCAAAAGGCATGTAGTACATACTGTTTGTTGAAATGGGGTTTAGCTTGGTTTCTTCCGTCTTGATGCTACTACGACGGCGATGATGAGTACTGCAGCTATGACTATTCCCGCAATCCACCAAGTCCAGTCGGGAATTGCATTCGCCGCTGGAGGTTGCTGAGTTGTGCTTTGTGTCATAGTTTCTGGAGCTGTCTTAAGATGAAGGTTCTGTAGGCTGTACCAATTCAAGACGCCTTGAAGTGTATCGTCGGACATAACCGGAACAATCCATCCCTGAAACTTGTCAGTTCTATAAGCGCTTATGGATGGTGTGAATGAGTAGGTTAGGATCGGTAAGTCATCGGAGAGGACTTGTTGCATCTGGAGGATTTTGTCTCGATATTCGGCGAAGCTTGTTGCAACTTTGTAGTCGGCAAACAGCTTATTGAATTCCGAGCTGTTGTAGCCGTAGATGTTGAAGAATGCGCCGGGAAGGAAGTGCCATCTCATATCGACTGAGGGTTCTACCGATATGCTGAACCATCCCATCAGAGCAAGTGAGTATTTTCCACGAAACTCTTGCGAGATAATTGTTTTTTGTGTCATAGCTACAACATTTAGCTTCACGCCGATTTTTGCGATCTGATCTCGTATGAACTCCCCTACCCGAACAGTTGTTGGTGTATCTGAGGGCGTCAGTAGGTCAAATTCGAGCCTCGTTCCATTGGTTGTGGAGCGTATTCCATCAGCTCCTTTTTTCCAACCGAGGTTGTCAAGAATCTGATTGCCTTGGCTCGGATCGTACGGGTATTTTGTTATGTTCGGATTGTAAAATATTGGATCGCCCGGAGTGGACCATCCCTGTTGCCCGGGTATTCCAAACCCGTAGAGTACGTTGTGTACAAGCGTGTTCGGGTCAAGGGCGTAAGCTAAAGCATGCCTGAATTCTTTTACGTTGATTGGATATCGCTTGAGGTTAAACGACACATAATTGTTTCTCAGCTGAGGTGTTATTGTCACGTTAATGTTCGGTACGCCGATGAGGGTTGCTACGTATGACGGATCCACGTAAATCATGTCTGCGCTTCCGCTCTCTAGAGAAATCACCTGGGTGTCCAAGCTTGGGATGAAGTTAAAGATCACAGAGTCAAGTTTCGGTCTTCCACCCCAGTAGTTGGGGTTGGCTTTCATCGTGAGGTATTGGCCTTCTACCCACGTGTCCAGTATCCATGGTCCGCTGCCGATGGCTTCCTTGTTTCTGTACGAGTATGGATCGCTGACTTTCGACCATATGTGCTCCGGTAGCACCTTGCCGTAATAGTTTGCGAAGATGCTTCTCAGGACGTAGTCCTCGACATACGGCGCTTTGAAGTAGAACTTGATTGTGTAATCGTTGACGACTTCCATATGATCTATTTCAGACATTGCGGCAAGATCATATGAATACTTGACATCCTCAGCTGTCACGGGCGTGTTGTCCGAGAAAGTGGCATTGTGGACAATGCTGACTGTCCAAACAGTCCCATCGGGGCTAATTGTCCAAGTTGTAGCTAATTTCGGATGCATGGCGTAATCTAATCCTTCAACAAAGAGCGTGTCGTAGAAAGCGTTTATGAAAACATCTTCAATCGCGAGCGTAGATGTGTACACGTTGAATGTGTCAGGTTCCACTGTCAGCGCAACGTGCAGGGTTCCGCCTGTCTGCTGAACCGGAGACCTTTGCGCGACAGCAAAGTTCGTAGAGGTTGCTTGAGCTAGCACTAACAAGAATAGGAAAGCCAAGCCTGCTGCCTTAGGAATCGATAGATATTTTGTCATAAGATGAGTTCGATTGAGTCGGTATAATTGATCTTCGCCAGAACTCTATTTACCGGCCTATACTTGCCTTGCCGTAAGATAGTGGCGATCAACTTCCGAAATATGCGCACTGATCAGCGCGAAATACGAGTGAAAGGTGTGGAAGAGATTGAATTATCCAATCCAACCAGGCTTGATTCCGGTGGAATTTGGGAACGAGCGGCGTGACTGCCCCTTTTTGGCACTACTGTGCTGGCTTTCTTAGAGTCCTTCGACTACTAGATCGCGGACCACCTTGAATCGGGGTAGAGGATCGATCGTTAGGTCCCCGTTGACCTCCGTGTGGCATGAAAGCCCGGCCTTGTTGTTTATGGTCACATTGCATCTGGCACAGATCCTTCGATGGCAGGATGTGTGCGAATGGTAAGCGAGGCTTGGGTCGAGGTTCTCGTAAATGTAATCCAATGCGTCCATTACCGTCATTCTTGGTTCTAAGGGCATTTCGTATGTCTGGTAGTGCGGAGAGCTGTCTACGGCTGGGTCGAAGCGTGCGACTCTGACCTTAATCATTCTCTTCTCCATTTCATTCACCTAGCTCTTTTACGGCGCTAATTAGGCCTTCTTCGAACCCAAACCTCACTCGTGGAGGTTTCAGCTTCGTGACTGTGATGGGTCGTGTGGTCAGGGACATCTTGCCGTTGACCTGCCTGACCACTATTTCCCTAAGCCAGCGTCGGTTATCTGTTTGCGGAAAGTCGGAGCGGTTATGAACGCCTCGGCTCTCTGTTCTAAGTAATGCGGAACGTGCAGATGCGAGCAATACTTGCGCCATGCTCTCGACTTCTATGGCGTCAATCCACTCCTTGTTATAGGTTCGCGCCTGTGTCTTGATCGAAATTCGCGGCACGTCGTTCGAGAGGATTGACTCAAGCTTCGCAGTGGCTTGTTTCAAGCCCGCGCCAGTTCTGATCACCCAAAGATTCTCGTCCGCTATCGCCCTGACCTTCTTCTTTAGGTCAATAGCGCTTGGACCATCTTTCTGACCGAAGTACCGCGTGTGACGTGATTCAATCTTTTTGAGCTGGCTCGCATCAAGCTCTCCCAAAGGCGTCTTCTTTGACTCGTTTGCGGCTGATTTCCCTGCTATTGCGCCTTGGACGAGTATTTGGGTGATTGCAGATGCCACTCGATTGGCACCGAATAGACCGCCGGAGCATTCGCCTGCAGCATACAGTCCCCTTATGGTGGTTTCAGCGCGTTCGTTGACTGCGATTCCTCCCTCCATATAATGCGCCGCAGGTGCCACTTCGACAGCGTTGCCTTCTTTGAGCCAATTCATCAGATCCGAGAAATTGGTTCGCAGCCACTTCCACCCAGGGTAGATCTTCTCGGCTTCTTCCAGAATGTTGAGTGGCACGTTCTTGATAGAGTAGTATGTTCCGCCTCTTGGCGATCCATCGCCTCGCAACACCACTTTTGTTGCGGCCATCGAGAAGATGAGTTTGTTCCATTCTGTTGTTGTGGCTATTCGGTAGATTGACGGATCGTATTCATCCCTTAGAAATGGGCGCCCATGCTTCTCAAGTAGGTCACCGAACATCTCGATTAGGATGTATGGGAAGATGTCTCCGCGCAAGGCCGGCGGCCATAATATCACGTTGGGGCAGAATGTGACCATCTCCATGTTTAGAAGATCCGCTCCAGCTCGGTAGACTGCGGCATGCATTGCACCGGTCAACCCGCCTGGGGCGCTAGTGAATGAGTACGCTCTTTGCCATCCGCCGGTAGCGATTACCACCACTTTCGATCTGACGGCTTGAACCATCCCTTTGTTGATGTCGATTCCCACTACGCCGGCAACGGTTTTGCCATGCGTCAGAATATCGGTAACGTAGAGATCATTCTTCATTGTAATGTGTCGTCTCCTGATCTGATCTGTGAGGACTTGGTTCAGGTCTGTGCCTTGAGTTAGGATTGCGCGTTTTCCGTCCCAGATGTATTTCATGCCCCAATCAATCATTTCCTTCGTTCTTGCCGGTGCATCACGAACGTATGCTTCGATGAGCCTTTGGTTGTTGAGGTAGTAACCTTGAATTACAATATCGTGGAAGAATCTTTCCTTACTGTCGGATTCATTCCCGGGAAGACCGATTTCGGCAGCACCTGCTCCGTCTAACGTAATGTCCGCGCCCGCCATCATTGTGGCACCTGATTTTCCGGCTACGCCATTCGAAATCAGCATTGTTGAGACGCCTAAATCGTGCGCTTCGATTGCAGCGCGCAGGCCTGCACCGCCGCTACCAACCACAATTACATCAACCAACTCTTGATCCGGCAACTGTACCACTCCGATTTGCCGATCTCACGCGACCAAGAGGTTATCTTCGTTTCGTCTCTAGATCTCGGATGGAAATCATCGTAAAGGGATACGGCCGGCCGGCCGTGAGCCATTTGTCCTCGGCTCCTAGTTGTCCAAATGAAGAGTATGCGGTCGATGGCCAAGGAGCTTCTCTAACCCATCGCCCTTCTGAGTTGCGTTTTGTCACATGAAGCTGCAGGGCGGCGTTTATGTTCTCTTCATTCGTGAAGCCTACCATAGTGAGCGCACAGTAGTCTCCAGCTCCCGACTTGCAGGACTGGAGCACCGTGAAAGCAGAGGGCGTTATGCGTAACACCATTTGTTATCAGCCGGGAAACCGAGTTGCAAGCCCTATACCCCGCGCAACAGGAGATGCCGCTATGAGCCTCAGCGATACCCATTTGTTTCGCGAAGGCTCGTTTACTTGGATCATATAGTGCCGACTCTCAGGTGTAAGCAGCTCAGTGGCGCGGGACAAGTATTCAGGGTCCTTCAGGGTGCATTGGTTGCGAGAGGAGACATTTGAGCGCGTACTACTCACAGAAGCTCTCTGCCGCCCGGCTGAGAAAGGTGTACGATATTGCACCGCTCAGAGTCAGGCAATATCTCGACGCCGAAGTCAACCATGTGCTGGAGAAGATTCAGCCCGGCGACCGTGTTCTCGAGCTGGGATGTGGGTATGGGCGAATTCTTCCGAACCTAGCTGGAAAATCTGGATGGGTAATCGGGATAGACACGTCTGATGCCAGTCTGGAATTAGCACAGAAAACTCTTGACGCGGTTTCAAATTGCTTCCTTTCTCGGATGGATGCGAGTGGGCTCGGTTTCCGAGATCGGACTTTCGACTGTGTGGTTTGCATTCAGAATGGGATCTCCGCGTTCCACGTGGACCAAAGAGCTCTCATCAGTGAATGTGTCCGTGTAACAAAACCCGGCGGCGTCGTTCTCTTTTCAAGCTACTCTGACAAGTTCTGGAAACAACGACTGGGATGGTTTGAGCTTCAGTCAAAGGCCGGACTCTTGGGAGAGATCGACTACGCGAAGACAAGGGGCGGCGTGATCGTGTGTAGGGACGGCTTCATGGCGACAACCGTCCGCGGTGAGGATTTCCTAGCATTAACCGCCAACCTCAACGCCGATGTACGGATAGAGGAGG
>Ga0315280_10006270_pt1 | contig 16511 bp, 8 predicted proteins | sample YL17G06_40_MG_FD_203697 | JGI IMG/M metagenome (GOLD analysis project Ga0315280, IMG submission 203697) | Sediment microbial communities from Yellowstone Lake, YNP, Wyoming, USA - YL17G06_40 | ecosystem: Environmental > Aquatic > Freshwater > Lake > Sediment | place: USA: Wyoming | collected...
ATCATGCAGCAGACCGGCTTGAGCGAGGTCCGCTTCTCCTACGTGCCCCTCAAGGCCCGCGCGCCAATCCCGGCGGCCTATGCGGAAGGCGTGGCGGTCGATGCCAAGCTCGATTGGCGTGACGGACGCAAGGCCGCCTCGCACCAAGTCTATTTCGGCACCGATAAGCAGGCTGTGATCGATGGCACGGCATTGGCCGACACGACCACCGAAAGCAACTACCAGCCCCCATCGCTCGATCTTGGGCAGACCTACTTCTGGAAGGTGGACGAGGTCAATGATGCCGCCTCCTGGCCGGGCGATCTCTGGACCTTCACCACGGCCGAATACGCTGACATCGACAACTTTGAGAGCTACACGAATGATTCGCCCAACCGGGTCTTCCAGACCTGGACCGACGGCTATGGCTTCTCGCCGGACGAGTTCTTCCCGCAGGGCAGCCAGGGCAACGGCTCCGGCGCCATGGTCGGCTATGACCCCTCGGCCGGCGACATTATGGAGACCAGCAGTATTCACGGCGGCAGGCAGGCCATGCCGGTGGAGTACAACAACGTGGATACTCCATATTACTCGGAGATCGAGCGGGCCTGGACGACGCCTCAGAACTTCACGGCCAACGGAGCCACGACGCTGAGCCTGTGGTTCCAGGGCAACCCGGCGGCCTTTGTCGAAACCGCTTCAGGCATTACCCTCAGCGGCGCCGGCAGAGACATCTACCAGGGGACGGCGGAGTTCCGCTATGCCTACAAGAAGCTCAGCGGCGACGGCTCCATCACCGTCCGAGTGGACAACGTTAAGACTCTCGCCGACTGGACGAAGGCCGGCGTGATGATCCGAGAGAGCCTCGAGCCGCTGGCCGCACAGGTCCACATGATCAGTGCCGCACAGCAGAGCCTGGTGGAGTGGATGTACCGCAACTTGTCTAACAGCTCGGTCACCACGGGGTTCAATACGGCGGCGAATACCAATCCGCTGCCGGTGTGGCTGAGAATCACCCGCAGTGGCAATACGTTCACCGGCGAGTACTCGGCCAACGGAACGACCTGGACCAAGCTCACCAACACGGATGGTACGGTGTCCTCGGTGACGATCACCATGCCCACCAGCGTCTACGTCGGCATGGTCGTTTGCAGCCTTGTGGCCGACAATCTGGCCGTGGCGGACTTCTCCCAGATCAAGATCGGCGGCAACGTCACCGGTCAGTGGCAGACGGCCGATATCGGCGTCGCCCAGCCGGCGAATGCGCCCGAGCAGATGTACGTGGCGCTCCAGGATAGTGCCGGCAAGAGCAAAGTGATCAACCATCCGGACGCCCAGGCCACGCTGATCGGTGACTGGACCCCGTGGACCATTCCGCTGGCGGACTTCACCGGCGTCAACGCCAAGGCCGTCAAGAAGATGCTCATCGGCTTCGGCAGCCGCAGCAGTCCGAAGGCGGGCGGGGCCGGAAAAGTGCTCATCGACGACATCCAGTATGGTAAGCCCATTGTGCCGGTTGGCCTGGTGGCCCAGTATAAACTGGAGAACGACCTGCTGGACAGCTCCGGCAACGGCCATGACGGCGTATTGGCCGGCGATCCGAACTTTCTGGTCGCTTACGTGGACGGTCCCACCGGGCTCGGCAAAGCCATGCTCTTCGATGGGGCCAGCGGCCACCAGTACGTAGACCTGGGAACCTTCAACCCGTCGGCGAAGACTGGAAAGCTGACGGTCTCTCTGTGGGCCAGGTGGGACGGCCTGTCCGCCGCCTGGCAGGGCCTGATCGGCAAGAGAGTCGGAGCCTGGGACCGCACGAGCATGATGTGGCAGATCGAGATCGGCCAGACCAGCGGAGCGCTTGTCTTCCAGAGAGAGGGCAACGATATCCAGATGGCCAGTACTGTGCCGGTGGGCCAGTGGACTCATGTGGCCGTGACCTTCGACGGCACAACCGCCAAGTGCTACGTCAACGGCGTCAGGACGACCCAGGCCGCCTTCTCCTTTGGCACCGGCCGTGAGGCTCCTATTCAGTTCGGGGCCGACACACAAGGAGGAGGCAATGCGTTCAACGGTGCGCTGGATGAGATCCGGCTGTATGACATCGTTCTGAGCGATGCCGAGATTGCCGCTCTGGCGGGCAAGTAAGGACGTGTTTGCAGTGGCCCGTACGCGCATGGAACCAAGCGCCTGACGGCGTCGCTGCAAACCGATGTAAACGATTCGGGGCCTGTGCCTTCCCGGTGCAGGCCCCGTTTCTTTGCGCGTGTCCGTCTGCCTGCGATGTCTCCGGCAATGGCCGCGGACTACAGATGCGGCCGCATGGGATGCCGCGGAAGTCCGTCCTGGAGACCGTTGGCCGTGACCTTCGGCGCTCGCTCCCGACAAGTCCCGGTAAGGAAGAGGGTCTCCCTGCATTTTCTTCTTTACTTTTGATTACAGATGTGATAGTTTCAGCCGATATTACAGGTATAGTTCCAAGAGAGTGACGCATGAAGAGGCTGCCCAGGATATCCGACGCGGAGCCTTTGTGCCGGGGCAGACTCACCCCCCAAGCCCGAAATACGAAAATCCGAAACAAATGCCAAAACACCAAATCTCAATCTCTCAAACGGCCGCCTGAAGCGGCGTTCGGAATTTGGGATATTTTGAGCCTTCGCGCCTGTTTCGGACTTCGGTATTCGGATTTCGAGTTTTCCTAGAGGTTACTTCTTCTTCGGCTTGGCCTTGCTCTTGCTCGCCGCTTTCGGCTTGGCCGCAGGCTTCGAACTCTTGCCCGATCCGCATCCGCATCGATTGCACACCATGTCTTGTTCCTTTCAAAAGACTGCCCGCACCCGCGGGCCAACTCACGCCTCTCTTATCGGCCCCCCCCCGCCACTTTAACCCCACCCGCCAACAACCAACAACGAACAACCGATTTCCTGCTGACAACTGGGAACTGACAACCGACTTTCAACCACGAAGGACACCGAGAGCACGAAGAACGCCAAAACAGACACGGCATATTATGGATTATACATATCTTGCATAGCGGGCGTGAAATGTGTAGGTGTGACCCTCATCCCTCTCTGAGCCTCGTCGATTCCGCCGACGTCTTCTGGAACTGCTCCACCCGTTTCAGCGACGGCTACCGTTACGGCTTAGGCGCCGAAGTCGGAATCAGCACCAGCAAAATCCACGCCCGAGGCCCCGTAGGCCTCGACGGCCTGCTGATCTACAAGTGGAAACTCTACGGCAAAGGCCAAATAGTCGCCGACTACGTAGCCCTGAACGCCCGCAAATTCACCCACAAGAAGCTTCGCTAACCGCAGAGGATATGGAGCGTTGAGGGCATAGGGGGCTCGCCTTCGCGCTCATAGTCTCCCGGACACCGATTCTGCCGTATCGTCGTTTGACTTCTTGAGTGTTTTCTGGTATTATTACATCTGCTAAGATGAAGCCCACTGCTTAGGTCAACGGGACAAGCGGACAACAGTGGCTGGAGTGGATTAGTGGATGAACAACTTCGACAAACCGTGCCCGAAGAGGTCAAGGTGTCATTCAGTGGCCTTGGTTCCGACGAGGGATTAATCGATATTCACGACTTGGCGAGGGCTCTTGAGGGCTGGAGAACTTTCTGGCAGATCAGCGCCGCGATGTACCACAACAGGGAGTTGTCAACCAAGCCCTGTCCACAGGACATCTGCCCTCAAATAAGAATACGTGCGTTCGAGAAACAGTCTTTCGACGTTATCGCTCTGGTGATTGTTCCTCTGGCTCTTATGGTTACCTACGATCTCGCCAAAGTGCTCTGGAAATGGCGCAGGGACCTCATGAAGAGGCATATCGACAACAAGAGACAGTTCTTCACCAGGGAGGAAGCCCTGCTGGCGCTGAGACTATTGGCGAGGGATTATGAGATCAAAGCTGAGAACACTGTGGAAGTAATCAAAGCGATGGACGTGATTGATGACGCTCTTCTTGATCTTACCGAACCTATCGATAGGTCAGCAAAGAAGATAACGATTGTCAGCAACCATGGTGATTCACCAATATATCTCTCTTCGACGGACAGACGTGCGCTAAGCAGTGGGTACCACGTTGATCCATCCCTGGTTTCGAGGGGTTTTGAGAAATGCTCAGTGAAATTCGTTCGGATCAACACGGAGACTGGTAAGTCACTCATCGAGTTTCAAAATCCACAAGGCCTTCACCAGATGGGCCACGAGTATTCGCAGATAGTTGACCCAAACGTTCGGCGCCCACGCAACGTTTATACTCGCGCCCTCTACGAAGGGAACCCCTTGGAGGTGTGGGCGAGAATGATCCGAAGCGATAAGAGCAACGACTTCGTGCGGTGGGAAATAAGCGCAAGTCTTCCTCCAGAAGACACTCCTTTGTTTGGCGGATCACAAACTGCACAGTAATGGTCGCCGGCAGGCGGGTGCGATGCCTACACCTGCCGAGGCGAGCTCTGTATGCACAGATCAAACCAGGAAGGGTACCGAGAGCACGAAGAAGTCCAAGAAAAGCAGACACATCATATTGTCGCTTATGCATATCCTCTATAGCCGGTGTGAAATGTGTAAGTGTGACCCCCACCCTGGAGTCTGGGAAGCAACCCGAGCGCCGCTGCGGTCCAGGGACAGGGGCGACGTGGTAGCTATACTACGTCGCCTTATCCCCTCTATCCTGCCTCCGGCCCCAAGCGCTAAATCCCAGGGGTTTGGGGGACAGCGTCCCCAGATGGACAAAACTGAATAACCGACCGCCTGGCTCGTGATCGTCACGCCGTGTTGCACTTCGCGTGTTAATGCGCCACGCCCTATAGGCACAATAATTGCAGCTATTTCGCGAACACTACGCTAGCGTTGCCTTGTGCTTCTCCACAGCGCTCACAAAGATGTCGGTGAGAATCGTCTTGCGGACCAGGAAACTATGGTCCTCTTTTGGGTCCAGGTACAGGTTGAAGAGCTTGCCCTGAGGATAGGTTTCCAGGGACGTCCAACCGCCCGGATTGACCGTGTCGCCATCGTCACCGGAGATGCCGGCCGCCACGAATTTATATTCGGCGGCGCGCACGGCCGAGAAGGTCGTGCCCAGCCAATAGTAGACGAATTTGCGGTTCGACAGACCGGCATCCGCCAAGAGGAAGGAAGTCTGGTCAATTCCGTCGATGTACCGATCGCCGGGAACGAGGTTCCACGCGCCGGCCAGTGCCAACGAGGTGGGGAGCAAGTCGGCAAAGTCGAAGAGCCCATTGGAGACCTGGCCGGGACTGATCATGTTCTTCCAATAGACGATCCCTGGCACCCGCACACCCCCTTCCCACGTGGACCACTTGCCACAACGAAATGGCGTGTAGCCCGTGTCCGGCCAGATCTCGATCTGCGGGCCGTTGTCCGAGGTCACGAAGATCAGGGTGTTCTCAAGCTGGCCCGTATCGTCCAGCGCCTGGACCAGCCGGCCTAGGATGTCGTCCAGCTCAACGATCACATCCTTGTACGGATATTTCGCCGGCGACTTGCCCGCGAAACTGGGGTTGGGATAATTGTCGAAGTGGGCGCCGCGGGTACAATGGTACAGGAAGAAGGGGCGATCACTCTTGGCCATGCTGGTGATGAAGTCGGCGGAGTAGGCGGCCCACTTGCTATCCAGTTCGGCGCACACCGGTATCGTGATTTCCTCCAGGTTTTCGATGGTGCCGCCTTTGCGGGCATGGACCAGGTCGCGATTGAAAGGCATCGCCTCGACCATGGCCGTGCGATCCGGGTTGAGGGTGATGTCAGGGTTGAAGTACGAGTCCCGCCATTCCGTGTAGTCCTCGGATACACCGAGAAAACCGTAGAAATCATCGAAACCGACATGGTGCGGCTGCGACGCCTCATTCTCGCCCAGGTGCCATTTGCCTACGGCCTGGGTGACATAGCCGGCTTGGCCCAGGAGTTGGGCGAGGGTAATCTCGTTCTGCAAGCCGCCCTGTTCGCCGGCCGCCGTTGGCCGTAGGATGCCGGTGCGAATTGGCAAACGGCCCGTGAGCAGCGTGGCGCGCGAAGGAGAGCACGTAGGCTGGGAGTAGCACGAGATCAACTGCAACCCCTCCCTCGCCAGGCGGTCCATGTTGGGCGTCGGCGCGCCGGCCATGACGCCGCCGCCATAGCAGCCGGGGTCGCCCCAACCCACGTCATCCATTACAAAGACCAGGATGTTCGGTTTCTTGCCGGTCTTCTGGGCGAGCGCCGCCAACTTTGCCTGCGCCTCGGCGCCCTGGTCGGGGTGCGGGATCACGGGCTCCAGATTCGGGGCAACTTGCACCGTCTCGGCAGTCAAGGGGTCGGTGTTCGTATCGCCCTCTGCGCACACTTTCAGTCCCGACCCTGCACTCCGGGCGAATAGGGGAGCCTCCAGGCGTTGTTGTAGTTGTGCCTCCAGTTCCTTCGGTAGGGGAATCGAGGTCCCCGCAGCCGCGGTCTGGGCCTTTACTGGTACCGATCCAGCCATACCGCTCAGCCCGGTGAGGACCGTCCCTGCGCCCATCTTCTTGACAAAGTCACGTCGTGAAAGTCCCATAGTCTCCTCCTATTGCACTTCGTGAATCGACATTTCCTATATGACGTTTCCCCGGCAACAGTGCCGGCCTGCTAACGTACAAATATACCGTCATTCCCCCAGAATTCACGTGCAAAATGCTTCCTTGCACGACAACTGAGGGGAATAGAGACAAAATCGGCATCCAAACTGGAAACTAGGGACAGCCACGAATGGCGGTTCCTTAAGGGTTTTGGGGACACACAATAACCGGCTCGGCAAGGCCGTGCGTATGAATTGGCAAGTACGTTGCTTTGCCGAGAAACACAGGAAGAACCGCATTTTTGATGATTTCGTCAATTCATGCCCAAAAGCTTCAGTAATAGTGAAAACGGGGCCCTGCAATGCTTAAGGAACCGCCATTCGGGACAGCCACCTATTATCTCCTTCTCCACACCGGTTTTGTGTGACTTTCCTCATGATCCCACGGTCGCTCACCCATCGGCCTCTCAATTCCTCAAACCAGTCGAATCACCGGGTTTCGCCAAAGGTGCTCCGTCTCGATGTCGCCGGTCATAAGGCACGCTAGCCAATCGGCTATTATGCCGGATGTGGTCTGCAAGGGCAAGAAAAAAGTGAGAGAGATACCAGAGCCACTGGGCGGGACGCCTTTGAATTGATGATTGATGATTTTCGATTGATGATTGCGGCGGGGCCGTGGTCGATTGCTTCTGACCACGAATTGCACGAATGACACGAATCTGACCTCCCAGTCTCCCATTTCTATTCGTGTGATCTGTGTGATTCGTTGTTTCTGGGTCGGATGCGCATATACACTCCATGCTCCCCACCGTGTTCAGGTATCAAAGGCGATTGTCACCCGGCGAATGTGGATGGAAAAATGAAGAAAGTTGACAGTTTTCGGTTGTCAGTTGCCGGTTCCCGGTTGAAATCCGTGCTACAACCCCGCAACAAGTCGAAGTCTTTTCAGGATAATTCCGACGGGAGGCTGCAAGTCTTGACAGCCAAAAGGACTATGTCTCTCGCAAAGCTTGCCCTCGACTGGATCGAGGGACGCAGAGATCGCCAAGGGAGATATATTCCCCCCTTCATTCTTTGCACTGCAAAGGCGCAACATCCTGTTTTCTTGGCAAGCATTCTGATGCCGCAAAGGAGAACAAGAGCAGGTCGCCGAAAGAAACGAAAAGAGACGAAAGAAAGGATGGGCAGGGCTTGCGTGCAGTTTTCGATTTGTTCGTGTTCTTTCGTTTCTTTCGGCTATGACCGGTTTGGTTGCGGCCGAAGGCCGCGCTGCGTTCTTGGCGTGCTTGGCGAGAGGTAATCTTGGTTCCGGCCGAAGGCCGGGCTGGGTGAATCCGTGAAATCTGCGTCGAGTGAGACTTCACGCTGTTCGTGGTTTAATCTGTGCGCGTCGAGCATGCCTGCGCGAGCGGAGGCATGGTACCGGCTGGTTTGTGGAAGGGCGGAGGCCGGGTTACTTCTTTTTCTTGCCGAAGAAGCTCTTCTTTTCTTTGGGGGGCTTTTCTTGGGCTACTTTCTCAGGCTTTTCTTTCTTGGGCTTTTCCTTGGTCCTGACCTCTTTGACCTTTTTCGGAGCGGCTTTAGTACGCTCGCCGCCGGCGAAGAAGGAGACGGCCACGACGATTCCAGCGGCCACGACGGCGGCGCCCATGATGGGCCAGGTCAGGCCCTTGATGGGCTTGAGGATGTTGGGCATGACTCCTCTCAGCGCCGCGACTGTAACGATCGCGGTGTAGAGCAACGCCAGCAGAGGCAGGAACAGCAGCATGCCGAGGATGTTGCTCTGGCTGTCCGGGGGGGCCTCGACATAGGCGGCGTATGCGGGCCCGGCGACCGGGGCGACGGCGACGGACTCCGGCGCGGTCAGCTCCTCTTCGGGCACGACCGTCTCGGCCTCGGCGGTGATGTCTTCGACGCTGCCGGCCTCCGGCGTTTCCGCCGCAGCGGCCGCGCCGGCACCTTCCTCGCCGCCTTCGGCAGTGTAGATCTCGTCCAGGATGCCGCCGAGGGAAGTGTCGTCGGCCTGGAGGGACAGGTCGAGCAGGCCGGAACCGCTGCCGAAGCTGTCCAAATTAACATCGTCTTCAATCTCTTCAAGCGAGGCCTCAGCGCCGGTTCCGGTTTCGGCCTCAGTCCCAGTCCCGGCCGATTCGGCCGCACTAGCTGTCTCGGCCATCGAGTCCTCGGTGACATCGTACTCAGTATCGGTCTCGCCCAGCACCGCGGCACCTTCGCCGGTCAGGGCGGTGTCCATGTCGGTGATATCGCTGCCGGAAGCGGCGGCGGAACTCTCCGCGGCCAGGGAAATCTCTTCATCGGTCTCCGCCGACGTTTCGGCCGCAGGCTTCGGCTCCTCCTCCAGGAAGAGCGTCTCTTCCTCTTTGGTTAGGCCCTCGCCCTGCTGATCGGCGGCCACGCCCAGCTCGGAGGATGCGTCGCCCTCAAGGGCCAGGTCGGAGGCCGACGACCCTTCTTCCTCCAACTGAATGTCCTCCTCTCCGGTCTCCTCCAGGGCCTGCTCAATCACGGAGGACGCGTCGGCGTCGGCCTTTGCGGGCTCGGCCGGCTTGGTGGGCTCGGCGGACTCGGCCAAGTCGTCGAGTTCGAGCGGCTCAAGGGGCTCGGCGGATTCGGCAGACTCAGCGGGCTCGGTGAGGTCTTCGAGTTCGAGCGGTTCAAAGGGCTCAGCGGGTTCGGCGGGCTCGGCGAGGTCGCCAAGCTCGATGGGCTCGGCGGCCGCAGCCTCTGCAGACGGCTCATCGGGAGTCAACTCCAGGGACTCGTCGCTGATGTCGATCCCCTCCGCCAGCAAGGCGTTGATCTCGTCGATCTTGAAGAGCAGGTGCGAGCCGTCGCGGAACTCGCGCAGCTTGCCTTCTTTGGCCAGTTGCCGCACCTGATCCTCCGTCTTGCCGAGCCTGTCCGCTGCTTCCTTCAGAGAGTAAAACATGCCAGCCATAATGCCCTTCTCCCAGCTAAAACGCCGCCGTATGCGTCCTGGACCCTCGAACGCAGTTTCCCAGAGCCTGTATTTTACCGCAAGCACACAGGTTATGCAAGTCTTTTTTGGTTTTGGGACGCCCGGGGCGTTCTCTAAAATGACCGGCATGGCGATTGGAGCAACTTTCCGCCGCCCCACGACCGGACAGCCGAACGTCCGGTAATTCCCTCGTCACCTGCCCTCGCGACCCATTCGGGGGTACCCGATTCCCTCTGCCTGGCGCCGCTGGCAATGACGCCGGAAGGCGTTGAGGAGGGCCGGGGCTACAGGGCCAAGCACGAGGAAACCCGCTTGTAGCGCCGCCGTGAGGCGTCTTTTCAATGCCCTCGCGAGCACACGACAAGCGACCCTCCCGCCCCAACCCCTTTCTATCTGCTCTTACGCGCACACCCTACACCTGCGTGCCAGGGAATATCTGAAGAACCTCGCGCAGCCGTCTTCCCTGAGCTACGTGCTCCCCTTCTGGGGAAGCGATCCTAATCCTGTCGCCTTATGTACCGAAAGCCCCCGCGGCGTTTAAGCGGGAGCGCTCAATAATCCTTGAACCCGCGCATCCATTCGGGCCAGTCCTCGGGCTTGATGCCGCCGCGTTTGGTCCACGGGCCGGCCGTGTTCCAGCCCTGGTTCCAGTTGAGCGTCCAAAGCTCTTTGAGTCCTACCTTGCGCACCGACCAATCCAGGAACAGGCAATTGACCCCGCCCTCATGGCGATTGATGCATGAGTAGTTCATCCCGACTTCCGGGGACGTGCAGCCCTCGTATGGCGGCGGATAGTTGCTGGTAAGCGTAGCCCAGTAAAGAGAATCCAGATAGAAAGGCACACTGGGCGCTTCCCTGATGTACGCGCTTTGTCCCGACCGGACGACGTACGGGTCTCGTCCCGACTGCCGGCTGGACGCGCTCGAGAACCCGGCTGGCCACCCGCTGATCCCGTAGCTTCCGATACAGAGGCCGGGCCGAACCTTGTCGGTCAGCTCCTTCGTAAAGACAAACCACCACGCAGAGAACGTGTCGCCGAGTCCATACATGCCGAACACATCGTATGGGCTAGGGCTTTCCTTTGCTCGTGAGGCCATGGGACACAGCAGCAGGTCTCTGTGGTCTGAGGATGGCCCGCCAAAAAGGGCCAAGTGACCCATATCAGGGTCAGATACTACACCCCCTTGGTGGCTCAGAGGGAACCAGGGGACTGTTCCGTTATTGTCGCCGGCATAGACCTCAAAGAGCACGCCCGTCTGCCGGAGATTGGACTGGCATCCGATTGCCTTAGCCTGCTTGCGGACCCGCGACAGCGTGGGAATCAGGATCGCCACCAGCAGCACAATAATCGAAATCACCACCAAAAGCTCGATGAGGGTAAAACCCTTACGATTGATGAGGGACGGAGGTTGCCGCGCTTCGCTCGCAATGACATCATGATTGATTATTCGTAAGTGATGATTTTTGAAGGACTTACGTGCTGGCGGATAGGGACAGTTCCTTCCCCTCTGAGCCGGTCGTGCGCTCCGTGCATCTGGCTTTGAGCAACCCATCATCTACGCTCCCTTCTCTCCAAAAAGGAAACGTACCACTTCCGCTTCTATCTGGGTCAGCCTTCCGAGCCTTGAACGTCCTCTATCGAACGTACATTTTGCGACTTCCTCCCCCACCCTGTCAACACAGAATTTCACAAAATTCCAGAAATCTAGATGCCGGGGCAACGCCTTGTCGTTCATTGGTTTATGCTGATGTCTCGCGAAACAGTCTGGAACCACCCTGATCGTCCGAATGGACGACGATGTCGGCAGAATTCCCACGGATGGTTTGACATCTGCGCTAAGTCGGGTAAGATGGCTCCCACTTCCGTTCATTCATAAAATCAAAGGGATTCTCAGCCGTGGCGAAGCAGGATGCGAGTGTCGATCCAATGACGGCCAGTGAGGCCATAGGGATTGCCGAGGCCTATCTGTCCCAAGTGAGGGACATTTGGTCGACGCAGGCAAACTCACCTGAGACGTCGTACTATCCCGCTGTGGCCAATCTGTTCAATGCCGTGGGCAAGACACTGCGCCCGAAGGTTCTTTGCGTCATGAACCTCAAGGATCAGGGAGCAGACAACCCCGATGGCGGGCTTTTCACTGCCGATCAGTTCGGAGGCAAGAGCGCGGCCAAACCCAGACCCGGTCTGCCTCCGTCTCGCGGTGCGATAGAGGCAAAGTCAACGAAGAAGGAAGTGAAGGTCATCGCAGCCAGCGGACAGGTCGCCAAGTACCTCAGTCTGTACGGCATCGTCATCGTGACCAACCTGCGCGACTTCCTGATCGTCGAGCGGGGCGCCAATGCGCATCCTGTCGAACGCGAGTCATTCTCATTTGCGGATGAGGAAAGGGATTTCTGGCACAACAAGGTGGCGCATCCCCGCGCAACCGCTCAGCAGAGGGGTCCGCAATTCATCGAGTTTGTCAAACGCGCGTGTCTGCACAATGCGCCGCTGTCGAGCCCAAAGTTGGTGGCATGGTTCCTGGCATCCTACGCGCGCGATGGTCTTTTCCGTGTCGAGCAGCAGAAGCAGTTGCCGCCCCTGCAAGCCATCCGGTCCGCCCTCGAAGAAGCGTTGGGCATGAAGTTCACCGCCGATAAGGGCGAGCACTTTTTCCGGTCAACTCTTGTCCAGACCCTTTTCTACGGCGTCTTCTCCGCCTGGGTAAGCTGGCACAGGGCCAACCCGAGTGCCAATGCCCGGTTTGACTGGCGCACGTCCGAGTGGTCTCTGCATGTCCCGTTCATCCGAACTCTATACCGCCAAGTCGCCGAACCCGGTCAGCTTGGCGAGTTGGGCTTGGTGGAGCTGCTCGACTGGGGCGCTGGCGTGCTGAACCGTGTTGACCGACGTGAATTCTTCAATCGCTTCAAGGATGAACACGCGGTCCAATACTTCTACGAGCCGTTTCTGGAAGCCTACGACCCGGAGCTGCGCAAAGAACTGGGTGTCTGGTACACCCCGCCGGAGATCGTCAAATATCAGGTCGCGCGGGTCGATACGGTATTGCGTGAGGAGCTGGACCTTCCCGATGGCTTGGCCGATCCCAATGTGATCGTGTTGGACCCTTGCTGCGGCACGGGGGCGTATCTGGTCGAAGTCCTCCGTCGAATTGCTGCAACTCTGCGCGACAAAGCGGGGGATGCGCTCGTTGCGTCGGACCTGAAAGAAGCGGCGATGAACCGCGTGTTCGGCTTTGAGATCCTCCCCGCCCCCTTCGTAGTATCGCACCTCCAACTGGGCCTGATGCTCCAAGCGGAAGGTGCGCCGCTGTTGCATGACAAAGGCGAGCGCGTCGGCGTGTACCTGACCAATGCCTTGACAGGCTGGGAGCCGCCCAAGGGAGCCAAGGCGACCCTGCCTTTGCCTTATCCGGAGCTTGCCCAAGAGCGCGACGCCGCCGAGCAAGTGAAGCGCAAAAAGAAGATTCTGGTGATTTTGGGGAACCCACCGTACAACGCTTTCGCTGGCGTCAGCCCGGACGAGGAACAGGGGCTGGTCGAACCCTACAAGAAGGACCTCAACAAGCGGACCGCGCAAGGCGGCTGGAGCATCAAGAAGTTCAACTTGGACGATCTCTATGTGCGGTTCTTTCGCCTGGCCGAGCGGCGCATCGCGGAGATGACCGGCAGGGGAGTCATCTCGTTCATTTCCAACTTCTCTTATCTTGGAGATCCGTCCTTCGTAGTTATGCGCGAGCGGTTCCTCAAGGAGTTCGACAAGTTGTGGTTGGACTGCATGAACGGCGACAGCCGGGAAACAGGCAAATTGACACCGGAAGGCAAACCCGACCCATCCGTCTTTTCTACCGACTACAACCGTGAAGGCATCCGAGTCGGCACAGCAGTTTGCGTCATCGTGCGCAAGGCCACGCGTCAGAAGAAACCGACGGTTCGTTTCCGCCATTTCTGGGGCGCCGGCAAGCGTGCGGACCTATTGGCCGGTCTCAAGACCAGGAACTTCAACGCAACCTACACCATCGCCCATCCGTGTGAGGAAAACCGCCTCTCGTTCCGGCCGGAGAGTGTAACCGGCGCCTACAACGGCTGGGTAAGCGTGACATCTCTCTGTGCGGTCGAACCGATAAGCGGCCTGCAGGAGATGCGCAAAGAAGCCCTCGTCGATATTTCGCGCGACGATCTGCGCGAGCGAATGCAAGCCTATTTTGATGCCTCCCTCGATTGGGAGACGGCAGTTCCATTGATCGATGGACTGGCGATGACGGCCGGTGCGTTTGATCCGAAAGCGTGCCGCGAGAAGTTGCTGAGGGCAGAATCCGTTGACCCCAAACGGATTGCACGGTACTCGCTTTATCCATTCGATAACCGCTGGTGTTATCACACGAATACGATGCCGCTCTGGAATAGACCTCGCGCGAAACTCGCGGCGCAATGCTGGCCGGGCAACCGATCCTTCGTCACCCGCCCATTTGCGGAACGCCCTCGTGAACGGGCGGTGATGACAGTCACGCCGCTCCTTCCCGACTATCACCTTCTCCGCCCCAATGCGGTAGCAATTCCCATTCTGCTCCTCAATGGTGACCGATTGTCGAACCGGCAACTCGCTACCCTGTTCGACACGCTAGGTGAGGCGCCTTCCACCGAGGTCCCGGCCGCAAATCTCTCTAAACCTTCTCGCGCCTATTTGGCCAGGCTGGGGATTAAGGACCCGGACGCAGACCCGGAGATTGCCGCTCTCCTTTGGATGCATGCCTTAGCGATTGGCTACAGTTCGGCCTACCTCACGGAGAATGCTGACGGCATCCGGCGGGACTGGCCTCGCATTCCGTTGCCTGCCGGCCGCAAGGCCCTCGAATCATCCGCATCGCTGGGTGAGCGGCTCGCGGCGATTCTGGATACTGAGGCGGAGGTTCCCGGCATCACAACGGGGAAGTTTTCTCCCCTGTTCAAGACCATGGGCGTCACGACGAAGATTGGGCAGGAGGTGCTCGACCTGGCGGTGACGGCCGGATGGGGCCACGCCGGCAAAGGCGGCGTTGTCATGCCGGCCAAGGGGAAATTGTCCCGACGCGTCTATGATGCAGGAGAGCTCAAGGCCATCGAAGCCGAAGCTGGGGCGCGAGGGATGAGAGCCGAAGACGTGATTCGCCTGCTGGGGGACAAAACCTGCGATGTGCATCTTAATGATGCCGCCTATTGGCGTAACATCCCCTTGAATGTATGGGACTATCACATTGGCGGCTATCAGGTCATCAAGAAATGGCTGAGCTACAGGGAAGAGAGCATCCTTGGCAGAGCGATCAAAGCCGAAGAGGCACGCGAGGTTATGAACATGGCGCGCCGAATCGCGGCCTTGATCCTGATGCAGCCCGAACTCGATGCCAACTACGAGGCTGCTAAAGCCGACACTTGGCCCTGGCCAACGGGCGAGTCGGCGCCGGATTAGGTCCGAAGGCGAGATAAGGATGTTCAACTGCCTGCATCGGGTCCAGGGTGACATGATTTGAGATGGCGGATTGCGGCGTCTTCGGCCCGTTGCCGGTCGATAGTTGCCAATCAGAAATCTTGTCAATCTGTGAAATCTGCGGTTCTGCTTCCTCTGCGTCCCTCGGCGGCCTCTGCGGTAGGTCGTCAGTTGACGGTTCTCAGTTGTCAGTTCTCAGTGGGACACCTTCGTGGTTCAGAAGCGCCAGTCAGTTCTTATCCTCTGAAGAAACCTCACCAAGCCGTCTTCCCTGAGCTACGTGCTTCCCTTCTGGGGAAGCGATCCTATCCTGTCGCCTTACGTACCAAAAGCCCCCGCGGCACTTAAGCGGGAGCACTCAATAATCCTTGAATCCGCGCATCCACTGGGGCCAGTCCTCGGGCTCGGCGCCGCCGGCTTTCGTCCACGGACCTCGCGTGTCGTACTGGCTCCACCACTTGAGCGTCCAAAGCTCCTTGAGCCCGACCTTGCGGACCGACCAATCCATGAACAGGCTGTTGATCCCGCCGTCATGCCGGTCGATACATACACTATCAGAATCGACATTCACATGTCCGACCCTCGTTGGGATGGCATCGTACTCTGGTGGGGGCGATTTGTCGTTGTACAGAATCACCAGAGCCCACATACTATCGAGAAACACCGGGACTGCGGCCGCGTCCTTGACCGCACTGGTCATCCACGTGAAACGCACTCTCCCGGAGGCGTTGGGATCCGATCTGTCACCCCACCATGACAGGGCCTGATTATTCGCGGCATAGCTGCTGTACCAGGGCGAGGGCCATGAATCGGGGTCAGGAAACCATATACTCCAGGCCAAGAACGTTCCGCCCCTCACAATCCCTTGCTCCAGGTTCACGTATGCCGGCCTTGCGGCCATGGGACAACAGAAGATACCCTTGAAGGCTGCAAGCGGCTGGCCCTCGCGCGTGCAAAGACGCGCATGCGGAACGCCGTGCCACTCCATGTTCCACTTAGAGGAAGTCCAGTCAAGAGGTACACGATTGTCCATAGGCGGCAGGTAGCCGTCGTTCTCCGCGGTGTACGTGGCATAGAGGATGCCCCATTGGTGCAAGTTGGCCTGGCAGCCCGTGGCCCTGGCCTGCTTCCGGACTCGCTGCAAAGACGGCAGCAAGATGGCCACCAGCAGCACAACAATCGAGATCACCACCAAAAGCTCGATGAGGGTAAACCCCGTGTGATTGATGATGGATGATTGATGATTGATGATTTGTAAAGGACTATGGCTGAATGATTTAAGTGCCGGCGGATAGGGATAGTTCCTTCCCCTCTTCGCCGGTCGTGCGCTCCCTGCATCTGGCTTTGAGCAACCCATCATCTACGCTCCCTTCTCCCTAAAAGGAAACGTACAACTCGCACTTCTATCCGGGTAAGCCTTTTGCCTTCTGAGCCTGTAACATCCTCTATCTGTGTTACATCTTGCTACCCGCTTCCCACCCTGTCAACGAGATTCCGCCGGAAATATGAAGGAGTTCTCGCCCCCCCACCCACAATTCC
>Ga0315280_10006271_pt1 | contig 16510 bp, 12 predicted proteins | sample YL17G06_40_MG_FD_203697 | JGI IMG/M metagenome (GOLD analysis project Ga0315280, IMG submission 203697) | Sediment microbial communities from Yellowstone Lake, YNP, Wyoming, USA - YL17G06_40 | ecosystem: Environmental > Aquatic > Freshwater > Lake > Sediment | place: USA: Wyoming | collected...
GCCCTTATCTACGGCGACCCCCGCCACAGCAACGACAAGTTCTGGTGGAGCGATGGACGCACCGTCCTGCGCGTCTTCTACGCGGAGCTCTCGGCCTTGAAGGACGGCGCCCAGTCCGTGGAGCTGCGCACCAGCATCCAGATACTCGAGCGCGGCCTCTTCGGCCGTGCCGACTGATTGAGCATCCGGTCGGGACGCGTATTTACGGCTTGGCCTTCCCCAGCACCGTCTCGCGCTGGACCCAGTAGATGAGGGCTGAGCCTAAGAGAAAGCAGGCCACCAGGACCCGCTGGATCGCGCCGATGCCCAGGGCCTCGGTGTAGCGTGCCTCGAACCCTGATATCAAGGTCAGCGCCAGCCAAGCCGTGAGCGTGTTGAGGCTGCCGAAGGTCGTCTTGTTGCCCATGACGGGGAACATCTGCGGGATGGTGATGATGGCGGCCATGCTGTAGACCCGGTCGAGCAGCATGAAGACCGCGGCCAGGGCCACGGCCCAGGCGAGCGGGAGCCGCCCGGTGATGAAGAGGGGCAGAAGCAGGCCGGAGAGGACCAGGCTGCCGGTAAAGAGCCGATCGTGGCCGAATGCCTTGAGCATCTGCGGGACGATGAAATTCACCAATGCCTCGGCCAGGCCGATGATCAGAAGCGCCAGGCTTATGGACTCCAGCCCCAGCCTGTAGTGGTGCATGAACCAGATGCCGGAGAGGGCGTATATCCCGAAGTAGCACATGCGGTTGACCGTAGTGCCGGCATAATAGGCGCAGGCGTAGGGGATGCGGAGCGCGTCGGCGTATTCTCCCAGGACGCGGCCCAGGCGCGGGGGTTTCTTTTGGTCCGGCTCGGCCGGCAGCGCCCAGTAGAGGCCGGCCCCCGAGATCGCGATGCATATCCCCAGCGCCCATAGCGGCGCCTGCCAGCCCAGGCGCGCCGCGGCCAGGCCCGCGGCCGGCACGCCGATGGCCGTGGCCAGGGGCCGGGCCGACATCAGGACCACGATCATGGCCGGGTAGTACTCCTGAGCCACGCCGTGGAAGGTCAGCCACCACATGACCGAGGCCACGGTTCCGCAGGAGAGGCCGAAGACGAAACGGAACAGGAGCGCCATCGCGAAGCTGCGGGAGAGGAGGAATAGTGCGTGCGCCGCAACCAGCCCGGCCGCGCCCCACGCGAGGAGCCGCGAAACCCGGAAGCCGGAGGTAAGCGCCGGCCCGGCCAGGACCCCGATCACGATGCCGGCCGTGGCTGACGAGATAAGCCACAGGGCCTCATCCAGGAGCACCCCGAAATGGTCGTGGATGGGGCCGACCAGGGGCGAGATGGCGCTGTCTATTGATGAGAAGGAGAAGATGAGGACGAAGGAGAGGACGACCTTGAGCCTTTCCCTCAAGAGAGGACCTTGGTCAGGCGCTCGGCCGCCTCTTCCATGTAGTCCGCGCTGTCGCCGAAGAGGGCCAGGGCGCAAGCCCCGTTCTTGGGCGGCATCATGACCACGGCGCCGCGGCGGCGGCCGGGCGAGTCGATGAGGAGCGGCTCGCCGGCGACGGCGGTGCCGGCGAGGGCCCGGGCCACCGCGCCGAAGCCCGCGGCGCGGTCCCGGAGGCGGAAATGGACGTGGTAGCGTATCCGGGTCTGGTCAGCGCGGATGCCGAAATACTTCCGCGCGAAGCGCAGCATCTGGCCGAACCCGTTGTGCCGGAAATTGCACTCCAGGATCACGGGCCGGGACCGGCCGAGGCCGTCGCGGGGGAGGCCCCAGTCGAGGTTGAGGTCCCCGCGGGCTTTGCGCCGGTGGACCGCGTTGGCGATCTTGAGGCTAAGTTCGCAAAGGAGCGCCGCGGCCTCCAGGTTTGGATGAGGATAATCGAAGCCCGCCCATTCGTGGCCGTCTAAGCGCTGCGCGTCCACGCCCCAGAAACGGACGCTGTCATGGCCCAGCGTCATGAGCGTGCCGGCCACGCCCGCGAAATCGAGGGCGTGTTCGACCAGGACCTCGCCTTTGTTGTACCAGGAGGGCAGCCGGCGCAGGATCTCGTCGCGACCGCCGGAGATATTGCCCATGCCGCCGCAGTACCGCGTCTTCTTAAGGTAGATGCGATCCCGGTTCTCGCGGCTGACCCGGTCCATGGCCGCGACGATGCCCTTGAGGTCATGGGCCAGGTAGCCGGGAACCGTGGGTATGCCCAGCTCCTGCATCAGGGCGCGGAAAGCGCCCTTGTCATTGAGCTTGAGGATGGTGCCGTTGAGGATGAAATCCGGATTGGTCTTGTCCGTGGGGATGCCGGTCTCCTTGGAGAGCGCGACCACGCCTTGCGACTCGAGGTATGGTTCCAGGATCCAGTCTCCCTGCCGGCCCAGCCCGGCCAGCCGGGCGAGCAGGCGTTCATCCCCGAAGACGGACTCGACCAGGGAGTAAGGCTGGGACCTGCGCCGCAGCCCCAAAACGAGCGGTCCCTCGGGCAGGGCGCCGACGCGGCGCACGTAGGCGAGGAATTCCTCGGGGATGTCCACGGGCGAAACCAGAAGGTCGCCCGGCTCCATGCAAAAGAGGAAGCGCACGCACGAGCCCACTACGGTGGGCGCAAATAGGGAATCGAACTGGGGGTCCTCCGGCGAGGCCAGTTCCTCCACGTTGATCAGCCACAGCCTAGGCATAGAAAGTGCCGTCGCAGGGGTGCGCATCGCGCAACTCGCCGCGCTCGCGGCCGGGCGTGCTCTTGAGCGAGCAGAGCACGAACTCGAAGCCCATTTCCCGCAGGGTGCCGGCGAAGCGGTCTACCGATGCGCGCTTGAGCCCTGGGCGGGTCGAGTAGGAGGCGGTCTCGCCCTGGCCGGGCAGGTACTCGTCCATCCGGGCAAGGTCGTAGCTTGAGACGATGCGCTCCGCAAGGCCGCGCGGGAGCTTGTCCCGGAGCCGCGCCATGATGTCGTCGCAGAGGAGCAGGTAAGAGAACATGACGCGCAGCAATCCCCATCGCCGCAGGCGCTCCAGGAACGGCCGCAGGATCAGGGGGTCATCGTCGATCCCGGCCACCACCGGGTCGAGGTGGATCGTGGTGAGGACGCCGGCTTTCTTTAGTGAAGCGGCCGCGGCCAGGCGTTCCTCCCAGGGAGGGAGCCGGGGCTCCAGGGGCAGGCCGGCCGAGGGCCGGACCGCCGCGTTGTAGGAGAACTTATCCCTGCGCTCGCGGATGAGGGCGAGGATGCGGCGGTCGGGCAGGCCCTTGGTGGTCAGGATGATGCGCTGCGCGGGCGAGGCCGCCAGGGTCTTTAAGATCGCGAAGGAGAGCCCGCTGCGAACGAAGGCGGGGTTGAGGATGTCCGTGTAGCGGCACAGCTTGGCGATGCGCACGCCGTGCTTCCGGACGCCTTCCGCGATGCGGCCGGGGAGCTCGCTTTCGGGAAAGAGGGGCTTGGGCGAGTCGTAGGTCGTGCCCAGCTGCCTGAGCTTCGCGACCACCGGGCTGCGGAAGCGGGCGTAGCAGTAGTGGCAGTCGTGGCCGCAGCCGGCCCAGGGCTCGATATAGTGGTACTTTCCGTACCAGCAGGTGCCGAGACAGCCTTTCTGGAACAGCTCCAGGGTCTCCCGAGCCACTCAGCCCTCCTTGCGGGCCAAGAGCCCGCCCAAGAAGCAGGTCCGCTGCCAGCGCTCGGCCACGCAGAAGCCGGCCTTGCGGAAGGCCTCGGCCCAGAAGTCCTGGCCGGTGGGGAACTCTTCCCTCAGGGAGTGGAGGATATCGCCTCGCTTCGCCTCCCAGTCCGGGCCGAAGTAGGCCGCGGCCTCCTTTAGGACCTGGGGCAGGCGCGAGTCGAGGTCCTTGCGGTCGAAGGGGAACATCGCGTCTTCGAGCAGGAAGACGGCCCCGGGCGCGAAATTCGGGGCGAGGCGCATGAGAAAGCGCTCCTTGTCCGGATCGGTGAGGTGATGGAGAGCCTTGCGGGAGAAGGCCTTGGTGAAGGTCCGCCCGGCCGCGTCGAATTCCAAAAAGGTCGTGGAGACGACCTCGACGTGGGAGAACTGTCCCAGACGCCGGCGCGCGAGTTCGACCTGGCGGGGGGAGCTGTCCACGCCCACGGCCCGGCTCACCCGGGGCGCGGCCAGGGCCAGAAAGAAGCCGTCCCCGCAGCCGAAGTCCACCAAGACATCCGTGCCCCGGAGATCCAGCCGCTCCACGTAGCCGCGGACCTCCGCCTCGGAGAGGGCATAGAGGGCGTTGTAATGCGCGACGAAGCCCGGCGCCTTCCAGTCCCGGCTCTGGTCCACTAAGGCGAGGTTTTCATGGCCGCCAGGGCGCAGACCTTGGCGTCGGCTATGAGGTTGTCCAGTATGCAGTACTCGTTGGGCTGGTGCGCGGTCTCGTCGAACTTGGCCGAGACCACGGCCGGCAGGCCCAGCCGGCGGAAGACCGCGGCCACGGTCCCGCCGCCGATGCCCATAGGCTTGGCCTTGACCCCGTGGATTTCCTTGATGGCCGCGCTTATGAGCCGCACGACCTCCGCGTCGGGCGGGGTCGGAGGCGCGGCCTCGGAGCGCTGCGCGGTTTCGAAGGATATCTTAACCCCGTACTTGTTTTCCACGGCCTTGGCCAGCTTCTTGATCTCGGCCTCCACGTCCTTGAGGCGGTAGTGGGGCAGGACGCGGCAGTCGAGGTAGAAGACGTCGTCGCCCGGGATGGTGTTGATGTTGGGGACGTTGGGCTCCTTCTTGGTGGGTTCGAAGGTGCTGTTCGCAGGCGCGTAGAGCGGGTTCTTCCTGGGGAACTTCCGGTAGAGGCCTTGCAGGCGGGTCACCAGGTCGCTGGCCGCCTTGAAGGCGTTGCGGCCCAGGCCGGGCATGGAGGCGTGGCACTGCTTGCCCCGGGTCGTGAACTTTAGCCACCAGAGGGACTTCTCCGCGATCTCCACCATGGAGCCGTCGGACTCTCCGCCGTCCGGGACCAGGAACATGTCCTCCTTGCCGAATATTTCCGGATGGTGGTCCGCCAGGTATATGGCGCCGTAGTCGGAGCCCGTCTCCTCGTCGGCCACGAACATGAGGGCGAGGTCCACGGGCGGCCGGTAGCCGCACTCCATCATGGCGCGGGCCGCGAGCAGGCTGGCCACCACGGCCTGCTGGTTGTCCTCCACGCCGCGGCCGTAGAGCCTGCCGTCCTCTACGTGCAGGACGTAGGGGTCGGTCTTCCAGAGCTTGCGTTCGCCGGGCGGCACGACGTCGAGGTGGGACATGACCCAGAAGGATTTTTTCGGGCTCTGCCCGCGCCAGCGCGCCACGATGTTGGGCCGGATGCCGTTCTTGGCCTGCGGGTCGGGCGCGTTGTACCACCTGATGTCGTCGAACTTAAGCTTGCGCAGTTCCTTTTCCAGCCACACGGCCTTGTCGTACTCGCCCTCGCCGCCGCTGGAGGGCGCGATGGCCGGGATGGCGGTCAAGCCCCGCTGGAGCTCCACGGCGTAGTCGCGGTAGCCCTCGATCTTCTGCAGGATTTGGTCTTTCATGAAGATGTCTCCCTGGTGGAATATGCCTTCAAATCGGGTGTAGTCTAGCAGATTCGGGCGGACGTTCGGTATAATGGCTATCCCCCGATGCTGGCGCTGAGCGGCTTCATCGCAGGCGTAGTCCTGGTCTACCTCGGGATGCAGTACTACGTCGCCTTCTGGACCATCCGGAATTTCCCGGGCCTGGGCCTCAACCCCGCCGCGGTGCGCCTCCTCATCCTGCTTGCGGCCGCGTGCTTCCCGTTGTCCATATACTGCCTGCGGATCCAGCGCGGAGCCTGGGCCGGGTGGTTCGCGTACCTCTCCTACATCTGGGTCGGCGTCATCCTCATCTGGCTGGGTTGGGCCGTGCTGGGCGACCTCGCCTTGTTCCTGGCGCGGCTGCGGGGCGCGGCGGGGGCGCTGCGGCCGGGGGTCGCCAAAGCCGTGGTCGCCGCGACCGCGCTCTCTATCCTCTGGTCCGCATACAACGCCGCGCGCATGCCCCGGGTCAAGGAACTGGAGATAGAGCTCCCCCACCTGCCCCAAGAGCTAGACGGCTTCACCGTGGTGCAGCTTGCGGACGTGCATGCGGGCGTGACCGTGCCGCTTGAAAAATTCGCGCGCATCGTGGCCCGGGTGAATGAACTCAAGCCCGACCTGGTGGTGTTGGACGGGGACATGATGGACCCCAGCGGGTATGACGAGCGCGAGGTGGCCCGGATCGGCGCGGGGTTGCAAGCCAGGCACGGCGTGCTCGCGGTGCTGGGCAACCACGAGTTATACCACGGCGCGGCGGCCGCGTCGGCGATCCTGCGCGGCATGGGCGCGACCCTTTTAAGGAACCAGACCTTGACCCTGCCCTGCGGGCTCCAGGTCGCGGGCGTGGACGACATCATGGCCGCGCGGCTCTCCTCGGCGGATGTCGCGGCTCTCCTGGCCCGGCTCGACCCCGGCAGGCCTTCCCTGTTCCTGTCGCACCAGCCCGTCGCTTTCGAGGCCGCGGCCGCGGCCGGGGCGGGGCTGATGCTCTCCGGCCACACCCACCAGGGCCAGATCTTCCCGTTCAACTGGGTCATGCACCTCTTCTACCGGCATGTCCACGGCCTCTACCGGAAGGGCATATCCCGGCTCTACGTGACCTCCGGGACCGGGCAGTGGGGTCCGCCCATGAGGCTCTTCACCCGGGCCGAGATCGTGCGCGTCAGGTTGCGCGCGCCGGCTGCGCCGTCGGGCACGGCCTTCGGGAAGCGATTCCATCACGGGCCGGGTTATCCTTGAGCGGCGTTTCGTATAATAAACAGCCATGCTTTGGGCCCTCCTCGCTGCGGCGCTTCCCTTTTCTCCCGCCCGGGCCGCGGACCCGGGCGGTCCGGCCCTCCGGGCCCTGACCCTGGAGCAGTCCTATGGGCTCGCCTTGAAGTGGAGCGAGGAACTGGCCCAGCGCGGCGAAACCGTGGCCCAGCTCCAGGCCCGGGAGGCGGAACTTTGATCCTACGTGAAACCCCGGCTCGGGCTGGCGGCGACGGATATCCTTCAGGACGTGCCCGGCGCCGTGAGCGGCTTCTCCTCCATTTACAGCCAACGCCACCGGGAGCAGGCGCAGATCAGCGGGCACCATACGCTGTTCACCGGACTGCGCGAATACCTGGCCGTCCGGCAGGCCAAGGCCCAGACCGCCTCGGCCGAGTTCACCCTGCGGCGCGCGCGCCAACTCCTCTACCAGGACGTGGTCAGCGCATATCTGGACCTGCTCGCCGTCCACCATGAGATGGGCATCCGCCAGGCCATCCTCGACACCACGGACGCGCGCATCAAGGAGCTGCGTCAGCGCGAACGCCTGGGGCGCTCGCGCAGGAGCGAGCTGCTCGCGGCCGAGTCCCAGCGGGCCCAGGTCGCGGCCCAGCTCGATACCGCACGGGGCACGGAAGCCCTGGCCCAGCTCAAGCTCCGTTTTCTGAGCGGCATCGAGGATGATGTGGCGCCGGCCGAGGTCTCGCCGCCGGCCGCCGAAGCGCTGGACCGCTATCTCGAAGCGGCGCGCAGCCGCCCGGACGTGGAGGCGGCCCGGCGCAGCCGCGACGCGGCGGTCTACCCCGTCGCCATCGCCGCGCGCCAGCGCTGGCCCGTGGTCAACCTCGACGGCAACTACTACCTGCACCGGCCCCCGCCGCAAGATATGATCAAGTGGGACGTGAGCTTCTCCCTCTCCTTGCCCCTCTATGACGGCGGCATCACCAGTGCCCAGGTCCGCGAGGCCGAGGCGGCGCGCCGCTCGGCCGAGGCGGCGCTCACCCAGGCCCTGCGGCAGGCGGGGCTGGACGTGCGCTCCGCCCACCGGAACCTGGCGTCCGCCCTCTCCGTAGTGGCGGCCCTGGAGAAGGCGGCCGAACTCGCGGCCGAGAACGCCCGGGCGCAGGCGGAGGATTACCGCCTGGGCTTGGTCACCAACCTCGACGTCCTGGGCAGCATCAGCGCCCTCCAGGAGACCCGGCTCGCCCTCGACCAGGCCCGCACCCAGGCCTTTTTCTCCCGGGCGCAGCTCGATGTGGCCGCGGGGCTCGCCGGAGGCGGGTCATGACCCTCTCGGACATATCCATCAAGAACCCGGTCTTCGCGTGGATGCTCATGTTCGCCTTAATCTTGTTCGGCTGGATCGGGTTCTCCCGCATGGGGGTCAGCTCCATGCCGGACGTGGACTTCCCCGTGGTCTCGGTCTCCCTGACCTGGGAGGGCGCCGCCCCGGAGATCATGGAGGCCGAAGTCGTGGACGTGGTCGAGGACGCCATCACCAGCGTCCAGGGCGTGCGCGAGATCACCAGCACCTCGCGCCGCGGCTCGGCCACGGTGTCGGCCGAGTTCGAGCTCGACCGGGACATCGACGTGTCCCTGCAGGAGGTGCAGACCAAGATCGCACAGGCCCAGCGCCGCCTGCCCCGGGACATGGACCCGCCCATCGTGACCAAGACCAACCCCGAGGACCAGCCCATCCTCTGGCTCTCCCTATCCGGCGAACGGCCGGTCAGGGAGATGATGTTCTACGCCGAGACCCGGCTCAAGGACCGGTTCCAGACCATTTCGGGAGTGGGCGAGGTGTTCCTGGGAGGACTCCTCTCGCGCAACCTGCGGGTGTGGCTCGACGCCGACGCCATGGCGCGCAAGGAGATCACGGCCGAGGACGTCATGGCCGCCATCAACCGGGAGCACGCGGAGATCCCGGCCGGACAGATCGAGACCTCCGCCAAGGAGCTCACGGTCCGCACCCTGGGCGAGATCTCCGACCCCAACGAGTTCGGCAAGCTCCTCATCACCCAACGCGGGGGCGAACGCATCCACGTCGCCATCCCGCTCAAAGACGTCGCGCGCGTCGAGGACGGACTCGAGGACCTGCGCCGCATCGCCCGGGCCCAGGGCGAGCGCGCCGTGGGCCTGGGCATCCGCAAGCAGCGCGGCGCCAACGCGGTCGCGGTCGCCGCGCGCGTCTTGAGCCGCCTCCGGGAGGAGCAGAAATTGCTGCCGCAAGGCATGAGGCTCGGGGTCAATTTCGACCTGACGCGGTTCATCAAGGACGCGGTTCACGAGCTCGACTTCAACCTTATCCTCTCGGCCCTGCTCACCTCGCTCGTGTGCTGGGCCTTCCTGGGCTCCTGGTCGGCCACGCTGAACATACTCCTGGCCATCCCCACCTCGGTTTTGGGCACCTTCCTGGTCATCTACTTCCTGGGCTTCACCCTCAACACCTTCACGCTCCTGGCTCTGACCCTGGCCATCGGCATCGTGGTGGACGACGCCATCATGGTCCTCGAGAACATCGTGCGCCACCGGGAGAAGGGGGATGACCGGATGGGGGCGGCTATCTTCGGCGCGCGGGAAATCACCTTCGCGGCCATGGCCGCCACGGTTTCGATCCTGGCCATTTTTATACCGGTCGTGTTCATGAAGGGCATCATCGGCCGGTTCTTCTACCAGTTCGGGGTCACCATCTCGGCCGCGGTGGCGCTCTCGCTCCTCGAGGCCCTGACCCTGGCGCCCATGCGCTGTTCCCAGTTCTTGGAGGCGGGGGAACGGCGCAATCCCTTGACCGCCGCGGTCGACCGGTCCTTCGCCCGGCTGGCCGGGCTCTACCGGGGCGCCCTGACCTGGTGCCTTGAGCGCCGGGGACTGGTGCTGGCCGCGGGCCTGGGGATATTCCTCCTCTCCTTGATTCCAGTGAGCAGGCTGCGCAAGGAGTTCGTGCCGCCCCAGGATCAGTCCATGTTTCTGCTGCGCCTGGAGACGCCGGTGGGTTCGTCGCTGGAATTCACGGACGGCAAGTTCCAGGAGGCCGGCCGCTGGCTCATGTCCCAGCCCGTGGTGGAGCGCTACTTCGGCGCGGCCGGCGGCATGGGGGGAGGCGAGGTCAATTCCGGAATGCTGTTCGTCACCATGAAGCGGCCCCGGGACCGGCCCCGGGGGCCCGGCGGCCGCCGCATCACCCAGGCCGAGTTCATGACCTTGACCCGCCAAGCGCTCAACCATATCCCCCACCTCAAGGTCGTCATCATGGACCCCTCGCAGATGGGCTTCTCATCCTCCCGGGGCTTCCCCATCGAGTTCTCGGTGCGCGGCCCCGATTGGGACAGGCTCACGCGCCTGGGCGCCGAGCTCGTCGCCAAGCTCGAGAAGTCGGGCGAGGTCATAGACGTGGATACCGACTACAGGACCGGGATGCCCGAGGTCCGCGTCTTCCCGGACCGGGCCGCGGCCTACGCGCGCGGCGTGTCCATCGCCTCCATCGGCACGACCATCAACGCCATGGTGGGCGGGGTGCGCAACGGACTCTTCACGGCCCAGGGCCGCCGCTACGACGTGCGGGTCCGGGCCGAGCCCAAGTACCGGCTCAACTCCGAGGACATCAAGAAATTCTTCGTGCGCAACAACCGGGGCGAGATGATCCGGCTCTCCGAGGTCGTGCGCATAGACGAGAAGCCTACGCTCTTGTCCATCACGCGCAAGGACCGCGAGCGCGCCGTCAGCATCTTCGCCAACGTGGCCCCGGGCAAGTCCCAGGCCGCGGTCATCGACCGCGTCGTCCAGCTCGCCAGGGAAACCTTGCCCGAGGGCTACCGCATCATCTTCTCCGGCTCTTCTCAGACCTTCAAGGAATCCTTCCAGAGCCTGATCCTGGCGCTCATCTTGGGCATCGTGGTGGCCTACATGGTCTTGGGGTCGCAGTTCAACAGCTTCGTGCATCCCTTCACGGTGCTGCTGGCTCTGCCCTTCAGCGTCTCCGGCGCGTTCCTGGCCCTGTGGCTGACGAACAAGAGCTTGAACGTCTTCTCCATGATCGGGCTCATCCTGCTCATGGGCATCGTGAAGAAGAACTCCATCTTGCTCGTGGACTTCACGACCCAAAGGCGGCGCGAGGGCATGGATGTGCGCTCGGCGCTCCTCGACGCCTGCCCCATACGGCTGCGGCCCATCCTGATGACCTCGATCGCCACCATCGCGGCCGCCATACCGCCCGCCCTGGCCCTGGGCCCCGGCGCCGAGACGCGCATTCCCATGGCCATGGCCGTCATCGGGGGGGTCTTCTTCTCAACGCTGCTGACCCTCTTCGTCGTCCCCTGCGCCTACAGCCTGCTCGCGCGCATCGAGAGCCACCGCCGCGACCGGGATTTGCGCGAGGCCCTGGAGCGCATGGGCAAGGATAGCCGAGCCTAAGGCCTGGGCGGACACTGCCGGTGGAAAGGGCGCCCGGTGACGGGGCGCCTGCGTTTCAGCGCGGGTTTACGGCAGAGGCGGCAAATCTTGCAGCTTGCGCTCCAGCTCCTTCCATGCCGGGCTGGACTTTTCCGCGCGGCTATGCGCCGCCTGGAGCGCCAGGTTCAGCGCGGCGTAGGATTTCTGAGCCCAGTTTTTGTTGTTCCAGTACCAGTAGCAGCTCGTTTCGGCCATCGCGAAATATTCCCAGGCCCGGGCCATCTGCTCATCCGAAGCGGCGGCCCGCAGGAGCTGTTCCCGGACTTGGTTCACCCGCGCCCACATCTCTTTATGGAGCGGGCTCCCTTCCCAGGTCGAAAGGTCGATATTCGCCCCCCCCACGCCCCATGAGCCCCGCTCTATTTCTATGCTGTCGCCCGGTTGGTAGACGTTCTCCAGATACTCGGAGATCGTGCTGAGCTTGACCCAGTTGTAGCCGGGGTTGGCCAGCGCCTCGAGAAGCCCGGGCCAGAACCAGTCGTAGTAGCCTCCGCCGGCCTGTCTCATCCAGCCGTTGTCGCCGTCGGAAGCGATGACCACCAGGAAAGGCCTGGCCGGGTCGGTGTTCCAGCGCTGGATCTTGGCCAGCTCCTGGAGAAGATAATTGGGGTCGAAACCGTCGCTCTGGTTTTGGCCCAGCCAGTGGTCCCGCGGGACCACGATCAGCGGCCCGGCCAGGTGCGGCCGGAAGGCCGCCTCGCTGTATTCCCGGCTCCACTTGTCCTTATTCGCCAGCCCCTTGATATGGAAGCTGTCGAAGAGCGTCCACTGCAGGCCCAGACCCTTCAGCCAGGGGATGATGGACGCGTCGAAGGCCATCTCGGGCGGGAAGAATCCTTTGGGTTCGGTTTGAAAATAGGCGCGGAACCAGCCCTTGAGTTTCTGAACTTGGAACTCCGCGTCGCGTTGCGTTATGAGCGGGAAGATGGGGTGGTGGAAACCGTCGCCGATCACCTCCATCCGTTTGGATTTGACCGCCGCCCGATAGTCATCCCACATCCCGCTGAGGCTCGTGCCCTTGGAGGAAAAACCGTTTTGGGACAGGAAATCCAGCTGCTCCATGAGGGAGCCCGTGATGTGGACCGTCAGCTTGGCCTGGGGATGGTCGTTGACGATGGTCGCGGGCCGGCGGTAGCAGAAGCCGGTTTCATCAAACACCTGCCTGACGGTCATGCTGGAGTCCGGATCCGTCGGCATGTTGAAGTAGTCCCAGTTCATAGGCATGCCGGGATGGTAGACGGGCTGGTGCATGTGCAGAACGAACGCCAGATATAGCGGCACCGGCGTCTTGGCCGCGGCCGCGGCGGTTGGGGATGCCCAGAATGCGATGACCAGGGACAGAAGAGCGGCCGCTTTTCTCATGTTGTTGATTTTACCAATTTTCTTGGCTAGGGCGGGGCATTTCTTGGACCTCCGGAAGTGTTATAATCCGTATAGAGCACTGTCCTCACACGACAGGGGTCATAGGTTCAAATCCTATACTGCCCACCACTTTGAGGCGTCTACCGTTAGGCGGCAAGCGAATAGCGTTCCAATTCCTCATAGAACCCATCCGATGTCAGGAAGGCCTGCTGAACAGATTCTCCCAAGAAGAAAAGGCCGAAACCGCCATCATGATGAGGCATGCAGATTGTTCTGCCGCAGCCGGCTCTGACCAGGCCCCCGATTTCTTCGGCGCCGTCCCGTGATTTGCTCTTCTTGAGCGTTGTCGGCAGTTGCCGTTTGGCCACAAAATCCAAGAAATATGGCGCCAGAGCATGGTATTCCACGATATGCGCGTGCACAACGGCTGCGACGCGCGCATCCGCCTCGTACGCAGCCCAATGTAGCGGGGTTTCCGATGAAGGCTCAATCAAGCCGATTGAACGAACCTGGAAATCCTCCGCGCGGTAGCCTAGAATTAATGCGAAGTCGTCTGCGGTGACAGGACATTTGCTGGCTGTCTGCTTGCCGGATATCAGCATCGTCGGCGGACTTGTGGACACGCGGAAACTGATGTTCCCATAGTCATACCCGGCCCATTCCCCCGCCAGCAGCCTGCCCAGCAGCCCTCTTGCCAGGAGTGTTTTTTTCCAGGAATTCACGACTTCCAGCGCGTCGGCATTTATGGGCCCGATGGCATCGTACGTGTGTAAATTCAAAAACTTGCGGGTTTCGTGGTCATGCATAGGACAAAGGGCACGCTCATGGGCCGGATGAAAATCAGGCCGCAGCCTTCCTGCCGACGGCCAAAAGGTGGGCGCTCAACCCCAACAACGACCTCTCCGACTCCACCGCCCGCAAAAACCCCAGCAGCTGCGCCCGCCTCCCCGCGTCCTCCCAATAAAAATCCAGATCCCCCAACAACCACGCCGACCCCTCGACCCCGAACACCCCCTCCACCCGCAGCCCGGAATCCCTCACCTCGGCGCGCAACTCATCCGGATGATGAAAAAAAGCCGTCGTAAAATACTCGGGATGCCTCGTCGGATTTCTGTGCTGCCCGTCCCGCAACACGCCGTTCACCAAATCCACCGCGGCCCCGTCATCGAACACCTTGCGCGACAACCCCGAAAACACGGGCGAAAACTTGGAAATCCCCGTCGCGAACACAAGCCCGCCTGGGCGTACCACGCGCCGCGCCTCGCCCAAGGCTCTCAGCCGCTCTCCGCGCTCGGGAAGATGATAAAGCGGCCCGCTCAACAAAACCGCATCCGCCCCCCCGTCGGGCCACTTCAAATCCCGCGCCTCCCCCCGCGAAATCGAAGCCAAGGCGGGCTCCTTGACCGCGCGCGCCTGCTCCAGATGCAGCTCCACCGGATCGATCAAATGCGCCTCATGCCCCAGCCCGGCCAGCCAGCGCGCGTAAACGCCCGAACCGCCGCCCACGTCCAGGATCACGGCCGGGGCCGGAGGAAGGAACCTCGCGATCAGTTCCTGGGTGCGGGCCAGCTCCAGGCGCCCGGCCCCCTGGGCCAGCCGCGCAGCCTCAAGGCCGCGCTCGTAAAAAGACTCAATCTCCGGGTCGAGAATGGCCTATTATAATACTCGCACCCGGAGTATTCAAGCGCGCGCCCGCCCGAAAATCGTCTATACTAGATGCCTAGATGGCATCGGAACCCACCCTCTCCACTTTGCCGCCGGGCGAGCACTCCTACGAATCCATCCTGGCGGACCTGCGTCGCGGCCGCTATCGCTTCGCCCGCATCCGCGCCGCCTCAGGCAGGCTCCACTTCCTCATCGGCTTAAGCCCGGAGCAGCTCGATTTTCTGCGCGCGGAAGCCTCGCGCCGCGGCATCGGGCTCATCCTCCATGGCAGCCGCATCTCAGGCCCGCGGATCAGGCAACGCGAACTCGACCCCGTCTTGAAAGAGGCCTTGCCCTTGTCCTCCACCAAGCGCAAGTCCAGCTCCACCTATCCCGGCGGCGAAGGCCTCCACATCGACAAGACCAAGATCAAGGAATATGGCCTCGCTGACCCCAGGACCTCGGACCTCACCGTGTTCGTCGTGGACCACTCCTTGGGCCAAGCCGGCCTCGACCGGCTGGCCGCTGCCGTGGAGGCCAGGCTGCGCGGCCTCGGCTGCTCCTTCCCCATCCGCGTCTTCTCGGGCCACGAAGGCCGCGTCTTCCGCAATGAAGCCGATTTCATCGCCATGGGCGCGGACTATCTCCGGCGCCACCTGCCCCAGCAGACCGGCTGGCCGCGCGGGCGAGTGGAGCAGGCCTTCAAGGAGCTTTATGCGGCGGTCAACCTGCCCCGCTCTCCCTTCGTATGGGCGGACGCGGGCAACGGCCTCTTAAGCGCCGTCCTGCTTTCCATCTCCTTCTACCTGACCTTGGGCCTGCATCCCGTGGTCCCGGCCATGGGCTTCCTCTTCGGCTTCTCCGGCCGCTACTTGGCGCGGTTCAGGGCCTGGATCGCGAGGGAGCCGGCCGACACCTTCCTCTCCAACACGGCGGCCCTGGCCGCGGACGCGGCCATGGGCACAGCGCTCATGGCCTTGATCATCAACCCCGCAGCCGCCTTCGGCATCCCCTTGAGGAGGATAGTCGGCGCGAGCCTGCTCCACACCCTGTCCAAGGGAGCGATCAGGCTCTGGCTGGACAAAAAATTTTCCCAAGGCCCGCTGGCCAGGCAGAAGCTCGGCATCCTCCTGAGCGTCTCCATCAGCTTTTTGCAGGGCCTGGCCACGGCTTATGTCTATATCGGCAGTTGGGCCGCGGTGTTTTTCCAGGCCGCCATGGCTTGCGCCGGCCTGGCCCTGGTGTATGGGAACCCCATCCGCCGGGCCGCGGCCAGACGTATGTTATAATAGGGCCAGCGGTCCCGCCCGGGACCTGGATGGGAGGTGGCTATGGACAGAGTCTCGGCGACTCTTCTCGCCGCGCCGTTCTTCCTGTTCGCCGCGCAGTCCGCGGCGGCGCCGGATCCGCAATTCGACCAGGGCGTGGATGTCCGGCCCGTCATCGAGCAGTCCCGGCAGGGCGCCGGGCTTAGGGGGCGCGGGCTTGCGGCCGGGCAGAAGAGCGCGGGGGACGCCGACGGCCCCGTCTGGATCAGCGTTTCCAACGAGGACGTGGCCGCCCTGGGCGACGAGTTCGATTTTCCCAGGCGCGTACCCCTCGCCCAGGGCGGCATCGCCGCGGTCTTCGAGGTCAAGGTCTCCGAGCTCGATCTGCTCGCGGCCGTCATGCAGCGCAGATTGCACAAGTCCCCCGGCTTCTTCGCCCACGCGTCCCTGGAGGCCGCTCAGCGGGACATCGAGGCCGCGCCGGCAGCCATGACCAAGGCCTACACTATCGACCAGCGCGAAGTGGTCGCGCCCATGCTGCAGCGGGTGGATGAGGCGGCCATTTCCGGGGTGATCGGCCGCCTCTCCTCATATAAGAACCGATACTACCGCTCCGAGACGGGCGTCGCGTCCTCCCGCTGGGTGCGCGACCGCTGGCAGGAGCTCGCGGCCGGCCGGTCCGACATCACCGTGACGACCTACGGCCACGGCGGGTTCGCCCAGGAGTCGGTCATCCTGACGGTCCGCGGCGCCGCCGAACCCGACCAGGTCGTGGTCCTCGGCGGACACCTCGACTCGATCGCGGGCGGAGGGGGGGACAACGCGGCGCCCGGCGCGGACGACAACGCCTCCGGGGTCGCGGTGCTCACCGAAGCCATCCGCGTCATGGTGGCCTCCGGCTACAAGCCCAAGGCCACGCTCAAGTTCATCGCGTACGCGGCCGAGGAGGTGGGCCTGAGAGGATCGCGGGAGATCGCCGACAGGTTCAAGAAGGACGGCGTGGCCGTCCAGGGCGTCGTCAA
>Ga0315280_10006272_pt1 | contig 16509 bp, 22 predicted proteins | sample YL17G06_40_MG_FD_203697 | JGI IMG/M metagenome (GOLD analysis project Ga0315280, IMG submission 203697) | Sediment microbial communities from Yellowstone Lake, YNP, Wyoming, USA - YL17G06_40 | ecosystem: Environmental > Aquatic > Freshwater > Lake > Sediment | place: USA: Wyoming | collected...
TCTCAGGAGACTTTAGTCAATGGATTAGACTGTTCTCATTTGGAGCTTTCGCAGTTGGCATTGCAGATGCTATCACGGTCTTGTTGGGACTTGGAGGCGGAGCAGCAGCGGGAACAGTCAGAGTGGTCAGAGAAGGCGCAGGCAGCACAGTAAGGACTGGCCAAGGCACATATCGTTAATCTTCTCCCCTTTTTTATAATTTAGCGGCGCCGCTACATTCCCTTTTTTTATATTTTAGATAGCTGATGGTGATTCGATAACGATTTTTCCCTTATCCCAGACCCAAACGATTTGAGAACCTTTTTTTAGGTTTAGCAATTTAATTACTGAAAGTGGAACCTGTGTTTTTCCATCAGAATATAGTTTTGTTGTTTTGATGATTTCTCGGTCTGTGCGATAAGTCATGTTTCTCACGATTGGGAGATTTCTACGAATATAATTATATGGAGCATTCATTTATAAGATTTGCTTGGAGGACAAACACATGGGACAAGGTTCCTATGTAATCTGCGAATTTGACAGCATTCAGAAGGAGTATCCAGACTTTGCATCGGCTCTTAGGAAACTTGAGAGTGATTTGCTTACTAAGTGTGCAGCTGATTGGGGTTCTTTAGCTCAGCCTAAAGGCTTTGGCAAGTTGACGCCGGGAAAGAATCAGTTCGGCAGAACCACAACTCTGCCCGCATTGTTTAATGACCATAATGGCGTTCAGATGGTAACGTGGAGACAGCTCTTTACGACTGCGGGACATCAGACCATTATGACTGGCACAAGAGCAGGCAACCTGCTTCCAGAAGATTTTAAAGTAGGCATCATCGGCTTCATGTTTCCAAACAAGAATCAGCACCTCACAGAGATTAAGTGGCAGAAAGGCAACGAGAAGTTCGGCAGAATAAACCTGGAAGAAATACATGGAATGAACAAGCCTGCGGTGATCCTGGAAGAAGGATTCATCATTGACGAGGAAGAGTCTTTTGAGCTATATGGCTTCATTGAAGGTGACATTCCAGTGCATATTGGAAACTACACGGGAGTTCACCAACGCATAATACCGCTTGGATTCACTGGCTTCAATAAGATAGACTATGTGCTAGGCAACTGCGGAGCTGCAATATAGGAGGATGAATGACATGGGATTTGTTATTTGCGAATATGAAAAGGTGAAACAGGAATTCCCCTACTTCAAAGAAGTCATGGCATCACTAGAGGCTGGACTAATCAACGAAGCAAGACGAGCATGGCCTAGTCTCAGCTATACACCGCCAGGCATATTTCCGAAGGCAGGAGAGTTTGGCAAAAGCACCATTATGCCTCAGCTATTCAATAACATGAGTGGAACACGGTTTACAACTTGGCTTCAAGAGTTAACGGCGCTAGGACATCAGACTATCATGACTGGTGCAGGAGCAGGCGGATTAATTGCTGAAGATTACAAAGTTGGCATTTGCGGACTTGCCTTTTTGTCTAAGCCACTCAACGTAACGGAGATCAAAATGCAAATCAGCAACCAGAAACTGCCAAGAATCAACATTGAAGAAATGATGGGCTATAACAAGCCAGCGGTAGTCTTTGAGGATTGGTATCTCTTAGACGAAGAGACAAGCTTTGACCTATACGCTTACGTTGAAGCACTTGGCTTACAGAGGATCAAGCTCATCGGTGCACAGGTAAACAGAATACCTAACAAACTACAGATCAGCGCCACAGGAGCGGCATTAACGTAGGTGATGTGAGATGGTGCAAGTTATTAAAGGAAAAGCGGCTGAACACTGTGACTATGGCGGTGGCGCCCCACTCGTTCACATACACGAGATTGAGAGACATGTGCATGGAAATGCGATAGACCTCAAAGTTTACGGAGAAATCAAGATTGCTGCTGGAGAGCGCATATTTGCTAGGGAGCTTAAACTGAAAACTATTGAAGTTCTAGTTTTGACACCTGAGATTCATCCCCCAAGTGGACATGGCTACATGGCTCAGAAATACATTTACCACAAGGGCGAATTCAACAATTGGGCTTCAATCGACATTTACGACGACGCGGGAACACGACAGACTTCTGAGGTAGGACGAACAGACGGCAGCACTTGGCTTGACTTCATCGCTGAGGGTGAGTAGTGATACCCTGCTTAGTCCTCGTAAACAACAACCATGAGGTATGAGCATGGGTAATTTAGACTTCAAAGATTGGAGCGACGGATGGCTCAAAGAAGGACACTTCATAAGCTATCTCGTAGCCAACGTTCACTACTTCGAGCATGTCTTAATGCGTCAGCTAGCCCATTACGAGTGGGATTGGTCGGATGCTAACGGTGTTGCTGAAACGATACTCGCAAACTCGGAAGCTGGACCCGTAGTGCCGACATTTCTTGAAGTGACAAAGGAATATGACCCGCGGACAGGCGAGAATAGGATTTGGCAGGTAATCTGGGGCATGAAAGGACAAGTATATCTTTATGTTGAGTTGCCAACTGACACGCACATACACGGTCTACCAAAAATGCCGAAGCCAAGAACAGACCATCGAAGGGTAAGCCACTTTGAAGAGTGGATGAGCCCTTTCAACGAACCATCATTTATTACAGAGCATTTTATGATGCGACCTACCTTTGACCGCATAGCCTTTTCAGCGTTTAATCCTAATGACCAGAAGGAAACAAATCTTGTTCTAAACTTCTTCATCAATAACATAATAACTGAGCGGGTAGGGACAGTAACAAACGGTGCGATTGAGCCTTTCAGCGACAGATGGGCGGAAACTTTGGATAAGCTTTGGAAACGATTGATTCCATGCAGACCAATTACGCTGTATCCAGTGCAAATGCCTGCGGAGGCACATCATTAAGGTGATGCAACATGGAGATAACTATTAATCAAATTAAAGACCTCGGCTTAAACAGGCTTGTCTTAGATGCGTTACCAACGGCTGTTGTGGGAGGCACATGGGAAGCCTCATTCCAAAGTCCAATAGCTGCTGAAGACTTTGTTGTTTTGCTGAACCACATCGTTCCAGCTGGACATCAACTTAAAGTGCTTTTCATGCGAGTGTGGACACAAGAAACCGGCGGCGCAAGATTCGGCATTTACCAGTATAACCCTACTGCTACAGGACAGACAGGCACAGTTGAAGCGTATCCTGTTCAAGGCTCTGTTCCACCATTTGCTGACGGCGTCGGAGTATACCGTGACTATCCATTCTTGGAGGCTGCGGGTGAAGAAGTGTTGCACGGAAGCTTAAGAGATCCCATTCATGTGTTAGAAGGAAGTGTTGAGTTCAGACTGCTCGGTCCAACACCAATTCCAGCAACAGGCGCACGCTATGCTTTCGTCTGGTGGGGTGTCGAAGAAACTCCTGAAGACTAAAAAACATAAATTCCCCTTTTTTTATTATTTTGAAATGTTTATATACGATTTCAATTATATGAAAAGGTATGCCCATAGAAAGAAGCAATGTCCATCCGTCTGTTAAGATTTGGCATCGTGAGCTTGTGAATATTTATGACAGCGAGATTGGAGAAGGCACTAAGATCGCGAGTTTCGTGGAGATAGGCGGTTCTAAAATAGGCAAATTCTGTAAGATTGAAGCCCATGCGTTTATTCCTCCTGGAAGCGTTATTGAAGACCATGTTTTTATTGGGCCTCATGTGGTTCTGACGAATGATATGTATCCTAACTTGTTGAAGGATACTTGGAAGCCTCAGCCTGTTGTGATCAAGCGTGGAGCAATAATTGGAGGGCAGGCAGTTATTTTGCCGGGAGTAACTATTGGAGAACGTTGTTTGGTTGGTGCGGGGGCTGTGGTTAAGTATGATACTGAGCCTGACTCGGTTTATGTTGGTAATCCAGCTCACAGAATCAGTGAAGTGCAGAAAAAGAAAATGGGGATTCCGTAGCTAATGCCTATTGAAACTCTGAAAAATTATGTTAAGGTTCCTTATGGCGATAGAATCTTTGTTTATACTAACATAGTCACTGTTGAAGATATTCAGAATCATACGTTTCTTGAGCTTTTAAGTCACGAGCGAGCTTTAGATGGAAGGTCGATTGCCATGGCAATTCATGAAGCCATAAAAAATCATTACGGCAGCTTGCTTCACAAGAAGATTTTAGATGTTGGCAGCTCCATAGGCTACTTTTCTTTTATGATGGCTAGAGAAGGTGCTAATGTAACTGGCGTTGAATGTCTTAAAGAGAAGGTTGAAGTAGCAAGAGCTATCGGAAAAATAAGAAAACTTCCAATAAAATTCATTCAGGCATTTATAGAAGACTATGTAGCCGCCGTTCAAGAGAATTTTGACTTAGTGCTGATGCATAATGTCTTTGACTATATACCCATAGAGCACAATACAAAAGTTTTGAGGAAACTATCTGAAATGTCTAAGAGCTTATATTCAACAGTGCTGATTGATCCAAACTTTGTATTAGAAAATTCCAAATACACTAAGGCTAAGAAGCTTTTAGACAAGATTTACGGTTCGAGAGACCTTTGGGCTTTTTGGAGAGATTAAAGGGAAATTTAGAGTCGCAAGGACGAATAGGTTGTTTTATACCAATCAATTGTGAGACGTAATCCATCATCAAAGTCTGTTTCAGCAGAATAGTTTATCAACTTCTTCGCAAGTCTGATGCTTGTGCATAATCTTCGCACGTCTGCCGGTCTTGGCGGTGCATGACGGATATTTTCTCGAGGGTATTTGAGTATATCACATATCATGTTGATTACGTCTATAATTTTTGTTTCTTTCCCTGAACCTACATTTACGACTTTGCCTACAGCCCTATCGCATTGAAGCAGCTTTACTGAAGCCTTTGCCACGTCTTTTACATAAGTGAAATCTCGTGTCTGAGAACCGTCACCCTCTAATATTGGAAGCTCATTTGACAAGATTCTCTGAATGGTTATTGGAATCACCGCTGCATAGGCTTGCATATTCTGCCTGGGCCCATACATATTGAAGGGGCGAATAATCGAAACTTGGCAACCAAACAAAGTAACATAAGACTGTAGAAGCAAGTCAGCAGCCACTTTTCCTGCTCCATAAGGAGTAGTTGGTTTAAGAGAGTGATTTTCATCCATAGGAATATACTCAGCTGACCCATAAGCCTCGCTAGAGCTAACATGAAGAAGCCTTTGAAATTTTCCTTTCCGCAATATAGAAGCAAGGTTAAGAGCTATCTCTGTGCCTGTCATAAAGCTGCCTTCAGGATCCACGAAGCCATATGGCAGACATTTGACGGCTAGATTGAATACTGCTTCAGGTTTTTCTCTATCAATAACATTTTCTACAGCTGTTAGGTAACGTGCGTCTTCTTGGTAGAAAACTACATTACCATTTTTTCTAGCCCACGTAAGATTTTCTAGTTTTCCTAAGAAAAGATTGTCTAAGACTACGACTTTTTCCGCTCCCTGTTCAACAAGCACATCTACGATGTGACTTCCTACGAAGCCCGCGCCTCCAACAACAAGAAAAGATTTGTATTTCATGTTTTTTCCCGCCTATGCAGTGTTTGATAGGGATGAATGATTGTATAGGCAGCAACATCTTGGTCTATGTAGCTTAATGCCCCTATAACGGCAAATCTACCAATAACAATATTTGGGTTCTTTTTACTAACGCAGATAACAGCGTTTGACCCGATGTATGCACCTTCGCAGACAACAATACTTCCAATAATATGATGTGATCTTTCAGGTATTGCGTCATTCATGTATTCTCCGTCAGTTACAAAAGTTCCGGGTATTAGTTTAGCGCCATAGTTTACTGTGGAATATTTGCCTAGATGTATGTTGCCTCCACCTCCTAGAACAGCTAGAGGTCCAATCTCGGCTCCTTCTTCCATCACGAGTTTCTTACAGCCTATGAAAACAAACTGTCCAATCCGACATTTTTCGCCTATGATAATTTTGTGGTTAGCCTCGACAATGGCGACAGGCTCCCAGATTTTAGCGGACTTTGCGATTTGTTTCATGGCGTTATCTCCTTTAAAGCTTTGAGAAACTCGTCTATTTCCCATTGTAAACGGGGGTGCCTATGGTAATCAATCCAGACTGATTCTTCGATAAGTTTTTTAGACATGGGAAACTGTTTGCCCTCTGCAAAGCGAGAGTAAAACCTGATGTCTGAAATGAGTTTAGAATAACCTCCGCCAACATATCGTCTAGGTCCTACTTGGAACGGTTTTAGATGACTTAAGAAGTGTTCTCTGGTCATTTGTGCTTTTTCTTGGTTAAAGCGGCAGCCAATGAGGTAGCGACAACTTACTATATTGTTAGGAAGTGAAGGAACTTCTAAGTAGTCAGGTAGGTTGTGAACGATGTATTCTGCACGTTCTCTCTGCCAATTTATCAAGTAGTCTAGCTTATCCATTTGCATTAGTCCGACAGCAGCGTTTAGGTCTGACATGCGAAAGTTGAAGCAGAAGTAGTCCACGTCAAAGTTTCTGTCGCCATGATTTCTTATGTTCTTGCACTTTTCGGCTAATGTGTCATCGTTTGTGACTATCATTCCGCCTTCGCCTGTGCCTATGGTTTTGGTTCTTCCTCCTCCAATGCTGAAGCAGCCGATGTCGCCAATTAAGCCGCATTTTCTTCCTCGATAAGATGAGCCTAAAGCATGAGAAGCATCTTCAATGATAAATTTGCCTTTTACCGTTCCAAACTTAGTGCATTCAATGATTTCTTCCATTTTGCAAGGTATTCCAAGTTGATGAACTACTATTATTGCGCCATAATTGTCTTCTTTTATTAAGCTTTGAGGATTTAGATTGCCATACTCGTCAGAGTCAATAAAGAGAGGTCTGGCTCCTGCCAAGACTATTGGCGCTATTGACCCTATGTGAGTGTAGGTTGGAACAGCAACATGATGCTCAGAGTCTATTCCACAAGCCTTCAACGCTACGTAGAGAGCTGCTGAGCCTGAAGAAACCGCTAAAGCATGTTTGGCTCCGAGATATTCAGCGAATGCTTTTTCAAATGCGCGTAAGTATGGTCCACCTTCGTTGTTTTTGAACCAGCCTGAAATATCTTCAAAGTTAGAACCTTCAGCTGGAAAGTCGGGGCTGGTTAGTTCGACTCTCCAAAACCATTCAGGAGGTGTTAATGAATGTTCCTTCTGTGTATCCTTCTCCATTTTTTCTCATCTCCCTTTCTATTGTTAGGTCGATTTGGTAGGGTGCTCCATGTTTAAGCCAATATTGATAGAGGTCTGGCTCGTTTTTGTTGAAGAATGGGCCTCGATGGGGTAGGGTTTTGCACTTGTCTCTGATGGGGCATTTGTTGGTGCAGATGTTTTTTATCATGTAGTCTATGTCTCTTTGGGCTAGTGGTTCGTTTACTCGGTATCTGTATGTCCATTTATTGAATTGTAGGATTGCAAAGTTGCATTTGATTTCTGGACGTGGAGAGCGCATTTTGGGGTGCCATCCAAGTTTAGCGTAGGCTTCGACAACGTAGCTGTCTCGGAACATGGCTAGTTTGTCGTATCCTGCTTGGACAAGTCGGTAGCCCATGTCTATATCGTTTAGAGCAGAGTCTCCATCAAAAGAAACGTCATAGCCATTCACTTTTAAGGCTGCTTCTAGAGAAAGTGTGCTTATGCCATAATACCAGTCTTGCGTTATTGGAGTCATGTTTCTGTCTGAGTTTCCAAACACTTTTCTGAATCGGTGATCCATTATGACTAATCCTTTGTATCCGAAGCTATACCAATCTGTTGGCACTATGCTTTTTTTGGTTTCTTCAAGTTTTGCTCCTTGTAACTCTCCATATTTAACGTGGTATTTGCCATTTTGTTGCACGTCTCCAGGCGTGTCATAGAGTTCTGGTGCATAGGTTACGTCAGCTCCAAAGCCTAAAGAGACAAAATATCCGTCTTGATAGTGTTTCCAAAGATTTTCCATTAAGTTAGGCGGTAGCATGGAGCTGTCTGCGTCTGTAAATATGAGTTCACCGTCAGCATGGATTATTCCCTTGTTAAATTGGCTGCATGTCTGCACTAGCCCTAAGTTATACCAGGGATTAGGTGTAGCGGGAATATGCTTGATTTTTAAACCATAGTTGTGTTCTTTAAAATAGTTTGGGCGCTCATCATAGAAGACGTCAATTACTATGAGTTCAAAGTCTTTAAATGTTTGACGAGCTAATGTCTGAAGAGTAGGTTCCCAAAGATGCAGGTCTGGTCGCCCCATTGTTGGATAGTCTGACCGAGCTGTTATTTGTAAGTAAGATATTTTGGTCACGTTTTTCCTCCAAATCGGATAAACCTTATTAATTAGACCTAAATAAGATTTGTTCTTTAGGTGTAAAATATGAAGTTGATGGTTCTTTCAGACCGTATGATTGGAGGGTCAAGTGCTTATGCGAAGGATACTTTTGAGATTTGCACTCGGTTGGCGCAGCTTGGGCATAAGGTTGCTCATATTCCAACTGGTTTCGCTAACAAGATGGGGAAGCAGGTTTTCAAGAACGTGTTGATTTATGAGAGTGGAGATAACGCTTTTTGTGAAGACGTAGCCATCAGAGATTACATTGATTTTAAGGCTGATATGCTAATTACAAATAAGGAACCTTGGGTGTTTCAAGATATTCATAGGTGGGCGATTAATTTTGTTCCAATATGTCCTATAGACCATTCGCCTGTTAGTGCTCAAATAACGATGAAGTTGGAGACTGCATTCAAAGTGATAGCGCAGAGTCGTCATGGACAGCGAGAGTTAAACCAGAAGAACATAGAGTCTCACTACATTCCTTTAGGCGTAAGAACAGACGTGTATCGCCCATTGCCAAAGGAAGAATGTAAGAAAGCCTTCTACCTAGAGCCAGACAGTTTTGTAATTGGGATAGTTGCCTTGAACAGGGCAAGAAAGATGATACCTCAAATGCTTAAAGGATATAAACGGTTCTTAGAGCTGAATCCAGATGTGAAGGCGCATCTCTTTCTTTGGACTAATGTGATGCCCACTAGACCGCCAGCAGACATAAGCGTGGGAGTTGCTGATGTCGGTGTCAACTTGCTTCCTGAAATATTTGAGTTGGGCTTAGGTAATCCGCCTAACGATGTGCGGTGGGCTAGATGGCAAGAGATCGAGCAGATGGGCGGTCTTCCAGAGTTTGATCCACAAGGTAAATGGGACATGGTTAAACTGTATAATAGTTTTGACGTGAATTTTTTATGCTCAGGAGGAGAAGGAGCCGGAAAACCCTATTTAGAAGCTGCGTCTTGTGGTGTGCCATCTATTTACACCAACTATGCTGCTGCGCCTGAGTATGCTGGTTCAGCGGGAATTCCCGTAAATGCAAAGGACTATGTGATTATAACGACTCCGGGAACACGATATTATCTTGCTGACATAGATGAAATGGCTGAGGCGTTGACTAAGATGTATAATGCTGATCGCCAGGCGTTGGCGAAGAGATGCAGATTGCATGCTGAACAATACGATTGGCGAAAAGTGATAAAAGAATATTGGGTGCCGTTCCTACGTCTTTGTGAAGAGGAATTGTATCCGAAAATCGGCAAAGAAGGTGTGTCCTCGTGGGCTTGAAAGTTGCGATGGTTACGACGTGGAAAACAAGGTGTGGTATTGCTTCGTATAGTGAGAAGTTAGCGCGTGCTTTAGCTGAGCAGGATGTTGAAGTATTTATTGTTAGGCTTCCTCGTTTTGGAAGGAAAAGTGCTGAAATTGTGCGTGACGTTGCTGAGAAAGTGCCTTATGATAGAGTGGACTTGGTTCATGTTCAGCATGAGTATGGCTTGTATCAAGGTTTTGAATCTGTTTTCTATGAGACGCTTAGACTGTTTAAAAAGCCCATAGTTACGACCATGCATGCTGTTGGGAATTGGGAGTTTGACGGTTTAATAGCGGGGATAAGCAATAAAGTTATAGTGCATAATGAGTTCTGTCTCAAGCGGTTTGGTTTTCCTAAGACTGTCGTTATTCCTCATGGAGCTCAGCCTGTTGAAACTGTTGATGCGAAGGAGGCGAAGAAGGCATTAGATATTAACGTAGACATGCCTGTAGTAGGCTATTTAGGATTTATAAGCAGTTACAAGGGTTTGGAAGATCTTATTGAAGCTGTAATGAAAGTTCCAAACGCACGCTTGCTCATTGGCGGAGGCTATCATGTGGAAACTGAAACGCCATATATGGATAAGTTGAAGCGTGGAGCTGACAAGCTGCTAGGCAAAAGGGTTCGATGGCTTGGTTTCGTGCCTGATGAGAAGATGGGTGTTACTTATGCTGCTATGGACGTGTTTGTGTATCCGTCACGTTGGGCTACTGAAAGCGGAGCTTTGATAACGGCATTAAGTCACGGAAGGGCAGTTATAGCTAGGAATCTATCGGCTTTCAAAGAGAAGGAAAAGAAAGGAGCATTAATGACTTTCAAGAATATTCCTGACTTATCTAAGAAGATTAAGCAGCTACTAAAAGATGACACTCTGAGGCTTCAGTTAGAAAAAGGAGCAAGAGAATACGCAGAGAAGACTTCTTGGGCTGTTGTAGCAAAGCAGCATATTGACCTTTATGAGAGCCTTATACCGTCCAAGGGACAAGAGGCTTAGTTCTTCGTAGCATTCGAAGTCTTGTCATTAAGCTGGATACTAGGAGCAGTTTGCTTCCGTTCACTGTAGGCGGAGCAGCTTTCTCTATCAATATTTTAAGCACGTGTCCCGGGGAGGAAACAATGCTAGCATAAAGATAACTTCCATAGCCTACTAAGCCAAATATTCCATTAGGCGCATCACTTTCAGAGATTATCATGTCAGTGTAGGTTGGCCATTTGGCGAGGTCAAATCTGACGATTCTTGCAGGCCGATATGGACTTGTGAAGGGACCGGCAAATGAGTAGCCATAGTATAGTTTGTCTCTGTATATGATGATTTTATAGCTGTCAGAGTATCCGCCAATAATTTGCGCATAACTATCAAGCGTGAACGTAAGTAAGTTGATTCTTGCTATACCAATATTTGTAGCACCGTCGTAGGCAGAGACGTATAGATAGTTGCCAAGAGCAGCGAGGTCATGGGGTTCAGGACATACGGCAGCTATGTTTATTGCTCCTAGTCTTGTGAAGCTCGGTAGATCCACTCTAACGATTTGTCCAGGTGCACCAGGGAAATGTGCAGTATACAAGTATTGCCCATAAGCTAAAATGGCGCAAGTGTTATCTTCTCCAGCTCCAAGCCAAAGAATGCCTGTTTCTTGGAACGTATTAAGATTAATCCGCGCCACTCCACCTTGACCTGCTACACTCATCTGAGCTACTCCAACATAGAGGTAGGGGATAAGCCCAATTTCTACAACTGTTAATAATTTGCCAACGAGGTTAGCATCATAGATTTCTTCATTTGCACCTAGAACTATCGAGTCTACTCGTTTAAATGTATCAAGACGAACTCGCACAACTCTAGCTGAGTTACCTAGACCGGGGTAGCATAATACATAGAGGTATTGTCCATACTTTGCGAGGCATACGCCTTCTCCATCAGCAGCAAGAAGCGTAATTGCGTCAACTCGTATGAAAGCAGAAATGTTGATTCTAACGATTCTAGCAGGGTTTGTTCCGCAAAGAACAAATAAGTAGCCACCATCCTCCAATATGTCTCTTGCTTCGTCTTCGCCTGTATTAAGAATGATTCTGTCGTAAACTTCTTCAAACTCTTCCATATGCTTTTTTCCCTTCTTGTGTTTATGCTTATCTTTATATTTAGCGTCCACGCTTAAATTAATTATCTCTGCTGACAGCAAAAGAACTATTAGAATGCTGATGATAACAACGACTTTTTTCATTTTTATCCTCAGAATATTTAAAAGGGTTTGCAGTTATATTACTTGTGGGGTTGTTTATGGGTCAGGCTCTTGAAGAGTATGCAGAAATCGAAATCAATTTCAGGCAGACTGTGCAGCCAGGACAGGGAATTCGGGTCGTTCAATCTTGGCATATTGAAGGAAAGATCACGCAGGTCATGTTTCACTTTCCGCCGGGATGCAACGGACTTGTTGAGATGAGGCTGTTGAAGGATGAGAAGCCGTTTTATCCTGTTCAAGGTTTTTTGGCTTTGGATGATGCTACGCCCGTGTATTATGTGAATGCTGAATATTATGCGAAGGAGCCTTTGACGGTGGAGATTTTGAACCATGACGGTTTTAACGCTCACACGCCAACCATTACTGTCGTTATCAGGTATAAGCGTCCATGGTGGCATACGTCTTAATGGCTAAAATAAAAGTGGAAACTTTCACGGTTCCAGTGACGGGAGTAGGAAGAAGAGACTACAGCCAAGATGTTCAGTTAGCCGTGGAACCAACAATAAGAAGCTATCAAGAACCATACACTTTTCAGGAAGTCTACGTCCTAAATGCTGGACAGACAAGAACTATTGATATTGACATTCCAAGCGGACAAGTCGTCATGCTTTATGATTGGTTATGCTGTTGTCCCGCCAATGTTTTGCTATCGTTTGAAGGGCAGACAATAGATCAGGATGGAACGGTAAACAGTGTTTTCCACAAGGCAGGTTATCAAAAAGTTGACCATCACTTGCCTCGAGGAGTGCCTGTTTTTAGAACGATTAGGCTCATCATTACTAACTATAGCACGTTAAACTTGACAGACGTGGAAGTTAGCCTTGCAGGGTCGCAGATGTCACAAGAAGAATATTACATGAGGTTGATGGCATAATGGCGTTTACGGTTGATGTGAGAGGAGTAGGAAGAAAAGATTACAGCCAAAACGTTGAAGTTTTCACAGAGCCATTCATAAGAAGCAGACAGTTACGCTTCTTTTATTCACTTCGTTATACAGCTCTAGGAGCGCTGGCCTATCCCAATGTTTATGAAGCCCCATTAGCTTTTCTTGTTAATGGTCAATTGCAGAATACAGCGCCTAAAACGCCATATCTTTTCAGCCTTTTAACTATCGTAGCAAATCGGAACGCCCTTGTTGCACTTCAATTTAACAGGTATGATAGTGAGCAAGATTACTTAAACATGAATATTGCTGAAGTTTTGGGTGTCGTCTATGGATACACGAAGACCCAGCTTCAGTTCACTAAGCCAATTCCAACGAGGGAGGGAAGCGTTTATTCCGTTTATATTGCGGAATGGTCAAATTTGAATTTCAATTTGGAGTTGGCTATTCACGGTTTGATAGGGGCGTTGGAAACACTTGAGTAAAGAAGAAGAAGTTAAGGTAGAAGGCGAACTCATAGTTGGAGACCAGAAAGCAAAAATAGAAAGTCAGAAGATTAGAAAAAGAAAAATGAGGCAAGGTGAATAGAATGGCTGAAGCAAGACAGCAAATTGCAGGCGACCAAGACGTTCCATTACGACAAAAGCCAGGGACATATGAACTAATCGTTGAGGATACTGGGTTACATACGAATCCTGAAACATGGCTACATGAAAACCATTGGGAAGCAAACGAAGTTACCATTAACGCTGCAGGAGCAGGCGGACAGCAAAATCTGGGGGGAGCAGTCCCCGCAGGAGTAAGTAGGCGCATTCGAGAACTCACTATTAGGCATGCTGGGTCAAATAATACTGTTGTAACTTTGCTCATAGCGGGAGGCGCAACAAAGTTAACAATTGACGTTCCAGCAGGTTCAACTATTCAATGGTCCAGCCAAGACGGAAGAAGTTTTGCTGCAGGAGAACAAAGTGCGGTTCAAAGTGCAGACGTCACTGGCGGAAACACATATATTTCCGCAGCTGGCGTGGAGGCATAACTCTTGAGTAGGATTGGTGGTATAGAGCATTTTAAATCACCTCGCAGAGTCTGGGACGGTCCTGGAGGCACTTACAACATTTTCGACATGTATATTGATACTTTGGTTGAAGAAGAAGAGTCAACATCTTCGCAGGCTTACGTGGATGTTGGGCATTCTGTTTCTCATACTCCTCACAGATACGGTTTCCCGCTTATTGGAGTTCCGAGTAACCAAGAGTGGGCGCCCATGATTAGAACTTCAGACGCTGCTGTTACTGTTTATGTGAGGTATATGGAAGACGCTGTTGTTATGGCTGAAGATTCACATGATGGAGATACAAATTGGAGCTCGCAATACTTCACTCAAGCTGCACCAACAGCTCAGCACACATATAAACTTCAGTTAAGAACAAGCGGCGCTGCCATAGCTTATATTAAGCGTGGAACTTACGTGCGTAACAACTATATGGCGCAGGCAATCTACGTTTTGAGGTGAGAGATGTGACGCATAGAAAACATAAACGATGGTATCTTTCAGTTGTGAAGGGCGTTGGAGTAGATGACGACCCGTATAGACCTTTAATTGGCGATACTAACCATAGAGGTTCGTGGCAGGCTATATACAACGAGGATAAGACGCTTGCTTTAGTCCTCTTTGAAGTTGATGAAGAAGAACGATTTACTTTTGCTGAAAGTAACGTGCCTAAAGTAGCGTGGGAAAAGCCGAGTAAAATTGCTGAAAAAGTAGCTGGTTTAATGGGCAAGTTGCGAGCAGACGCTAATCCTAAGCTTAAAGCAGACTCTTTCACAAAACTTGAAAGAATCGCTGACACCAAATTTGAAAGATTAAGCAACGATGAAGTTGAGGAAGTGGGTAAAGTATTTCACCCCTTCTTTGATAGACACCGTATTGAAACATTAGGGGAAGCAAAGTAATGTCTATCATCGGCAGAAAAGGCTACTCTCTTGTATTCAAACGTTTTTGGAAGCCCATTTATAATTCTGATGTTCGCGCAACTGTAACGGTTACAACGGCAAGAGTTTACCTAATTCCCATCGAAGTGCTTGTGAGATGCACCGTAGATCGAATAATGGTTCATCAATACGAAGGAACTGTTGCGGGTAACTGTAGAGTTGGAATATACAAAGACGGCACTACTCCTGACCTTCCTGATGGCGGCGCTTTAGTCGTTGAATCAGCGTCAGTAGCAAAGGCTGGTATAAATCAAAAGCAACTTATTACGATTGCTGACACAGTTCTTGAACCGGGACTCTATTGGTTAGCATATGAAAGTGATGAGAATACAACTATTATTTCTTCAGAGAGAGGCATATTTGGAATTGACCCAGGTCACCGTTATTATGACCGAGGAGGAGGCTATGGCGCTTTAACTAACCCTTGCCCAGCGACAACTGGTGGCAACATTTCTTGTCCTTTTCTACTACTTAGAGTTAAGTCTATCTACCAGCCTGAGACATAACTAAGGCGACTGAAAATGAGTATAATCGGCAGAAAAGGTTATGGTATTCCATACAGACGTTTTTTAAAACCAATTTATAACTCGAGCGCCATATCTAATTTAACAGTGGTAACTGCGAGAGTTTATTTGGTTCCAATAGAAGTGGAAGCAAGGTGCACCGTTGACGCCATAATGATTTATCTTTGGCAGGGAACGGTTGCAGGAAACCTTAGAGTTGGAATATACAAAGACGGCACTACTCCTGACCTTCCTGATGGCGGCGCTTTAGTCGTTGAATCAGCGTCAGTAGCAAAAGCGGGAACTTGGAGGAAACAGCTTGTAACAATTGCTGACACAGTTCTTGAACCGGGTTTATACTGGCTAGCATTTCAAAGCGACGAGGCTACATCTATCGTTAGCTCAGAAAGAGCAATATTTGGAGTTGATCCGCAGCATCGTTATTACGACCGAGGAGGAGGCTATGGCGCATTCACTAATCCATGCCCAGCAACAACTAGCGGCAATATTATGTGTCCCCTTATGTTCCTGAGAGTTAAGTCAATTTATCAGCCTGCCACGTAGCCCTAATCAAAAGCTATATTAAAAAAGACTGCTATAATTCATTTGGGATAGAAATGACTATACTGTTTGAAGACGGTTTTGATGAAACGGCTGACGTTAGTTTGTGGGATGGAACAGTAATTACCACAGGAGAGAAAGTGGAGGTTGTTACACCTGGCATTCATGGGAAATACGCGATTTTATGCTCGAGTGCAAGTGCGGGTCCAGATCAGTATGCAACAGTGACAAAGACGATGACTCCTGCTGCCACAATTTTGAATGCTAGAGGCTACTTCGCAGTGAAGGGGGGACTTCCTCTGCCTAAAGATGGTGACAGAATTAACCTAATTATTTTCTTGAACTACGCTTGCAATGTAGCTATTACAAGAGTTAACGGTGTAGATCAGTTTCAGTTAAGGGTATGGAATGAAACTACTAGGGCGTGGGTAGTGGCTAATTCAGGAATTTCGCCGCAGATTAACAAAGTCTATTGTGTAGAGTTAGAGTGGCGTGCTAATCAGACGGCGAAACTATACATAGATGGAAAATTGGCTGGGCAAGTGGACATAGCGGGAATAAACGATAATACAATCAGCACGGTTCGCTTCGGTTTAGGAGTCACTGTTACCACTGGACACACTGGATTAAGCGTCTTATGCGATACTTGTGCGATAGGAGATGCTTACATAGGTCCATATCAACCAGTAACACCGCAAATTCCAATATTACCTCTTCTAATTGTCGGGGCTTTAGTGCTCATTGCCAGCGGAAAAGTGGGGA
>Ga0315280_10006273_pt1 | contig 16509 bp, 17 predicted proteins | sample YL17G06_40_MG_FD_203697 | JGI IMG/M metagenome (GOLD analysis project Ga0315280, IMG submission 203697) | Sediment microbial communities from Yellowstone Lake, YNP, Wyoming, USA - YL17G06_40 | ecosystem: Environmental > Aquatic > Freshwater > Lake > Sediment | place: USA: Wyoming | collected...
GTGGCCCTCCGCCGCTTTGCCGTTCTCTGGAGTGACCAGTGACCAAAAAAGCAAAGCGGCGGAGGGCCACCGCACTCCAAAAGTTGGCCACGTTCTCCCGAATTCGGGAGATACACCCCCGGCTGTCGTAGTCTAGGCCCTTGTGGCCGTCCGCTGTTTGGCCACGAATCCCTCGAACGGCCACAAGGGCCTTAGGCTACAACAGGGCTCCTTTTATGGTAGTCTCGGGGAATGGACCGGATCGCCAAGCCACAAGCGTATTGCCCGCAGCTCCTCCCTGAGACCCGAAACTTGAAACTGGAAACCGGCAACCTGCTCCCTGAAACCTGAAACTTGGCCCTTGAAACCTGAAACGCTTCTCCACGCTCTTTTTCACTTTTGCCTTTTCCCTTTTCACTTTTGCCTTTTCGCTTTTGCCTTTTTACTTCTCTCCGCCCGTCAAAACCCTCACCCCATGCGGCGGCATCTCAACCCCGAGCTTTTGCCCGCCGTCAAATCTGTCCTCGGTCAGCTGGTCGCGCCACTCGCGAATCCCCTCGAGACTCTTGGGCAGCGAAACCTCGGAGCGGACTGGTTCGGAATTGAAGCTGATCAGAACCAGCGCCGGGTCGGCAGTGCCGCCCCGATGGCAGGCAAACACTCCGTGGCTCGCCGTGACGCTGCGATAAGCTGCCTCGCCCGACCGCAGCGCGGCGATCCGCCGCCTCAGCTGGAAAATCCGCGAGTAGTATTCGACGGACGACTCGCCGCGGCCGCCGTAGACCGCCGGGTCTTCCTCGCCCTGGTAGATCATCGGCACGCCTTCGATCAGCGCGCAGAGCGAAAGGAGCGCCCGCGACCGCGCCAGGCCGTACGCCTCGGCGGTGCGCTTTTTCTGAAACGTCCACGAAACGGTGTCGTGGTTGGCGGTCCAGCGCATCTTGACCGCGCCTGGCGGCATGGTCAGCGCCTGATCGTGGAGGAATTGCTGGAGCGACCGCGCCCACTCCTCGGGCGAGGCGTTGCGCGCCTGAAGGTCAACAAACAGGAAAAACAACTGGGCATCATAAGTCAGATCACCGTCTGTGTGGAAAGTCGTGCAGCCCGTGTATTCCTCGGGCAGAACGATCACGTCGCGCCGGACGCGCAGGAAACCCTCGCGGATCGCTCGGGTCATTCCGATCCCGCCGCCGAGCGTCGAATGGCTGGGCCGATAAGTCGCCGCCCAGTTTGGCGGACTTCCCGCGGCCACGTCCACGCGCGCCCCGGCCACGCCGAATTTCCGCGCGGAGTGCTCGGCCACGCGCCGAAAATAGTCCTGCCATTGCGGATTCGCATTGTCGAACGCCAGCTGTCCCCAGACATAGACCGGCTTGCCCTTCTCGTCGCGGCAGACCCATTCGGGATGAGCCTTGGCCAGCTCGGTGTGGTCGGGCGGTCCGTGCGGAACGAAATCGAGCATCACGTCTATGCCCGCTCGCTGGGCGGCGCGACACAGACTCGCGAACTCCTCCTCGGTGCCATAGAGCGGGCTGATCTTGAAATGGTCGAACGGCGAATAGAGATTCCACCGCTTGCCGTCGCCATGCTCGAAAATCGGGAGCAGCCACAGGACGTCCACGCCGAGTTTCTGGAGCGTCGGCAGGTAAGCCTCGAGCTTCTTGAATCCGCCGTAGCCGATGAATTTCTGTTCGGGTGTGCCGCCCGGGTGGCCGCAATAGATCGTGCGTTCGCGCAATCGCGACAGACTGTTCGTCGGCGCCCCCAGGCCGGCGATTTCGTAAACCGCTTGAACCGCGCGCAGCGCATCGTCGCGCGAGCCGCGAGCCAGCCATACAAACTGGGTGCCGAGATCGGCTCCTGCGGTCCGCCGCAAGGGTGCGAGAACATTTTGCCGGTGCGCCATCATCGCGCCGTCGTCTCGGAACGTGGCGCTCACGGGTGAATACTCGTCGTGACTTTGGAACCAAACACCGACGGCCCGTCCGCTCCTTTCGTTCCACAGAAAGGCCAGCGGTTCCTGCGAACGCGGCCGCAGCGGTTTGTCGCGGGCGATGCTCGCCACCGGCTGGTCGGCGACCGGCAGCGTGCCGGGAAAGATCACCGCATCGTCGTCGCCGAGACGCAGCGGCGGCAACGCATAGAGCGCGCCGCGCAGGGTTTGGGAGGTCGTGGCCGTGTTTGTGACCTTGAAGCGCCGCTCGAGGATCGGCCGATCCTCATAGAGCTGATAGCGGGCCACCCACTGCCACGGACCGTTGGTGATGGTCACGTATAACTCATTGGCGTTCCGGCTCGTGACGTCTTCCACACGCGACGGTCCGACCAACCCCGGCACTGCGGTTTCGGCGACCGGCTTGCCGACGACGAGATTCGTCTGGCTGCGCTTGTCAATCAGCCCGGTCCATGCGCCGGTTTGGCCGTCGAGTTCGATCCTCAGCGCCCCATTTTCAAGAACGATCGGGCGGCTTTGGGGAAACACCGCTTTTGTCCCCCCAAGCAGAACAGCTGCGAGCAGAAGAACCCTTGCTATGCTCTTCATCCTTAGGCCTCCCTGTTTCGGAGTGCGATACTTTGACGCCGGATGGTTGTTCTCTGCCCGGGCAGGGTGCGCTCTGCTCCTATTGGAGCGGAAGCGTGATCGTCATGGTCCGGGTGGTGTAGCGGGTCTCGGCCCCTCGTTTGGCCGGGCGCTCCAGGCGGATCTTCCGGGCGCGTTCGGGGTCGCCGATCCGCTCGAAGAACGCCGCCGCCTCACGCAAATCGTTTGCGGTTCGCTCGCAGAACCGGAGGTGCTTTTCGTACGCCGCCGCCGCCGCCGTTTTCTTCTGTTCGGCCAGGCTGGAAGCCACCAGCAGGTAAGCCTCGGCGAGCATGGCGCGCACTTCGGGAAAGCGTTCGGCGTCCCTTTTGACCTCGGCGGGTGCGTCCTCGAAGGTTCGAACGATCTTTTCGAAATCGTTTTTCTCGCGATAGCATTGCATGAGCTGAAAACGAACGCCGAGGTCATTGGGTTCGGCGCGAGCAGCCTTCTCGAGCAGCGGAACCGCCCGGTCGAAATCCCGCAGCTTCATCTGGGCCGACCCTTCGGCAAAATCCAACCCCGGCGTCGAGGGATCGAGTTCGCGCGCCTTGCGGCAGTCGGCCAGCGGACCATGGCCGTCGAGCGACTGGTGCATGCGAAAGTCGGCGCCGTCCACGTACAGCTCGGCCAGAGCGCGTTTGGCCACCGCTCCGGCGGGCCGCAGGCTCAGGCCGCTCTGGTAGTATTGGTCGGTCAGATAGGTGATCGCCTCCTCGAACTTGCGCTGGCGGGCGAGCTCGACCACCTTCTTGCTGCCGAGCGATTCGCGGATTTTCTCCGCCGCCAGATCCCGCTTTTTGACCGCCTCGGTGCTCGAAGTGTCGCGGGTGAGAATGCCGGTCGCCGCCTCATAGAGGTCGGGCCAGGCACCTTTTGCTTCGAGCGCCTGGAGCCGTTCGAGTGAGGTGGTCCCGGTGCTCCGTTCGGGCGGCGTCGTGCGATTGACCGCCACGACCTTGCCGCGCGGGAAAGTCAGCAACGCTCCGCCCATGTTGATCTGGACCGATTGGCTGGAATCGCTGGTGATGGTTCCCTCGAGGACCTTGCCCGAATCGAGCTTGATCGAGTCGGCTTGAACCACACGCAAAACCGTGATCGAAAAAACCAGTGCGGCGAGGAGCGAAACAAAACACACACGAGACATCGGCTGAATCCTCTCAGCAAACTCTCGCGATTTACTCTCGGCGGCCCGGCGGAAGCAAGCGCTTTTGGTGGGAGCGCCGGCGGCTCGTCGGTGTTCTCCAGAACGTCCGGTAAAACGGATCAACAGCCTGAAGACTGAAAGGCAAGGGGGTAGAGGTACATAGCGCGCCTGCAGGCCGTCGTCGTGAGATATTGTCAAGCCAATTTTGAGGGCAAGAAAAAATATGCTTGACGCTTTACCTACTTGCGGGAATGAGACTGCTCATGGACAAGTCCCTGAAGCAGGTCAAAACTATCTTGGAGCAGGCGGATGCCCGAGTGCGAACTACTATTGCCCAAGCAGCCACCGTGGACAATCTGGCGGCCGTGGAAGTTGGTTTGAAGGCTGCCGGCCATCTGCGGAGAATCATCGAAACGCTGAAAGAACCTGCAGGCAAGGGCCCGAGCACCAGCCGCTATCGGAGTAGTCGGCCACCCGTAGAGGTCCAGCCCCCGTTCTCCATTCAATCCGCGCCTGGTGCCGCGGTCGCTCCGCTGCTGTTGCAGGTCCAAGAGTTTCCGCTTAGCGTACGGACACGCGCGGCACTGGAGAGAAAAGGAATCGTCTACATCGGCGAATTGGCTCAGACCGAACCGGCACAACTTCTTGCGCTGCCAAACTTTGGCCGCCACTCTCTTGAAGAGCTCGGCGGTTTGCTGGGAACCCTGGGGTTGAAGTTCGGATTGCGGATACCCGACTGGGTTTCCGATCGCATTCCGGAGCTCGAGACAAGGTTCGCTCGTGAAATCCAGCAAGTCCGGCTGGAGCAGGCAGAGAGGACCAGGAAACTCCTGGGCAGCGGCGCTGCAACCCTTGAAAACGATCTCCTCGCTCTGGTCGCTTATGAAAAGGACGAACGCAAAAGAAAAATCCACATCAGGTATTATGGCTGGGACGGTACGGGAACCCGCACGCTCCAGCAGGTCGGCTCCGAATTCGGAATGACCCGGGAGCGGGTTCGGCAGATCACTTCTGCCCTTCCGAAGCAACTGGTGGGAAAGTTGCTTTTCATGCCCGTCCTGGACCGGGCTCTGGAGTACGTGGAAAGTCGTTGTCCGGCAAGTGCTACGGACGTCGAGCGGGGGTTTCCCAAAGCCGGCATCTCGAAGGAGCCGTTTTGCCTTGAGGGCATCATCAATGCGGCAAAACTAGCGGCCCGTCCTCTCCGCTTTGAAATCGCGACCATTTGCCGAACCCGGTACGTTCTGCCTGCATCCCAAGTCGGCGACGTTCGCACACAGTTGGAGACGACCTTCGAGAGTATCGTTTCTCGCGCAAAGCGTTCTATCTCCACGTGTGGTTGCGGAAACCTGGACGACTTCTGGGAGCACCTCCCCTCCGGGGTAAAGGCTGTTGTCACACCGGAGCTGGTCAGAGAAATCCTGGCGGCCCAGAAGACGGTTTGTTGGCTGGGCCGCAATGCGCGATGGTTCTGGATTTCAGGTACGAGAAACCCGCTCCTCAACAGACTGCAGAAAATCCTTGCCGTGGCTGGAAGAGTGCACATCGCTGACGTCGTATCCGCTGTCAGTCGAGACCGTCGAAATAAACGACTGGCGGCGATACCAAGAGCCGTCCTGCTCGCTCTCTGTAAGCAGCTCCCGGCATACAGGGTCGAAGGAGATTTGATTCTCGGCAATCCCCCACCGCGTCCCGAAAGCGTCTTGAGCAGATGTGAACTAGCGCTCTTCCACGCATTGAGAAAACGGGGCCTCACGCGTCGTGACCTGGCGAAGAAGTGCTCTCGGCGGGGTGTTTCCGGACCCGGTTTTGTCGCCACTCTGACTCGGTCGCCCACAGTGACGAAACTTCCGTCCGGCATTTACTGCCTGATTTCCGAGACACGTCGCTTCCCACAGGGCAGCGCAGCGCCTTTGGAAAATGAGTCGCCGTGACATCCCCGCCGCCGGCGTTCGAAGAGACTGGTGACGGGGAAGAGAGAAGGGTCGCGGCCGAGAAGTGTTACCCGACGGGCGTTCCAGCGCACCGGCGAGCCGCCGGCGTTCCTTACAGTTTCAGGAAGGTGGTTTCGAGAACCGAGATCGCGCGCTGATACTCGTCAAGGTCAATGTGCTCATTGGGCGTGTGGTCGAGGTTGGAGTCGCCGGGGCCATAGGCGGCCATCGGGCATTGCCACACCGGCGTCACAAGGTTCATATCCGTCGTGCCGGTTTTCTTCACAAAGCGCGCCTGGCCGCCGTGCGCGCGAATCGCCGCCACCAGTGTTCTCACCAGCCGCGAGCTCTTGTCGCACTCGACGGCGGCGAGCTTCTCGATGATCTCGATGTTCGCCTCAGGGGCTGACGACCTCACTTCCTGCTCGAGATGATCGGGATCACGCGAGGGCGGCAGCCGAAAGTCCATTGTCGCCGTCACTTCGTCAAAAGGCCCACCGGATTCCGTGTTGATAGACCGGATATTCCCTGTCAGCCGGCGAAAAGCAGACGGTCCCGCCCCTTGTTCCCTCTGAAGGATTCCGTGGAAGGCTGCGGTCGTAGTTGTTGCGGCTGACGGGGCTTCCGCCGCACCGTGGCCATGTGGGACGCGGAGCTTCCATTCACAATGCAGGATTCCTTTGTATCCGATTGTGACTCGATCCCAGCGGCTCGGTTCGCCGATGATCGCGAAATCGGGACGGATTCGGCCGACGATGTAACTTGCGCCCGGCGACTTCGGCGATTCTTCGCCCACCGCACCGACGATGATGATTCTTTTCGAAATATCGCGAGGCAGACGAGCGGCGGCACAGGCCGCAGCGGCCAGCGGCCCTTTGGCGTCAACCGCACCGCGCCCGTAAAGCACGTTCCCTTCGCGGCGCACCGGAATCTCGCCCGTGACCGTGTCAATGTGGCCCAGAAAGCAAATCGTCGGCGAACCACTACCCATCTCGCCGACGACGTTGCCGATTTCGTCAATGTAGGCCCTGCGACCCCAGCGCAGAAACGCATCGCGCAGAAACTCGGCCGCCGGTCGCTCTCGGCCCGACGGCGAATAACGCGCCACCAGCTCTTCGAGCAACTGGTTCTCCTGGTTTGTCCGATCGTCGTTCATGGGAGAAACCTGTCCACAAAGGGCACGAAGAAACACGAAGGGAAGAAATCTCTGATTCGTGTTCCTTCGTGTCCTTCGTGGATCAAGATTCTACGCGCGTTCGGCCGTGAGAACCGCCCTCACCGCGTCCACCGCTCGATCCACGTCCGCACTGGTGATCGTCAGGGGCGGCAGGAACCGCATCACGGTCGGACCGGCCAGAAGCGCGATGATGTGGTGCTGGTCCTGAAGCGCCTGCATGTACTTCTGCGATTTCTCCTTGAGGTCCACGCCGATGAGCAGCCCCAACCCGCGCACTTCGCGAATGATCGGCGAGGGGATCGCCCGCAACTTGGTCAGAAACTCTTCGCCGCGCGCCCGCGCATTCTCGATCAGGCCGTTCGATTCCATGCAGCCGATCGTCGCCAGCGCCGCCGCGCACGCCAGCGGATTGCCGCCGAACGTCGAGCCGTGCGCGCCCTTGGTCATCTTGGTAATCTTCGAACCGATCGCAATCGCACCCATCGGGAGCCCACCCGCGATCGCCTTGCCCAAACACAACAGATCGGGAACGATTCCATAGCGCTGGAAAGCAAACCAGGCCCCACAGCGTCCGAAGCCCGTTTGAACCTCGTCGAGGATCAGCAGCAGGCCCTTGTCGTCGCAAAGCTGTCGCAGCGCCGCGAGGTAGTCAGGCAGGGCCGGCCTCACGCCGCCTTCGCCCTGCACCGGCTCGACGAGGATCGCCGCCGTCTTGTCGGTCACCGCCGCGGCCACCGCGTCTATGTCGTTGTAGGGAACGTGGACGAAGCCGGGCACGAGCGGCTCGAAGGGGTCGCGATAGTCCTTCTTGTGGGTCGCGCTCAGGGCGCCCATCGTTCGGCCGTGAAAGGCTCGATACATGGCGATGAAGTCGGTCTTGCCCGTGTTCATTCGGGCAAACTTGATCGCGCCCTCGATCGCTTCGGTTCCCGAATTGCAGAAAAAGAAGCGATCGAGACCTTCGGGCAGAAGCGACGCGAGCTTCTCTTGAAGCAGCGCGCGCTTGTCATTGTAAAAAATCTCGGTGCACGAAACCAGCGTACGCGCCTGGTCGGCGATGGCTTTGGCCACCACCGGGTTGGCATGGCCCACGCCGGCCACGCCATAGGCCGCGCTGTAATCCAGATACTCGACGCCCTTGTCGTCCCAGACGCGCAGCCCCTCGCCTCGCACCAGCGTCAACGGCCGTTTCTGGAACAAGCCCGAAGTGTGACGGTTCTCAATCGCCTGGTAATCCATCCCAGTCCTCCATCTCTGTTCTAGCCTGACGCCTTGTGCGCGTTTTCTCAGTTTCAGGTTTCAAGTTTCAGGTTTCAAGGCTCCCACATCCCGTAACCGTGCCCGCTTCCGTGCCCGTGAGCGGGTCTTCGTTTCTTAGAAACAGCACCGGCGACACAACGGGTCCGTGCTGTGAGAAAACGTCACCTAGAGCACGCTTTTCGGAGCATTCAATAAAAAACGACACCCTTGCTCGGGCGATGCACCGTTACCCTTACTTTCTTGGAACTTGAGCTCTGAAACCTGAAACTCGAAACCAAGCCCTGAAACTTGAAGCCTGAAACGCCCGACTTGAAACCTGAAACTTGAAACGCGCTTTACTTTTTTTCCTGCTCTTCCGGCTCCGGCCAGATGCAGAAGGCCCAATAGAACGGCAACGTGACCGGCGTGCCGACGATCAGCAGCCCGGTCCAAACGGCCTTCCGCGCTTTGTCCAGCCGCGTGCTCGTGAAAAGGTGCCGGAAATAGATCAGCACGACGAGAAGCGCGCTGATTCCCGGGAGCAGGAGGCTGATTCCCAGGAGCAGGAGATGGGTCATCAGCGACTTCAGCGGAAGCGTATCCGAACCCTCCATCATCGCGTCCAGCAGCTTGTCCAGCGAAGGGCCGCGAAGCACCAGGAGAAGGTGGACGTTGGGCCACAGGGCGAGAAGACCGAGGATGATTTTCGTGGTTCGTTTCACTTCACACTTCCTATGGATTGCCCCGCGTTCGAGAGCAGTCCCGGCGCGCTCATCGAATCACCGTACACCGGCCCTCAAGGGCATTGCGGAGCGGGTTGGCGACGCGGCCGTCGGCCAGGCGGATTTCCCGCACGCCGCCGCACAAGGCCTCGTCGGTTCCCATGATCTTCTTTTTCATCCGGCCGGCGGCAAATCCAGCGAACTCTTCGGTCGCAAAGATATCGAGAATGTCAACCCGGTTCCGCAAGCAGGTCAGGCTCGGTCTCCCTGGAGGGTTGAGAATGGTTACGGTATGTCGGCCAAGTCGGCGTATATTCGCGGGCTTGATCCCCCCATTGCGTCCAATGGGGTCTTTTCCCACGAGCAAACAGTTCTAAGTAGGGACCCGGGCTGCACTTCTCGATGATCTCGTATAGCTCGTCGGGTTTTCTGGAATGCTCACGCTTGGGTACCCGGATGACGTTCACCTGCCTGCGCCCTGGCGCAAAAGTTCTCAACTTGCCGCGAATGCCAAACAGAACCATCTCCGTAGTATTTCTGAAATAGAACCCCACTCCGCGGCCGTCCGGGCCTCCGTCCTTCCGTATCTTGTGCCAGACAAGGTTGGTCTTGTAAGTAAAACCCCAGGCGCGGAGCACCTCAAGGCCTTCTGCCAGAAGCGCGTTGGGAACCCACAGGTACAGGTGAGACCTTGACGCAGCGACCCGCCCAACGTGAATATCCATGATTTCCTTGCACGAAAGCGTCTGATAGCGAGAAAGCCGTTTGTGTTCTGGAGCCATTTTGCCCGTTCTGTTCGCAAATCGCCAAGGGGGATCGGCCAGGATCGTCCCGAAGGGTCCACGAACACTTCGTGCAAAGTCTTCTGCAGGGCTAAGAAGTCCAGCCATTTCTATCAATCCTCCACATACAGGGTTTTCCGGATTCCAAAGACAAGAATCGGGCAGCCGGCACCTCCGCCACCCTCAATTCTCGGCAGTAATTTGCTGATGTGCGTGGTGGACTGACCGTATGACGCGCCGCGCCCAAGCTGGTCGAAAATCTCCTGCAGTTCATCGCAACGCGTTATGACTACCCCAGCGCTTATCGCGCGAAGATCAAACAGCAGCCTGAAGTTGTTCAGGTCGCGGTCGAAAAAGGGGTCTTTGTTGTTCCACTCGATTTCGACCGCAACACAGTTCTTGTAACAGTCCACCTTATGCGTCGGAGTCTCGATTTCGCGATTGTCCACCATCACTCTGGTGAGGAAGTTCTTCTCTATCCATCCCCTCTTGAACAGCTCTCCGTCCAGTGCTTCCGCAACCTTTGATTTTCTTCCTCCTCCCACAGCGATCCAGCTTCGACAAAAACGAAAAACAGTCAAAGCCTCCACGAGGTCGCGCCATTCATCAGGAAAGTCGTTGTGCAAGACAGCGCAGGCATGTTTCCACTGATGAACCTCATAGTTTTCGCGAATGAACTTCGGCAACAAATCAATAGTCATTGCTGAGACTTTCTTCCCCCGGTACGCTGCGGTCTTCCACATCTTTCAATTCCAGGAACATTTACACGTCCGGCAAGCGCCCTTGCAAGGTGAAACTGTGGTCAGTGGATGACCGTACACCGGCCCTCAAGGGCATTGCGAAGCGGGTTGGCGACGCGGCCGTCGGCCAGGCGAATCTCCTTAACGCCGCCCTTGAGTGCTTCATCAGTTCCCATGATCTTCTTTTTCATCCGGCCAACGGCAAACCGGGCGAATTCTTCCAGCTTCTCGCGCGGGATCTCCTCGATGAGCGATGAGGGGTCGGAAACATCGCGCAACAGGCCGGGAACGTTGGAGAGAACGATCAGCATATCGGCGGCCAGCGCCCCGGCGATCATGGCCGCCGCACGGTCGCCGTCCACATTGACCGCGTCGTTGGAGCTGGAGATGGCCAGGGGAGCGATAACGGGCGTATAGCCCTGATCGAGCAAAAGACGGATCAGGCCAACGTTCACCTTTTCGATCTTGCCCGTATAATCGTCGCGGAGGAGCTTGGTCTTGCCGTTCTCGATGATTTTGATGGTGTCTTTGCGGCGTGCCTCGAGCAATCGGCCATCCAGCCCGGTCAAGCCAAGCGCGTTGACGCCATGCCGCTGGAGCGCCTCGACCAGCAGCGTGTTGACCTTCCCGGCCACGGCCATGGCAAACATCTCGAGCGTCGCGCGGTCGGTGTAGCGGCTGGGCTGGCCGGAAACCGAGGTGACGAACCGCGGCGGGTGTCCCAGCGCCTCGCTGAGTTTGTTCGTCTCGTTCGATCCGCCATGAACGAGGACAAACTTCTCGCCCGCCGCAATCCGCTCGGCCACGTCCGCGCAGATCGCCCCAACGTCCGTCCCCTCGCTGCCGCCGATTTTGACGACGATCATTATAAGAGTCCTTGCGGGTCACACTTCCGGCAGAAGGTGAAAACCGCGATTGACAGCCAGGAAATGGCGGTCGCCTGTGATAATCTCGTGAATCCCCAGATCTTCCATGATCACCATGGAGGTGAGGTCTGCAAAAGAGATCTTGGGTTTGTCGTCGTAAAGGAATCGGAGATGAACTGCTTCCGCGAAGCGGGCCGGAGTGACCCATTCCAGCGAAATGTCGGCGTCGTCGAGAAACTCGAGCACTCCTCGAAACAGTTGCATGCCCTTGATTGCACCGAGATCCTGGAATAGCGCAGTGATCGTCTCCGAAAGCACGTAATCGGAAGTAATCAGATCGCGCCTCTGGTCAAGCAGCTCAGAAACAGTGACGCTGGCGACGACATGATCAGGATCACGATCATCGAACACGGCCAGCCATGCCCACGTATCTAGGAACGCGCTCACCGCCCCCGCCCATAAAGTCTTTCGTCAATGTTTTGCGCGAGCGACCCGTGAGAGACCGCGCCGCAGATCGTCTTGAAGGCGCGGAGAGCCTTTTTCACGTCTCTTTGCCGTCGCCGCTCACGCCTTCTGCGTTCGCAGAAAAGCCGCAACGCGGTCGCTGCAATTGCGGAAACAGAAGCTTCATCTTCATGGGCACAGAACTCTATTTCCCGTCGAAGTTCCTGGTCAATGCGCATAGTAAGAGTTTTCGTCTTGTTCATGGTCGCTACCTCCGTGGACCAAATCAAGGATTGTCATACAAATGTGCAACATGGCAAGGGAATTCGTACCCGGCCCACTTGTCTGCGCAACCGCACTCGATGCGGAAGGCAGGCTCAGCAATCTCTGCGGGGTTCTGCGGGGGAAGGTGGCGAGGGGATTTCCCCTCCGCAAGTGTATCGGCCTATGATTGCGTGCCGAGAGAGACGCCCCGTCAGCCCCGTTCGAAATCAGATATCCATCGAGCAAGGGTGTTTCGGTCAACCCAAACGCAATTGGTTGACTCCGGCAGCTTTTTGGCCCCTGTACTGAAGTAACTATTCGTTATCACCATGGCGCAATTGCATTTGTAGTGGGTCATGGCCGCCACGGCGTCACTAACAGCACGCCTTGAAACATGCCCAGCGTGCCGCTTTACCTGTATTGCGTACTTGGACCACCCTTTCCGGGCGACGATGTCCGCACCAAGGTCTCCCGATGCTTTTGTCACAGCAACTGAGAAACCACGGTATTGAAGGAGGTGCCCAATATACTGCTCAAACCGAACGCCTTCCATGTTATCAACATCGCTAATCTTTATGGCCCGCTCTCCGTCGAGAGCGCGATGTCGTTTCCACCCGCGGTGTAAGTAGTTCGCTACGACCGCGCCGCCGATCAAGATGGTGATTCCTGCCCAACCCTGCGGCGGCATCTTCTTAAAGGCGTCAATCAGGGCCGATAACAGCCCAAGCAACAGAAGCAGAACAAGACATCCAAACACCTCTTTTGGTTTTAGCTTGCGCCGCCTTCCCATGGGCAAGTACTCGTTCCTGCTGGTGTCGCTAACCACATAACTACATGGGGGCACCTCGGAGCGGATGGCCGTATCAGCCGCCCGGCGCCAGCCGAAATCCGAGGTTCACGGCCTCGAAGTGGCGGTCGCCCGTCAGAATCTCGCTAATGCCCAGTTCGCGCATGACGACCATCGTGGTCAGGTCGGTGAAGGAGATCTTCGGCTTGTCGCGATAGCGGCGGCGGAGGGAGATCCCTCTGGCAAAGCGCTCAGGAGTGATTTCTTCCAGAGAGCACTGCGGCAGTTTCAGGATCGCATCGAGATCATCAAGAAAACGCTCGCCCTTTCTTGACCCAAGGCGGCCGAAAACCAACGTGATCGCTTCGCAGAGCACAAAATTCGTGGTGACAAGCGTTTCCCCTTGGGCAAAGGCTTTGCGAACGAAGAGACTTGTCACTCCATAGCCTTCGTTCGCCGTGTCGAACAGCGCCGCCCAAGCCCACGTGTCCATGAAAATCGCCACGTTCATTCCCCATACACGATCCGGTCAATTTCCTCGTTGGTTAGTCGGTATCGTTTCGGCGAACTGACCGCTCCGATAAATCGTTCGAGGACTTTTCGTTCGGCCGCGGTCGGCAACCGGCGCTTCTCTTTCGACGCATTGCCGATGTCGGGTGTCAGGCGCTTTTTGATGAGGGCCGTGACAGTTCGCTTCTGCCGCCGGGCCGACTCCACCAGTTGCCGTTTTTCTTCGGCCGTTAATCGGATCGTCACAATCGCGCTTTCTGCCATAGCAATCACCCGTCCTTTCTATGTATTACAGTGGGCCCGTTCGTACTACATGTCAACGGAAATGCCGGATGCGAACCACCTGGATTAGACGTCACGGCGCTTGTTCGAATCGAAGAGGCCGTACTCGCACCATTCGCATCTGCGGCTCGGTGTGTGGTTTACGTTTTTCCCTCTTCGCGTCTTTGCGCCTTGGCACGAGACGTCGGCCTCGGCTTGTTGCGTCAAAAAGGAGCTACCTGCACCCCAATCGCGGCCTGATCTTCGGTAGCTTTTTCTATTGACGCAACAAGGTTGTGCAACTGCGAGGTGGGGAGCGCCGCCCGTTCTCAACCCGCGCTGCCAGACTGCAAAAACGAACTCTTGGCGCGCCTTCGCGCCTCTGCGTGAGACCGCTTTTCTCTGGCCTCTGACCTCTCTGGCCTCTCACCTCTGAAGCAGACAGGTTGCCAACCTGTCCTACTCAGATCGGATGCAGGCCGGGGAATTCCAGCGCGGTGGTTTCGGGGAAACCGCACATGAGGTTCATGGCCTGGACGCAGTTGCCCGAGGCGCCCTTGACGAGGTTGTCTATGGCCGAGATGACGACCACGCGGCCCGTGCGCTCGTCCACCTCGAACCCGACGTCGCAATAGTTCGAACCCGCGAGAATCTTCGGCTCGGGAAAGCGGAAGATGCCCGACTTGTCTTTGACGATGCGGACAAACGGGCTGTCCTTGTAAGCCTCGCGGAACATCCGCCAGAGATCTTTCTCGGCCAGCTGATCGTCGGTCTGGACGTGAATGGTCGCGAGAATGCCGCGCACCATGTCAATCGCCGTGACGGCCATCTCGACCAGGTGCGGGTCGCTGCTGCCCATCATCTGCAGGACTTCGGCGGTGTGCCGGTGGCCCGTGGGCATGAACGACCGCACGCAGCCGGCGCGTTCGGGATGGTGCGACGCCTCGGAGGGTTTCTTGCCGCCTTCGGAAGAGCCGGCCTTGATGTCGGCGAGGACGTGCTTGATCTTCACGCCGCCTTTGACGAGCGGCCACAGGCCCAGAATCGTCGCCGTGGCATTGCAGCCCGCACCCGCCACCAGGTCGGCGCCGATGATGTTGGGCCGGTTGATCTCGACCAGGCCATAGACGAAATCCTTGAGCATCTCGGGCGCTTCGTGGGGAACGCCGTACCACTGTTCGTACATCTTCGGATCGCGAAGGCGGAAATCCGCGCTCACGTCTATGATCTTCTTCGCCTTCTTGCGAAGGTTGGGCATCAGCTTCATACTGACGTGGTGGGGCACCGCGGCGAAGAGGATGTCGCAGTCCTCGAGTTCGTCATACTTGCAGTACTTCATCGGGAGCAGGCCGCGCAGATTGGCGTGAACGCTGTGGATGGGCCGGCCCGGGTGGCTTTCCGACGAGGCCTGTTTGAGTTCGACGTGGGGATGGAACATGAGGATGCGCAGGAGTTCGCCGCCGGCGTAGCCGGAGGCCCCGACGATGGAGACTTTCAGTTTTTCGGTCATAGAAACTCCTCGGATGATGGATGGATTCACTATGTAACAGCTACAAAAGTTATGATGCAAATCCCGCAACTCACCAACTATCAATCATTTACATAAATATGCATGAACATACATAAATGCACATAAATGCACCCTTACATATCCTCTCAACTCAAGTCCTTACTGCCTGTTTCGCCACGGACGAGAACCCATTTGGCCCCACGTTTTGTTCCCTCAATTCTCGCTTTCCTTTCGCGTTCCAAACTTTTCATCAAGCGAACGGCTTGGGCACGGTTCATCTGGGTGATTTCCCGAATGTCCTGGTTGCTCAGAGGTGCGTTGGCCAAGGCTGAGAGCACCCGTGCTTTTGCGTTTTCAACCAAAAGTTGCCGGTCCACGTGGTAGGAGAGAGCTGTTACCAAGACCGTGTATGCATTTCGCGACAAACGGTAATACCTCCCTCGGCCGGCCCCGCCACCCGTATCAAGAATTTGCCACCTATGAGCAAGTTCGCTTAGGAGTTCCTGCGCCTCTTTGATGGACCGCTGACAGATCTGGGCGGCAGTCTGTGCGGTGAGTTCCCGGTGTCGCGTAAGATAATGAACGACAAGCAAATGATCTACGTCCACATCAGGGTATCGCTTGACGAACTCCAAAAACCCGGGCCGGGCTTCTTGGGCTTTGACCGTAACCCGAACCAGTTGGTTGGTCGCCCAATAGATCGGCGGTTCTTTGCCTTCGGAAAGCAGGTCTCGGTAAACGCGAGGAACACCAAGGTTCGCCGCGTTAGCCAGACGTAGTCGCGTGAGCGCTTGAAAAAGCGTCGGATAGCGGGGCACAGAGGGATGGTGGAGGATGTTTTCCGGGGTAACCCCACCGATGAAGCCCCCGGGATTACTCACTTCCAGCCGATTCGGATAGATCTTGAGAACGACGCTGCCTGGCGCCTCATAGTCGCGGTGGACGAGGGCATTGACAATGAGTTCTCGCAGGGCAAGCGCGGGGTAACGGGGAAATTCGGGGTGAACGAGCCAACCAGGGATCGTGACCACGGGATTGTTGGCAGCAACGAGTTCGCGGAGCCGACGCAGAGCCACGGGGATACAGTCAAACCCGTCGTGCGGTTGATCATACTCCGTGTCGGATTTCATCCGGCGATATTGCCAGCTGGCATGGGGCAGAAGGTTTCGGATGGCGTCGGGCTTTCCAACAAGCAGCAAGCCGGCGGTCAGCAGGCGGCCCTCGTCGTCGAGAACACCCAGGGCCGAAAGCAGGTCACAATCCGGCAAGCGAAGGAGATCCGCAGCGGCGCCGGTCTCTCTCATCAAGTTGCGCAGTTCTTCAAGGGCGGATGGGCTCCGTAGTCGTTCGAGTGGATGTGGGACGGGTTCCGCCGTCAATTCCGACCCGACCTCGCGCCGGATCGCATCGATTTCCGCCGGCGTCATCCCACGCAATCCTTCGCCCAGGCGCGTGAGATACTTGCCGTCGTGAGTGTGAAATACGGTCCCGCGGGGACGTGGCGGGATGTGGAGCAAAAGGACCGGTCCATCGCTGGTCTGGACAGTTTCCAAACGAACGTGCATC